>Ga0116129_1000310_pt1 | contig 33394 bp, 30 predicted proteins | sample June2015DPH_17_2_FD_89732 | JGI IMG/M metagenome (GOLD analysis project Ga0116129, IMG submission 89732) | Peatland microbial communities from SPRUCE experiment site at the Marcell Experimental Forest, Minnesota, USA - June2015DPH_17_10 | ecosystem: Environmental > Terrestrial > Soil > Wetlands...
GCGACGAACGTCAGCATCGCCGAAAAAAAAGCTTCGTAGCTGGCCGCCTCCCGCAGCAGCTTCGTTTCGAGCGCCGGAAGGTCGATCCGCATCCTCTTTATGCGTTGGATGGAAAGATACTCCCGTACCAGGCGTTCCCTGTTTTGCGGCTGACTCAAATCGCCGAAAACATGCCGCCGCGAATATACGTAGTGAAAGAATCCTGTTTCACGGCACATGGAAATATCGGGATGCCGGTTCAACATATTCCGCAGAAGTGTCGTGCCACTCCGCGGCGCACCCACGATGAAGATCGGGCCGTTCGGTTTGCTTCGCACTGAAATTAATTCTACGTTAGGACCACCAATACTTGATTTCGATCAGCGCGTTCCCCATGTCCAAAAAGAAGCCCACCGGCACCAGGACGATCAGCACTTCCGGATTTTCGCTGAGCTTCATGAAGCCCGCGATGGTCGATAACGCGCCCAGTTCGTTTTGCGCCAGTTTGATCCCGTTGTCGAAAAAGTCCGCCGGGTACATGATCGCGTAGACTCCGTCCCAGATGAATGTCCCGATCCCGTGGAACGGCAGCACCGCGTTCGATGTCGGATTACCGGCGCCCTGCTCCATGCCGCAGTGCGCGCCCCAAATCACCGGGAACCATTCATAGAGCCAGAGCAAACCGTAATCGCGAAGCTGATCCCCGCTGTATTCGTAAGGCGTGCCGATGGCCTGCGGAATCGCGATCAGAACCGCTTCCACGTAATTCAGGAACGCCGGACTCTCGCTGCCCATCGCGTTCGAAACCGCGTCCACCAGCGCGTAAATGATGCCCGTGAATGTCACGATCATGTTCTGCACACTCAAGCTGCTGGACGCCAGCGCCTTTTCTTCGGAGCTTGAAAACGGCGCGCTCCCCGTGATCGCCTTATACACAATCGTCGTCGGGATCGCCACGATCAGCGAGAACAGATCGAGGATCGTCAACTGGTCCCCCGTCAGCCATTCGTACAGATCGGAGATCAGCGGAATATCGATCGACGTATTCAGCGCCGTCTGCACCAACTGCACCACCGCCTGCACCATCGTGAAAAACGCATCAGTCGCATCCTGGCCCAACTGCACCAGATCGAGCAGCAGATTCTGGATATTCGTCAACAGCGCGGCCAGCCCCGCCGCACGCGCCTGCGTCGCATTCGCGATCACGGCCACCAGTTCGTTGATGGCGCTCACCACCAGCGCGCCCAAATCCTCGGCGATCTCGAGGGCGTCCGCACCCACTGCCTCCAGAAATTGCGTCACCGCGTCGGACAGCGATTCCTGCATCCCCGGCAACGCCAGCGCCATCGTCGATCCGCCCACCGACACCGACCCGTTCGGCCCCAGCGCTCCCGTCATCGACTTGTGATACATATAGTTGCCCTGCACGCTATAGTTGTCCGACCCCTGCGTGTACGCCTGGTTCGGATCGCTGTAATTCGCCGTGCTCCCGCCCAGCGTCGTGCCGCTCACCTGGCTGATCAGCGTGCTGAAATCATTCGTAATCGTCGTTTTCAGATTGTCGAAAAACCCGTCCGCCTCAGTTTGCAGCGTCCCGATCAGCGTGATCGTTTCCGAGAAGCCGTTGTTGATCATCGTCTTGATCTGGCTGTGCGTGTTGAGAATGTCGTTCCAATCGAATAGCCAGCTCAGCGCCTCAATAATGGACTCCACCGCGTTTTCCACGTCCTGGACGATGCTCTTCAAAATCCCGAGCACCACGTGCGCCGCGTCTTCGATGGTCGTGACCACCAGGTTGTACGTGCTCTCCACCGTGTGAATCACCGCCGTCACCGCGTTTTCCGCCGCCTGCCATACCGTCAGCACGACGTTTTCAATCCCGTTGATCACGTTTTCGATGAAGTCCGCGATATCGGAGAAAATTCCTCCCGCCGGGCTCAGCCCCTTTGCCGCGCGGAACGAATTGGCAACCCGTTGCGCTTCCTCCGCCGATGCCGTTGGCGTAAAGGTCGCACTGCCCGCGGTGGACAGATCCAAAGTCCAGTTCGGATACGTCCCCGGCGCCGGCGTTCGCGTCGGGTTCGGAGGCGTCGGGCAATATTGAACCCCCAGCATGGACTGCGGGAACGCCAGATATTGCGTCGACACCGCACCCACCGTCGCCGTCGGACTTTGGATCGCAATGCTGTTGTTGATCGCGCTCGCCAGCGCATTCGCGTTCGATAGTCCCTGCGAGCCTTGGAATCCCGCCGGCAGCAGCGCCGCTCCGGGTTGCGTCGGATTGGTGGAATTGTATGCCGCCGCGTTCTGAAGATCCGTGCCGGACATCGTTTGCAGCCTGGCGTGTAAACGCTGGTCTGGATAAATCAAAATCCGCTCATTCGGATCCATGAAGCTGGCCCACAGCATCAGCGCGGGCGTCGAAAGTCCGGAGCCGACGCCGCCTTGGATCGTGGTGCTCGCCGGAACGCTCAGCACCACCTTCCCCGAGGCGTCCGACGTAAATGCGGCCGGCGTAGTTGGACCAATCTGGAAAGTCTGATTCTCCGTCAGCAGCGTCGCCGGCGTCACCGACCAGATCTTCACCGCTTCGTTCGGACGGATATTGTTTTCGGTGTCGTAAAGAGTGATGTGGCTTTGATACGACGGAATCTGCTGCGGGTTGGCTCCGCTCGACGGTACGAAATCCACCATCAACTGGGACTGGCTGTTGAACTCATGGATCACCTCGGCGAAATCCGCGGAGTGCATGTTGCTCGACGTGCCGAAATACGCGCTCGCCGCCGAAACTCCAGCCATATAGTTGATAGGCGCTTCGGCCAGATAGCTGACCACGTTGCCGGTGGGCTCCGTGATATCGAAACTGTAAACGTTGCTGTCCGCGCTGCCGTAGTAAACAAGGTTATCGCCCAGCGTCAAAGGCGTAGTCACCTGGCCACCTGGCTGAATCTGGTTGGTCTGACTGGCGCTGGTGGCGTCCAGCATCACGATCCTGCCGCTATCGGTGGGCACGAACGCGGTGTTCGAGGCTGGATAGACCAACACCGGCTGCTCGATATTGGCGTTCAAACTCGCCGACGCAATGCTCGATCCGGTCGCGATATCGACAATCGCCATGGCTTGCGCGGGCGTCCCGACAAACAGCTTTCCCATCGCCGAAGTCGCCGGCGTCACGTATCCGCCCAGCGCCGCTTCCCATGCCTGCGGCCAGAGGCCCGTGCCCGCGATATTCGCTTGCAATGCCGATAAGCCGTTGCTCGTATTCACCACCATATAGCCAGTGGTCGAGTCGTAGATCAGGGACGTTGCGAGCGTCACACCGCTCGGCGCCGTGTATACCGTTTGCGGCGTGGGCGGCCCGCCGTTCTGTCCCGTCAATGGGACAAGATAAATATTCTGCGCGTCCATCACGTAAAGAACACTTTGTTGACCCGCGCCGTTTACATATCCGATCCCCGATTGCGGCGTCGATAGAGGATTGCCGCTGTTCAATGTCACCGGCCCGCTCCAGATCTGATTGCCCGTCACCGGACTGATCGCGTAAAGCTGCCCTTCGTCCGTCGCCAGGTACAGCAGTCCGTTGATCCAAATTGGAGATTGCAGCGGACTCGGGTTGATAGACGTCGCCGTCCAGATCGTCGCGCCTGTTTGAAAATCGACGGCCTGAAGCAAGCCCTCCGCGTTCGCGTAATACACGGCTCCCTGTTGGTACAAAGGAATCGTATCCGGCATAATGTTCGCGGGCGTGGTCCAATTCTGGGAAGAAACGGCGTTCAGGCGCAGTCTGGGCACGAAGATCTCCTTTTTCGTCTTAGGTTAATGTACACCGATTCGACTGGAATTAGAACGCACTTTCGGTTTTATTTTTCGCATTCGTGCGCCGTCACGATCCTGTCACAATGCCCGCCCCGGCCGATCGGAATAGGCGCGTTTTCGCGGGGAAAAAAAGGATTCTGGGAGGATTAAAAAAATCGATTTTGATGATATGCTGTCCGAGACAGTCTCCAAGGAGAGCCATCCATGAACCCTCTGGGCCAAGTGTATTTAAAGACGAATAATGGCGAATACGCACAGGTAATGTGCAATCAGGATTATTCGGCCATTGTGGTCCTTCCGGGCTCGGGTGTGCCCGCCGCTTCGGCAGGATTGTTCACGCTCTATGCCACCGGATCGAACGCGCAGGTCGCCCTCGGCATTAACTCCTGCGGCGTGGGACAGGTTTTCGCCAGTGACCGCCATGGCGATTGGTACGGGAAACTGCAAGTGCAGGCGCCTTTCAGCGCGGACTGGATCACGCAGGCGCAGGGGGATGAAATTTACATGCTGTTCCCGCTGCCCTCCGCCACGGGAGGACAAAAAGGTCTCGCGCTGCTCAATCCTCTTTATCAGGCGTTTGTCAGTGTCCGTTATGACGAGCAGGATAACCGGGCCGGCAACGGCTACCCGCTCCGCACGCGGATGGGACCTCTTTTCGGCAGCGATCAGGGAACGCCCATCACCGCGGTCGGCGCTTGGGAGACCATGCAACTGGAGTTCGCCGACAGCTCCTCCGCGGCGCGTCTCGTGTTGCAGGCGGCCTGGAACAATTCTCAAATTTCCCGCTTCCCCGGCTACAACGATTACACCGGCTGCGACTTCAACAATTTCGATTTCTCGAACATGAATCTCGCTTCCTACAGCTTCCAATCGGCGAATCTCGATTACGCCGATTTCACCCACGCCGCCAGTATTCAAGGCATGGATATCACCGGCGCCAGCACCACCGGCACGAAATTCGGCAATCAGAATCTGGCGAGCGTAGTAGGCGCCTGAAGGAGACTACGTTTTTGAAGCTAGAAAACTTGATTGAGCAGGGACCGCCGTCCGGCACTCAACCCACCGGTCAAGCGGCCATCTATTATCAGATCGGCACGGAGCCGCCGGTGCAGGTTCTGACGCCGTTCTTTCAGATGACGTCTGAGCCGCAGTCGCTGGTTCTCTGGTTTTACGATCCTTCCGCGAAGCCTCTGCTTTTCATCGCCTACATCGCGATTCAGAAAATTTACCTCGGCCCTGGCGAGTATAAAGGCAACGTCAACGACATCCAGGCCGGCCTGGGAATCGCCTCCAGCGCGGAAAACGGTTTAGTCTGGACCGCCGGAAATGACACCGCGAGCGACCTCACCACCTACTTCGTGAAAGGCAACGCCAGCGCCCTGATTGGAACGTTCTCGGTGCAAGCGCTTGTTCCCGGCCCTCTCTTCGGACCGCCCGACGATCCAGTTCCCGCGAATCAGCCCTCCGCCGATATTTTGTTCTCTTTTTTCAGCAACCAGGGAAGTGGACTGGAGGATCGGCGATGACCTTTTCAGGAACCGGCGCAGTCAATTATCGGATCGGCGATCAGCCGCTCATCCACGCGATCAAATGTGAGGTGGAAGCGAAGGGCGCTCTGACCTTACGCATTCAAATTTCGGATTCTGTGCACATCGAAATCGCCGTGCCGGATTATTCCGCGGCGAAGCATGACTACGCCGGCTTGTCGCTCCGAATGAAAACGTCATCTGGATCCGTCGACACTCCCGGCCGTTTATTCCTGCACCAGTCGTCCATTGGCTCCATCACCATGTACAGTGGATTTTTCCGTCCGGCGAACGCGGACCAAACTGCCGTTGAACTCGCCGGTTTCAGCCTCGCCGTTTCTGAAGGCATCACGGCCGATACGATTACGATGGTGCCCGGCGGAGGCGTGGGCAGCATCACTTATACGTTCGGGACCAATCCAGTGCAGACGCAGGACGTCAGCGTGTCGTCGACCAGTTTCTTCGACAATGGGATCATTTACGGCGTGCAGATGACCATCATTTGGTACGATCCGACGGAGGCAAACTGCTACTTCTGGATGCAGGTTTATCCTTTCACGGGAACAGGCACCTTCACTGCCGCCGTGGTGTTGGGGACCGATGTAGCCACCCCCGGTAACTGGAGCAACGGCGCAACCTTGAACGCGATCTATTCAGAAACCGCCAACAAGTTCTTGTGGCAGGGTTCGCTCGTGGCGAACAACTTGCCGTGGCAGGACGGTCCGCATCAACCGAACGTGAGCCTCGACGTGTCGGCGCTGACACTGACCATTCAGCATCCTTGAAAGGATCTATGTCATTTCAAGGTGTCGGTACCGGTTCCATCAACTATCAGATCCAGAATGAGCAGTCCGTCAACGCCCAGTGCGTGGTGCAAGCGCTCGAAGACGATAGCTCCGGCACTCTGACTCTGAACGTCAGCTTCATCGACGCAACGCATGGTCAGGTCCAGGTTGGGATTTCCCTGTTCAACTATTCGCCCTCGACCACCACCTATAACAACATCGCCTATCTCATGATCGGCTTCAATTGCCAGACTCCTCTCGGGGGTTGGGCGAGCAATTCGGGAAGCTCCGCTTTCCTTTATGTCAACCAGCAGAGCGGCGGAAGCGGGGTCAGCTATAGCGGCAGCTTCAATGCCAGCAATCTCATGTGGGCGGGGATGGGTTTTCAAAACAGTTTGGCGATCAAGTTCGCCAGCTTCTCGTTCCAGGTCAGCGCCGATCCCGCCGCCGTCGAAGGTTTCAACTATCGCACCGGCGCAGGCACCGGTACCGTCACCTACCAGATCGGCGCAGCCCCTGGTGAAACCACAGCCGCCACTGCCAGCACCGTCAGCTACTACAACAACGGAGTGATTTACAGCGTGATTCTCAACCTGCATTGGACGGACCCGGTGCAAGGCGATGTCGTGACGATGTTGATCGTAAATCCGTTCACCGGCACAGGAATTTATCCTTCGCCGACCATGATGTTTTCGACGGCCCTGGCCGGATCCGGAAACTGGACCAACGGCGACGTGACGCTCGATGCAATCTACAACGAGCAGCCAAGCGTCGCGAGTTGGCAAGGCTCGTTGGCCGCCCGGAATCTGGTTTGGCAAGGCGCCGGCTCCCAGCCGAATCTGACCGTAATCCTCTCCGCCCTCACGTTGACCGTACAAATTAGCTGACCTTAAATCGCCATAATCGCGCAAAAGATCGCGCGTAAGACGCCTTAAATGACCACAAAAAACTCGCTACCCGTTTCCATCCTCTTCAACTGGCCGCACGCTGCATACACATCAAGACCTCGCGGCTTTCGCACGAAACATGGGACCGCCCGCCTCACGATCGCTTGAAAGGACTCCACGCGCTCCGGCAAAGGCGTGGAAAATGGAATTCCGGGGCCTGGATTCAACGCGATCAGATTGACCTTCGCATTCAGATTCGCCAGCAGCTTCACGACCCGCTTTGCGTCCGCGTCCGTATCGTTGACGTCCTTCAATAACACGTACTCGAACGTCAATTTCTCCCATGGACGCAATGGATAGCGCTTGCACGCGTCCATTAATTCAGCCAAATGATATTTCCGGGTGATCGGCATCAGCTCTCGCCTCTGCTCCTCGGTCGACGCGTTCAGCGAAATTGCCAGCTTCGGCCGCACGACTTCACGCGCCAATTCATCGATTTTCGGGATGATTCCTGAGGTAGATAGCGTAATCCTGCGCGGCGAAATCGCCATGCCCTCCGGATCCACCATCAGCCGCGTCGCTTTAATCACGTTGGCCAGGTTGAGCAGCGGTTCGCCTTGCCCCATCATCACGATGTTCATCCGATCGGCGCCCGCTTCGAGCGAATTATCCGCCGCGACCCGCAGCACTTGGCCCGCAATCTCACCCGCCGTCAGATGCCTCTCCAAGCCCAGCAGCGCCGTCAGACAAAATTTGCAATCGACGGGACAGCCCACCTGGCTCGAAATGCAGATCGTCGAGCGCTCGCCTTCGGGCATCCAAACCGTCTCGACCGTCTTGCCGTCGGCGAGCCTGAGCAGATAGCGGCGGGTGCCGTCACTGGATTCAAAACGACGCTCAATTTCCGGTAAGCCTAACGGCAGATCGGCGCTGAGCCGCGCCCTCAACACCTTGGGAAGATTGGAGATCTGCGCTAGATCCTGAACCCTTTGGCGATACACCGCCTGATAGATCTGCCTCGCGCGAAATCCCGGCTCCGATGCGCCCAAAGCTTGTTGGATGTCAGTAAGTTCCATCCCTACAATACTTTGCGCCATGCCACTAGTTTACCATGGTAAACTGGAACTTACATGGCCACGCATAAAATTCGAGATATAGAACGCGCCGTCCTGCCCAACGGCGTACGCGTGGTAACGGAGCAGATGGCTCACGTCCGCAGCGTTACGGTCGGCATCTGGATCGGCACCGGCTCCCGCGAGGAGACGCCGGAGGAGAGCGGGCTGACGCACTTCATCGAGCACATGGTTTTCAAGGGCACCAAGAACCGGTCCGCCGAACAGATTGCCCGCTCGGTCGATTCGATTGGCGGAGGATTGGACGCGTTCACCTCCAAGGAACTGGTCAGCTACAACGTCAAAGTCCTCGACGAGCATCTGCCGGAAGCTTTCGACGTGGTGGCCGATCTGGTTCGCAATCCTCTGTTCGCCAAGCACGATATCGAGAAGGAAAAGGGCGTCATCCTCGAAGAGTTGAAGATGGAAGTCGACAACCCCGAGTACCTGATCCACGAAATTTTCTCCAGCAGTTTCTGGAAAGGTCACGCGCTGGGACGCCCGATTCTAGGCACCAAGCAGACCATCCGCACCTTCGATCGGGACAAGGTGGAGAAGTACTATAAACAGTTTTACGCGCCTTCGAACATCCTGATTACCGCTGCTGGAAATCTCAGCCATCGCAAGCTGGTCGCGCTGGCCGAGGAAAAATTCGCCGATCTGAAACCGCGCAAGACGCGCAAGATGGAAGCGGCTCCGCAGCCTCACGCGCCGCTGGTATTCCGCAATAAAAATTCGCTGGAGCAGGTCCATCTCTATTTAGGCGTGCCCTCGATCTCGATGCCGCATGAGAAGCGCTTCGCATGCTACATTCTGAACGCGATTCTCGGCGGAGGCATGAGCAGCCGCCTGTTCCAGAATATTCGCGAAAAACAAGGCTTGGCCTACACCGTCTATTCCGAACTGACCATGTATCGCGATGCCGGCTGCATGCTGGTTTATGCCGGAACGTCGCAGAAAACCGCCGGCAAGGTGATCGAATCGGTGGTGCACGAACTGGGCGAGATCGCGGCCCACCAAGTCACGCCGGAGGAATTGCGCCGCGCCAAAGATCATCTGAAAGGCTCCTATGTGCTGGGCCTGGAATCGACTTCGAGCCGCATGGGCAACCTGGCGCGCCAGGAATTATATTTCAAGCGCTTCTTCTCGCTAGGCGAAATGCTCGACCTGATTGAAAAAGTCACCGCTGAGGAAGTGCTCGAATTAGCGCAGCAATTTTTCGACCCCAAACACATGGCGATCGCCATGCTGGGCCGCCTCGAAGGCTTCAAAGTCCGCCGTCAGGATCTAATGCGCTCGATATGATCTCCGTTCATCGGCGGTTACCGGCGGTTCTTGTTTTTCTTTTCTGTGTCTCCGCCTTCGCGCTCGACATCACCAAGCTCAAGCCGACCGGCTACGTCAATGATTTCGCCCACGCCATCGACGCCGCCAACGCGCAGCGTTTAGAGGCATACTGCGGAATCCTGGAGCGTGCGACTGGCGCCCAGATGACCATCGTTACGGTGGATAGCCTCGATGGAGACGATGTCGCCGATGTAGCCAACAAGCTCTATCACCAATGGGGCGTCGGCAAAAAGCCGAATGACGAAGGCATCCTGCTGCTGTTCGCGGTCAAGGATCACAAGGACCGCGCGGAGATCGGCTACGGCCTGGAACCCGTCATCACGGATGCCGACTCCGGCACGATCCTGCGCGGCATTCGGCCCATCCTGCGCCAAGGCTCGTATGGTCCGGGAGCGCTGGCCGCCGCTCAACAGTTTGGAGCGAAAATCGCCGCAGCAAAAAACGTGGATCTTCCGGTTGACGCGCGGGTCCGCACCAGGTCGCACGTCAGCCGCGGCATTCCGTGGCCGATCATCATCATCGGAATTTTCTTCATCCTCTCGCTGCTGGGCCGCATGGGCGGTGGAGGCGGCGGAGGCTTCACCGGTTTCCTTACCGGTATGTTCCTCGGTAACATGATGGGACGCGGCAGCGGAGGAGGCTGGTCCGGCGGCGGCTTCGGAGGCAGTGGTGGCGGAGATTCCGGGGGCGGCTTCGGAGGCTTTGGCGGAGGCGATTCCGGCGGCGGCGGAGCATCGAGCGATTGGTGATGATATGGACGAACTAAAAGAACTGGTCACAAAACTCGAACGTGCCTATCAGGACCGGCTGCTGTCGGTGATCCTTTATGGATCCGGGGCGTCTGAAGATCACCACGCGAAATTCTCCGACCTCAACGTCCTCTGCGTGCTCAAGCAGATCACGCCGCGCGAGCTCGGCGAATCCGAACCTATCTTCCGCTGGTGGCGAGAGCACAAGCATCCTGCGCCTCTGCTCATGAGCGAGGAGGAAGTCCACCACGCCGCCGATTGTTTCCCCATCGAATATCACGATATGAAGGACCGGCGCAAAATGTTGTATGGTCCGGACGTCATTGCCGACGTTCATATCGATTCGAAATATTACCGGGCCCAAGTCGAGCATGAGCTCCGCGCCAAATTATTTCGTCTCAGACAAAAAGCCGCCGGCATTCTATCGGACCCGGAAAAGCTGTTCACCTTGTGCGTGGATTCCGTTTCGACCTTCTGTATGCTGGCCCGCCACGCCTTGGTCTTGTCCGGCACGCACGCCAAATCCGAACGCCGCGCGGTCGTCAGGCAATTGGGCGAGACACTCGAAATGGACGTGAAGCCGTTCGATATTTTGCTCGACGTAAGAGAAGACAAATCCGTCGATCCAGGCGATCCGGGCGAGTTGTTCGCGCAGTATCTGGAATGCATCCGCCGCCTGGTCGAATTCGTCGACGGCCTGGAAGTAAAACCAGCAGAACACGGAGGACATGTATGAAATTAGGATTAATTGCATTGATTATCGTCGGCCTGATTGTATTGGTCGGCATCGTGATGGCGGGCAGTTTGTTCGGCACGCACAATGAACTGGTGCAGGAACGCGAAGCCATCACAGCGTCCTGGTCCCAGGTGGACGTGGTGTTGCAGCGCCGCGCGGACCTGATTCCGAACCTGGTCGAAACAGTAAAAGGCTACGCCAAGCATGAGGAAACAGCCATCGATTCCGTAACCAGCGCCAGAGCCGCTTTGGGCGGCGCGCAGACGCCGAAAGAAAAAATCGCAGCGAACGGCCAGCTCGATTCGGCGCTGTCGCGCTTGCTGGTGGTGGTCGAAAATTATCCTAATTTGAAAGCCAACGAGAATTTCATGCGCCTGCAAGATGAGCTGTCGGGCACCGAAAACCGCATCGCCGTAGAGCGCCGCAAGTATAACGAGACGGTGCAGAAATACAACACCGACATCGAGCTGTTCCCGAAAAACATCGCCGCCTCCATCTGGGGATTCAAGCGTGAAGACGCTTATTTCAAGGCCGACGACGCGGCCAAACAGGCTCCGAAGGTTAAGTTTTAGTGCAGGATATTGGCACTCAAGACACCGCTCCCTGCGGTCACGGCTCGGTAGCATCGCTGGCAGCGCATGGCGCCGCCCCACAAACACGATTAATCTAAAAAATGCCCACACCGACATTCCAAAACTACATCGACGGCCAATGGGTCGCCGGCCAGACTTTCGAAAATCGCAATCCTGCCGACACTTCTGACGTCGTCGGCGAATTCGTTCTCGGCACTCCCACGGACATGTCGGACGCCGTCGAGGCGGCGTCCAAAGCGCTCCCCGCGTGGTCCGCGATGCCGGCGCCTGCCAGAGGAGCATTGCTCTATCGCGTCGCCGATGGCCTGGAACGCAAGTTCGATCAACTCGGCGAAGAAATGACGCGCGAGGAAGGCAAGACTCTTCCCGAAGCCAAAGGCGAAGTCCGGCGGGCCATCAACATTTTCCGTTACTTCGCTGGAGAAGGCTCGCGCATGCCCGGCCCCGTCGTCGCCTCGGAGCGCGATCGCGTCCACATGTGGGCCCAGCGCAAACCGGTCGGCGTGGTTGGATTGATTACGCCGTGGAATTTCCCCATCGCGATCCCGGCGTGGAAAATGGCTCCGGCGCTGATCTGCGGCAATACGATCGTGGTTAAGCCGGCGTCGGCGTCGCCGCTGTGCGCCTGGCGCATCGTTGAAGCGTGCCGCGAAGCGGGCATTCCGAAAGGCGTTGTAAATTTCGTGGCCGGCTCCGGCGGAACGCTGGGTAAAGCTCTGATCGCAGCCCCGGCGCTGAAAGCAGTTTCCTTCACAGGATCCTGCGGAGTGGGCGAATGGCTCCACGCCGAAGCATCCAAGCGCCGCCTGCGCATCCAGCTTGAAATGGGAGGAAAAAATCCTACCATCGTGCTCGCCGATGCGAATTTCGAGCAAGCCGTCGAGAATACGGTCAACGCCGCGTTTTTCTCCACTGGCCAGAAATGCACGGCCACTAGCCGCGTGATTGTTGAAGACGCAATTTACGACCGTTTTCTGGCTGCGCTGGTGGAACGCACGAAAAAACTAAAGGTCGGCAACGGTCTCGAAGCAGGTATCGATATCGGACCCGCGGTCGACGAATCCCAGCTCAAGACCGACCTCGAATATATCGAGATCGGCCGCCAGGAAGCGGGCGAGCCATTATGCGGAGGCAATCGCTTAATAGGCGGCGATTACGATAAAGGATTTTTTGTCGAGCCGACTATCTTCGCCAACGTCACTGAAAAAATGCGTATCGCTCAAGAAGAAATCTTCGGCCCCGTACTCGCTGTTATGCGCGCCGCCGATTTCGAAGACGCCATGCGCATCGCGAATGAAATCCCTTTCGGCTTGTCGTCGTCGATTCAAACTTCGAACATCTCCCGTGTCTTCGAATTCGTGCAGCGAGCCGAAGCCGGCCTGCTCACCGTCAACCTGCCGAGCGCCGGCGTAGAATATCAATTACCGTTCGGCGGCTCGAAAGATTCCAGCTTCGGCCCGAAAGAACAAGGCCCCGCCGCCATGGATTTCTATAGCGACTGGAAGACCATCTACCTCAAATACTGAAATGCGACTAGGACAAATAAAGTGGAACGGCGCCACCACCGCCGCGATTTTCAACGGCGCCGCCGCTCGCCCGATTCCGGATTACACTCTGCTCGATCTCATCGGCCGTGCTGAGAAAGAGAACGAGCCGCTTTCGGAAATTGCGGGCAGACTCGCCACACGGCAGGCGGTTTTAGCCGAGCCTCTGATTCCTCTGCAACCCCGTGAAGTCTGGGGTTGCGGATGCACCTATGAAACCAGCGCGGCATTCCGCGACGCGGAGCACGGCACGCGTGAAGGCTTTTACGCCCACGTTTATAAAGCCGATCGTCCTGAGATTTTCTTTAAAGGCACGGCCCGCGTTTGCGTGGGACCGGGCCAGCCGATCGGCATTCGCGCCGATTCGAAATTTACCGCCCCCGAACCCGAACTCGCGTTAGTGCTCGGCGGCAAGGGAAGAATTTTAGGCTATACCTTGGCCAATGACGTTTCGGCCTGGGATATCGAGCGCGAAAACCCTCTCTATCTACCTCAATCGAAAACATATTCCGCCTGCTGCGCGCTGGGTCCGGTGATTGTGACGGTCGATGAAATCGCCGATGCACACGCCCTCGATATGACGTGCACGATCCTGCGCGGGAACGCTGAAATTTTCTCGGGTGCAACGTCTATCTCGCGGCTGGGAAGGACTTTCGAGACGCTGGTCGAATACTTATTACGGTCGAACCCGGTTCCCGCCGGCTCCGTGGTTTTGACCGGCACCGGAATCATCGTGAAGGAAGATTCCGCCCTCGCCGCAGGCGATATCGTCACCATCAAAGTAGCCGAAATCGGCGAATTATCGAATCCTTGCGCTGTGGTGTAATTTATGGCCGTTTAAGCCGCGATCGGGCGACGTATTGTGTGTATTATGCCTCATTAAGGTCGTCTTCCAGGAGCTCCGCCTGCTCGGCATAGCGTTTCAGCACCCGCACCGAGTTTCCCGTGCTGAACCCCGACAAACGCAATTTCCGATACGCCGAAGCAAGGTTTTTTTCTTCCTTCAGCAGCGCGCCTAAATCCTTCCCGCGATATTTTCGCGCCAGGAATTTTTCAATCATCGCGATTTCGTCGGTCCCCTCAAACGCCTTTTCGGATGCCTGCTTGGCTACCGCCGGCGCCACTCGCCGAGCCATTAAATCCCGCAGTACCCGTGTCTTACCGAAGCCTCCGTCGTCGCGCCGCCAACTGGCGTAGGATTCCGCGAATTTTTGATCGTTCAAATAGCCCGATTCTTTCAACCGCGTCAACACGATATCGACATCGTCCGGGTCCGCGGCACGCCGCTTGAGTTTTTCGCGCAGCTCAGAAATCGTCAACGCCCGCGCGGACAGCGCCTGCGCGGCGAACGACATCAAACCATTTGCGTCGAGCGGCTTAGCCATTTGCTACTCTGGGAGAAACGATCATAAGTATTAAGAGTCCATTCTAAAGAAAGGAGTGACGCAACATGGAGGATGATAGCAAGCTGTCTTATTTTTTCCTGGGCCTCGGCCTGGGAGTTGCGGTGGGCGTGCTATTTGCGCCGAAATCCGGAATAGAGACGCGCGAGTTCCTTCGCAGCAAAGCGGAGGAGGGCGGCGACTACATGAAGCAGCAGGCGGGCAACATAAAAGAGACTGCGGCAGAGGCGCTGGAGCGCAGCAAGCAGACCATTCAGAAACATAAAGAGAACCTGGCCTCCGCTGTCGAGGCCGGCAAACAAGCCTACCGGGAGGCGACCACCACTCCGGGAGATTAACTCTAAGGAGAGGCGTGCGGGCTCCGTTCGACGTACGCCTCCAAACATAAAATGGAAACCACCAACATTATTCTTGCCGTTTTCGTCGTCATCTCGGCCATCGCGCTCTGTATTCAAGCGGGGATGTTGTACGGGATCTTCAAGTCGGCGCGGGCCACGGAAGAGCACATGAAGCGCGTGATTCCGAAGGTGGAATTGATGCTGCCGAAGGTGGAGGCGCTGGTGGTCAGCTCCACCGCGGCGGTCGATCTAAGCCGCCGGCAAATTGAAGAAATCACGACGAAGGCCAGCGATATTCTCGACGTGACGCGGCTGCAACTAGCGCGCATCGACGGCGTGCTCGAAGACGCCAGCGCGCGGGCGCATGTGCAGTTGGCGCACGCTGAAATGGTGATCGACGACACGATGTCGCGAGCACAGGAGACGGTAGCCGTGGTCCAGAACGGAATCATGACGCCGTTGCGCGAAATTCAAGGCGTGGCGGCGGGAGTGCGCACAGCCATTTTTTATCTGATGCGCGGCGGACGCCCCAGTCCGGCCCAGGCGACGGCAGACGAAGAGATGTTCATTTAAGTTCCGTGCCGGCCCGCCGATAAGTTCGGCAGGGTATGATGCGCACGGATCTGCTGAGAACGCTCGCTACAAATTTCGGATCGAACAGCGTGCTAGCCGCCAAAGCGATCCGGGAGATCTATGTCTTGGACTCCGGCACCTTTGCCGCGGCGGCGGCGGAAGTACTGCAAGGACCGGAGCTGGCGGGCTCCCAATTCCTGGTGGCGATTCTTCTGGCGGAACCGGAATGGCTACGAGCGGTTTGCGATCCGGAGAAATACACTTTGGATCAATCTCTCGACTTGGTGCGGCGGGCGAACAAGCTGGACCCGCAAACGGGCCTGAAACTGGCCGAGATGCTGGTTCCGCTGGGATTCTCGACCGACGCGGAGGCGCGCTTCGCGTCGCGCGTGTTTGCCGTTCTGAAAAGGAGTCCGCCCTCGACCGTACTGCCCGCGCTGCGCCGGCTCTCGAAATGTCCGAATGCACGCCTGCGCAGCAAGGCGGTCCTGCTGATGGGACACATTTATCAAAATCCAAATTTCGCGCTGAGCGAAGGGGAGCGCGATCCGCGCGTATCCGCCAACGCCGTCGAATCCCTGTGGGGACTGGCGACTCCGGCCGCGCGGGAAGCGTTTTTAAAGGCTTCCCGGGACCAGAACCATCGGATCGCGGCGAACGGAATCGTCGGTTTGTACCAGATGGGCGACGAGAGCGCCGTTCCTCTTTTATTCCGTCTGAGCAAGTCCGAGGTCTCGCTCTCGCGCGCCGCGGCGGCGTGGGCGATGGGCTACGTGGAGGACCCTCGCTTCCTGCCGGGACTGACGCGACTGATGGAAGACGCCGATCCGGTGACGCGCCAGAGGGCGTTTCGCGCCGCAGCGCAGCTCCGCCAGCGAACAACGGAATTGCGGGACGGCGGTGTGCTGCGGGTGCAATTCCGCGAGATAGAATGCCGTGGCAGCGCCCACACGATTCGTGTCCACATTGGCGTCCATCTCAACCAGGAAGATCAGTTTGTAAAGGGACTCGATGCACGGCAATTTGTGATTTGGAACGGACCGGACGTGGTGGAGGAATTCTCATTGTCCTTGTCGGACGGCGCGGCTCCCTATTACGAGATCACGTATCAAAATCCGCCATCACCGACGCATCTGGTAAAGGTGCAAGTGTACGCGGCAGTAGGGGTTGGCGAGGAATCCGGAACTGCGACGTCCCTTTCCGCGGGTCCGGACGCCAGCCTCTGATTGACCATAATGTTACCCTAAAAATTAATGAGCGACCAGACGACAACGGAAACGCCGGTGCCCGATCCAAGCGAGATGCAGAGGGAATTGGATCAGCTGGCCGGCGAAAAAGCCGAGCTGCAGGACCGGGTATTGCGCAGCCAGGCCGAATTTCAGAATTTCAAGAAGCGGGTAGAGCGGGAACGCAGCGAACTGTTTGAATACGCGTCCATGGAAGCGGTTCGCGCGCTGCTGCCGGTGCTGGACGATTTCGAGCGATCGCTCAAGGTGGAATCCGGCGACAAGGAATATGTCAAAGGGATGGAGTTGATCTATCAGCGGTTTTACGAGGGCCTGAAGAAACTGGGCCTAGAGCCGATTATATCGGAGGGGCAGGCTTTCGATCCGCATGTTCACCACGCGGTGGATAAGGTGGAGACGGAGGAGGCAGCGCCCGATACAGTCCTCGAAGAATTTCAGCGAGGCTACAATTTCAAAGGCCGGATGCTACGGCCGGCAATGGTAAAAGTGGCGGTTGAGCCGCAGGCGAAATGAGTTCCGTGACCAGACGAGATTACTACGAAATCCTAGGCGTGGAGCGCGAGTCGGACGATGGCGTGATCAAGACCGCCTATCGCAAGCTGGCGATGACGTATCATCCCGATCGCAATCCGGGCAGTCTTGAAGCCGAGGAAAAATTCAAAGAATGCGCCGAGGCTTATAGCGTTCTGAGCGATCCGCAGAAGCGGGCGGCGTATAACCGGTTCGGCCATCAAGGCGTGCCATCGGCGGCGGGCAACGGCGGATTCGATGCGTCGGGATTTCCGGACCTCGGAGATATTTTAAGCGACGTGTTCGGGTTCGGCGACGTGTTCGGACGCGGCGGCGGGCAGCAGAAACGTTCGCGGGCGCAGCGCGGCGAAGACGTCCGGTACGACTTGGAAATCGCGTTCGAAGATTCAATGCGCGGATTGTCGGTGGATATTCAAGTTCCGCGTCTGGAAGAGTGCGGACGATGCCGCGGCAAAGGCGCGGAGCCGGAAGACGGACTGGTGACGTGTCCGATGTGCCGGGGCCGCGGCGAAGTGATTTATCAGCAGGCATTTTTATCGGTGCGGCGGACTTGCTCCCAGTGCAGCGGGCGTGGACAAATTATCCGGCGTCCGTGCAAGGAGTGCCGCGGCGACGGATATCTGCGGCGCGAGCGCAAGCTGAAAGTGAATATTCCGGCCGGTGTCGACAACGGGACGCAGCTTCGGCTGACGCAAGAGGGACAGCCGGGAGCCAATGGCGGTCCGCCGGGCGATTTGTACGTCGTATTGAAGGTGGCCGAGCATCCGATTTTCGAGCGGCACGAGAGCGACCTGCATTGCACGGTTCCGATTAATATTAGCCAGGCGGCGCTGGGCGACTCGATCGACATCCTGACGTTCGATGGCTTGCAGACGATCAAGATTCCAGAAAGCTCGCAGGCGGGGAGCCGTTTGCGGCTGAAGGGTTTGGGGGTTCCACAACTGAATTCGAGCGGGCGTGGCGACTTGTACGTACACCTGGATGTAAAGATTCCGGCAAAGCTAACGCGCGAGCAGAGAAAATTATTCGAACAGTTGCGGGAGTTACTGCCGGCTGAAAATGAGCCTCAGGAGAAGGGGATTTTCGACAAGGTGAAGGATTATTTCCTGTAGACTTGGGTTGGTGGTGCGATGGACCAAGAGTTGAAGCAGTATCTGGAAGCGATGGAATCGCGGATGACAGACCGGCTGGAAAACCGGATAGATGGCATGGTCACGTTGCTGATCGATGTGAAGGAGAGCCTGGAGCGCCAGATCGATAATTTATCGCGCCGCTTCGATGCGCAGGCGATCCGGCTGGACCGGCAGGCGGCGATGCTGCAAACGGGCGCGCGGTGGACGAACCGGATGATTGCATGGTCTGAGAAGGTGGACGTCGAGATGGGCAAGCGAATTCAAGAGCTCGGCGAAATGGGGAGTCGCGTAGAGAGGCTGGATCGCGGGGCGAAGTAATTTTTCCGGTAGACTTAAGTGGGCGAAGTTATGGACCAGGAACTAAAACAGCATTTGGACGCAATGGAAGCACGGCTCACGGAGAAAATGCGCGACATGCAGACGGAGTTGCGGCGCGGATTCGCTGCATTCTCTGAGGGGCAGACGATCCGTCTGCGAAAGGTTGAGGCAGATCAATCGAACTTGGACGCGTCCCTGTCTGGCCGAGTCAATGTGCTGGAGCGGCGCCTACTCGAAATCGAACTTCGCTTGGGGCGAGTGTCCTAAGGACATTTTCAACACGCACGTCGTATCACAAACGGCAACGCCGTCGGTGATACACTCCCTGGAACGAAGGCCCCAAATCATCGAGGGTGCAGAGAGGTGCGTGTGCGGCATTTTCGCGGCAACAAACGAGGAGTTCAATCTGATTTTTGCGCCGGGGATAGGTGCTGCTCAATTTTCAGTCAGGGCCTTGTTGACGTGATCGACAACGATGAAGTCGAGCTTGGTTTTTACAGCCTTCAATTTCAGACCCAATTGTTTTTCAAGCGCTGCGGAGATGTCGCTCGGACCAACGCTGGGATCGCCGTCTCTGGTGAAGGTTTGTCCCGTTTGGAGCCTGACCAGCGGGGGGAGCCGCATGGCGGGCTGGGAATCTCGAGGTGGAAATCGAATGTACCACTGACTCCGGTACGGTCAGTGATCGGAACTGTCCCGCCGTCGCCGTACGGAGATTCGAAAAGAGTTCCTCTCACCCAGAACGCCAGAGACGCCATACTGCCTCTGAAAGTGATTTTCTCCATTCCATTGTCGAAATTAGCGGCCCATTTAAGGCCCGGGCCGAGTACAGGAAATCCATTGACGCCGGCCTTCGGCCGCTCAAAGCCTCCTCGACCGGGGACGTCCGGCGGGGCATCCGCGGCCGTTTTGGGATTCGCCGGAATCAGTTGCCTCGGACCACCGGGCGCAATCGTGAGTTCGTAGCCGGTAACATCCTTCGCGATGCGGTGAACAATAAGGCCGAAGCGCTCAGCTAACAGATTCGCGACCATTTGAGGACGTTGCGCTTTGGTGGCCCCAGGCGGAAGCTTTGCAGTGATCGCATAGAACTCGGTACTCAGCCACTCAGGGCCGATGATCTGATCGAGCTCGACGTTGTAAGCCTCAGAGATAAGGTTCGTTAGGGGAAGCCGGGTGTACCGAACGAATTCCGCATTCTCCGAATACCCCATTCGGGCGTCTCGGGTCACGGGCTTTACGGAGGCGACTTCGAAGCGCGGAGACTGGTCTGTCTGCGCTGGGGAGTAGGCGGAAGTGAGGCTAGCTATGAGGCACGTGTGGGAAATGCAACGCAGCATAGAGAAGCGCTCCTCTAAGGATTCTAGCGGAAAGCGAGTGCCTGTTCCCAGGCTGCCTCACGCGTCAGCCGCCGCTGTCAAATAGTGGAAAATTCCCACAGCGCGTTCGTCGCAAAGGCGGAAGGGGCGTGGCTCATTAGAGCGCTGGAATCGTCGGAGGATTGAGATTGCTGTCAGAATCGGTAGGATCGCCGGATCACAGGTTGACGGGCAATTGGGCGGGTGCGGCAGAGAATGGATTTTTAAGAAGTTGTGTGCGGAGCACTTTCATACTGCCGCACACAATTTTGTTAAGTGGTTATTTGCTGGCTACAGGCTTGGCTGCTGCCGCGGCGTTTAGCTCCGCGCGCAGGGTGCGGGTCTTTAGCCGCAACGCAATCTTTTGCTTCCGAAGCCTGTTGAAACGAGCGGTATCGCCGCAGGTTTTTGACATACTAGGCCAAACTTACTTGTTCGGCCTGCAACCCTTTCGGGCCCTGCTTCACAACAAACTGGACGCGTGCGCCCTCGTCTAGCGAACGGTAGCCCGTCGCCTCAATCGCCGAGAAGTGCACAAACACGTCTTCGCCATTCTCGCGCGCGAGAAATCCAAATCCTTTTGCGGCGTTAAACCACTTGACCGTTCCGGTCTCTTTCATAATTATCTCCTTAAATCTAGCAATGGAAACGCAGGGAAAATCGATTGATACAGGAGGCTGCAAACTGGTGTTGAGCGGTGAGGATCAAAGCGAAGTGCCAAGTTTTCAAAAGCTTTAAGCATATTAGCACAAAACAGACCCCGGACTACAAGAAATTAATGTCCTTAGTAGAAAAAGACAAGAGCCGGCAATCTATGAGCGGCTACTGCGGGCAATCGCTTGGGCCAGACGGGTTTCGATGGCGGCGAAATCCTCGACCGGAATCTTCATTTTTCTACGCCAGTTGGGATATTGCCAGGTGCTGCCGGGAAGGTTTTGCTGCTCGGTTTCGCCGGTCAGATCCTCCTGATTGACGACTGCCAGGGTGCAGGGCGTCGAGAGCAGGAAATCAATGGGATCGTTGGGAAAACCGGTGTCCCGCAGGATCGAATCGAGGTGGACTTTCTCCTGGTCCCTGGCGGCGTGCTGGGCGCGATAGGCTTCCTCATCGATGAGCCCGGCGGCGCGGCGGGCTTCAATATCGCGGCCGGAGGCGAAGCCGGCCAGGGTTGGCAGGTCGTGGGTGGTGGTCGAGACCACGGCGTGGGCTGGATACTCTTCGGGGCGGCGGAAGTTACCGGCGCCATCACGCTCGAACCAGAAAATGCGGTAGCCGAGGATGCCGGTGTCAGCTAAGCGCCGGCGAACTTCGCCGGTGACGGTGCCGAGATCCTCGCCGATGACGATGAAGTTGCCGCGCTGGCTCTCCAGCGCCAGGACGCCCAGCAGATCGTCGGCGTAATCCTGCACATAGGCGCCGCTGTCGGCTTGCCTGCCGTCGGGGATCCAATAAAGACGGAAAAAGCGCATCACGTGATCGATGCGGAGGGCTCCGCCGCGGCGCGCGTTGTTGCGGATCGACTGAGCGAAGAGCTGGTAACCGTTGTCGCGGTGGACATCGCGGTTGGGCGGAGGGAAGGCCCAATCCTGGCCGTTTGGCGAGAAATCGTCGGGAGGACTGCCGACGCGGGACCCCTTCACGTAGAAAGCGCCGTTGGCCCAGAGGTCGGCTCCAAAACGGTCCGTGGCGAGGGCTAGATCGTGATAGATTCCGATCTTCATCCCCACTGCCAGGGCGTGGGCTTGCGCTTCGGCTAGCTGGCGGTCGATGTGCCACTGGAGGAATTTGTAAAACAGAACATCCCGATGATGCTCGCGTGCGAATTCGGCTACGGCGGGCGAACGGGGATCGTGGAACTGCGCAGGCCAATCGGTCCAAAGCCAGATATTGGGATCGCGGCGGTGCATTTCGGCATCGAGGGCGCAATAGACGGCGAAGTCTTGGAGATGCTGGCCTTGCTCGGTGATATAGGCGTCGAAGTCCGGTGATCCGGGGAAGGCCGCGAAGACGCGGGTGAGCACGGCTAACTTCAAAGACGCGACGCGTTCATATTCGACGAATTCGGAGGTTCTTAGCAGCTCGATTTCCTGGATCTCAGCGGTGGTGAGGGTGAGAGAGCCGGTGCGCTCGACATCGAGGTAAAGGAAGTTGCGATAGAGCGAGCACTGCGGCAGGTAGGGACTGGTGTTGTAGGGCTGGCGATTGGGGATGGCGTGCAGAGGATTGAGGGCGATGAAAGCACAACCGGCGCGGGCGAAAGAATCGATGGCGGCATGAAGGTCTGTGAAATCGCCACAGCCCCAGTTGCGCTGGGAACGGAGGCCGTAGAGACTGACGGCGACGCCGGCGGCTCGGCTATCGAAGGTAAGCCCGCGTGCGGGGCAGACGATGAAGTGGGATTCGACGAGAAGCGCAAGGCTGTCGCGGTAGATGCGGAGTTGGTGATAGCCGAGGCGGAGAGGCGGGAGCGGCACACGTCTGACACCGTCCGTAGTCGCGATTTCGGGAAGTGAATGAGATTCGATCTCGCCGCCTTCCCACTGAATTTCCAGTTTGAGGGCACCGGTTTCAGGGGTGCGGAGCGCGAGCGAATCCTCGTGTTGGCGAATAACTACGGTCGAGGGGAGTGGACGCGGCTCCGGCTCCGAGGAGAACGATTTGAGAATGGCGTCTACTACATCGTCAGGCGTCTGATGAGTGTTTCCCCAGATGTCGATGTAGGCAAGCTCTATACCGTGAGCGGCGGCGGCGCGGGTCCGGACTTCGGTCGATTGATCCAACCTTCTAATTATGGATGTTCAGAGGAACCGGCGCGGAAACGCGCGTGCCGATGCCGACCGTCAGCGGGGATGCCGGATTATTAGGAACCGTGGTCGGGATCTGGATTTGAATCGACGAAATATTGGAAGCCAAAGCAAGCACGGGGACGCTGATTCCTCCCTGCCCGTTGACGGCGTCGAGGGTGACGAAAATGTTCGGGATCGTTACCGGGGTAATGCCGTCGCCGAAGCTCGAGACGTTAACGATCAGGGTGTCGCCGGGATGCACTTGGGTGGTCGGGGAAACGGCGCCGGCCGAGTTGAGAATCAGCCCGATCACCGGAGGCGGCGCGTCGATCTTCATGAGGATGGACGGGATCGGCGGGCCGCTGGGCGGCGTCAATTGCACCGTTACGGGTCCGGGAGTCATGCCGCCGGGGACGATCGCAATGACTTGGCCATTCACGAACGCCGGTATAGTCGGCTGGCCGCCGATATACAAGGTCCAGCCTGGCATGGCCGGTCCGGTCAGGCCGGGTGCACTAGTCAAATTAATGGCGGCGATGCCTCCGACGAGCACGCCCGCGAGTCCGGTGGCGAGATCCGTGACCGGCGCAATCATACTGATCTGGTTCGTGTTGGGAGCAGCGATCTGGAGGCCAGCGCCCGTGCCCAGGTCAAGACTGAAGGTCGCGGTCTGGAGGCCGCTGGTCACAGTGACGTTGGTAATGGTGATGGGCGCCGCGGCATTCACTTCGACGTTGACCTGCAACTCCGTAGCGCTGATCACAAATACCTGCTTCACGACGATGTCGCTCGATCCGAATCCGACGATTGGCGTCTGGGCATTGAAATTAGTGTTGTCGCCGATGATCTGGATCATTACGTCGGTTCCGGGTGAAACGGTGTGGGGACTGACGGAGGTGATCGCCGCCGGATTCACGTAGTTATATTGATATTGGAGGGGCGTTCCGCCCGGAATCGCTTGCCCCGAAGTTTGTCCATCCGGATTCAGCGCTTCAATCGACGAGCTGTAGGAAGCCGGCGCGAGGGGCGCCCAGAGCGTGAAGGATCCGTCGGAATTCGCGACCACCTGCGCTGCGGGCGTGCCATCAAAGACAAACTGCGTGGCGGAAGATAGATTGGAGCCGGAAACAGTGAGCGTCCCGCTACCGTCGCCACCCGTGCCTGTAGACGAATTCGTAAGCGTGGGAGGACCGTTCGGAACCACGAAAAACGCCGCCGGCAGCACATAGAGGTCGTTGTTCACGGTCACCGCGATCGCCACCGGAGTGGTCGCCGAGACCGCGGAAGTATAAATCCCCATCGAGACGTAGCCGTCTTCGAAGTAACTCGGCCCATATCCTGGAGCAATCGAGGCCGGCGCCGAACCGCCAATGAAACTGACACTCAATCCCGGAGCCAACTGATTGTTGTTCACCACGGTACCCGGAGCAAGGAACTCCATACTGTAGCCGCCGTTGGCTTCGAGCATGGGACTAAACTCCACGGCATTATTCACCGAGCCCGCCAGTTCCATGGCGTAAACCTGAGGGCCGGCGCTGCCTTGCACGGCGAAACTGGCGGAAGCGATGTTTCCTGCGCTGACCGTGACCGGAGTGGCCTGGGTCCAATCGCGCGTGCCGGGCGAAGACTGGCTATAAAACTGGGTCACGAATCCAGTCGTTACCGGGGAAAAAGGAGTCTGCGCGGGGTCCAAAGGAAGCACAATGGCGTCCGGCCCCACTTCGCCCTGGGCGGGCGGCGGTAGAGGATGAACATACAGCAGATAATTCCCTGGCGGAATGGCATCGATCTCGAAGCTGCCATCGGGATTCGTTAAATTGCTGATCGCGGCTCCGGTTGTGATCGACAGCGCAACCACGCTCGCGAGGTTCACCATGGATCCGGCCAGCACCACCTGTCCTGAAATACTGCCGGTGGTGGCCAGATAGCCCGGCGTGGGATAGAGCAGCGAAAGTCCGGCCACATCGTCGGCGGCGAGCGGCGCAGCCTTGGTGGTGGAACGGGTGATGTAGGTCGACATCGTGGCCGACGTCAAGGTGTGCTGGAGCCCGAGAGAATGCCCGAACTCATGGACCATGGTGGTGAACGAACTATCGTAAAAACTGGCCTGCTGGGGAACGGTTACGGTCAGGTTCTTGCGAAACTGAATGGTGGAGCGGAGGATCGGCAGAAACGTCGTCGTACCGCCGCTGATCGAAGTGACATCGGCGAGCGTGGTCACTTTGGTCTGCGCCAGAATGCCGACGGCGATGTTGTCGTCGGAGAACATCACATCGATTCCTGGAGAAGACTGCTGCGTCCCGGCGTAGTTTTCCAGCCCTCCATAGGCCAGCTTGATCTGTGAGCTGGGCACGTTGTTCCAGGCATTCGCCGCCAGTTGCAGCTCGCTGATCTCGGCCGTGAAGCTGTCTCCGGGAACGAAAACGTTCGGTCCCTGGTCGGAGATGAAGTAGTAGACCGTATTATTGGTGAGCTTCGTCAGGTCAAACCGCAGATTGATGGGCGTAAAGGGTCCGCTGCGGCCCGCGAAATAAACAAAGTGATAATAGCCGGAAGCGAGCGAGGAAAGCGCGGTCAGAGCCGCGGCGATGGTCAAAACTCGCTTCGGGAAGGTCATTATTTTGCCGCCGCCGTTTTGGGGATGGTCTTCAGGATCAGCGCGCGCAGGTCGCTCCACTTCATTTTCAGCGCCGTATCGGTAACCGGCTTGCCCGCCTTATCGAGCATCTGATCGGCAGCCGCGGCGCGATTCACTACGGTGTCGCCTGCGGCGTCCTGCGTCAAGGTGAGCATCCCTTGGGAGAGACCGATCACCTGCGTCATCCCGGTGCGGCTGGTCCACAGAAACAGCACATAATCCTGGCCTTGGGTCAGGGTAGGCGATCCGATCCCGATCTGGCGGAGGTTCCCATAGACGCCCCCCGGAACGGCAACTTCGGCCGGAAGAATCCCGGTTTGTTTCAACGTCTCCGACACCTGCAACTGATAGTAGGTATAGATATCGCCGCGCCCAGTGGACACCGATCGTGAGCCGGTCACTTTGGCTCGAACAATTGATGTGGACTGGAGGATCAAGTCGTTCATCGACATCTTCAGCAGTGTCGTCGCGCCCGCCGGTGCGAGCAGGGCTACACTGGCCAGAAGATGAAACGAAATCCGCATTCGCTCTCTATTTAGCACGCGCCGGGCCGCATCTGGATCACTGATAAAAAACGACTTAGCGAGTAATTTGGGAGCCAGCTTGTAGATCTGTGACACACAATTGGGACAGATCGACCCGCATGCCTATCTAGAACAGATAGTTTGCTCCGGCGCAATACGGACAACGATAGAACAGCTTCGCGCGGCGTTCGGAGGGCTCCAGTCCGGCGCCGCAGAACATGCAGACGTTCAGTCTGCCAGCTTCTTCCGCGGGAGTCACTTTTTCCGGACCGAACGCCAGTGCCCAGCCATACCGGGAAAATTTTGTCGTAAAGCAGCGGTCCGCCAAACGGGTTGCCAGATTCAGGAAAATTCGGGAGCCAGCGAAAAACCACGACGGCAAGTGGCCGAGCCAGCGCATCCTTCTCGGAAACGGACCCGGCAGAGGGCCGTGCGGCGCGGGTAAAAAATTTCGCCGGTCCACATAGATAAAGGAAGTCGAGAGCTGCTGCCATCCGGCCAAGTGTAGTCCGGTGCCGGATTCGATGTCAGCCACAATGCCGTCGAAGGTGAATCGTTGCAGATGTCCGCCGCCACAGAGAAGGAGCCGGTACAGGCGGTCGCTGAAACTCCTGCCGTCCGGAACGGTGACGAACAGGCGGCTACCCGGTTTCAAAACGCGATGAATCTCGCGGATCGTGCCGGGAAAATCGTGGAAATGTTCCAGACTGTGGTGGCAAATGACCAGGTCGAAGATCCCTCCGGCGAAGGGCAAACGATGGCTATCGGCACAAGCGCTGGGAAGCTTGGCGTTCCTGGCGAGCGCCTTGAGATCGACGTCCACCCCGGCGACATTCAGTCCCGCCAATTGAATCGGGAGACTACCCGATCCGCAGCCGAGGTCGAGAATCTTTTGGGACGGCGACAACTCTTCCAGCCACCGTTCGATCAGTCGCATGCTAGTAAGATGTCTGCATCCCCACTCTATGGAATACAGACAAGCTGAAAAACCTCGAAAACAGGACGCCCATTGGAATCGGGGATGGTGCGAAGCGAGTCCTCGTGGCAACCGGCCGCGGCGGCGGACTCGTCGAAACGCTTGTGGACACCGGAAAAGACTTCGCGCTTTCCGGCATGGGTAACGAAAAGAGCACGCCGGTCGGTAAACATCAAAAGCGCGGCGGCCTTGTCCAGGTCCGATGGCGTATCGGTCAGGAATGGATCGTGCCCGCTCCTCATATGTAAGCGCCCGTTGTGAAGCACATCCAGGGGGAACTGAATGCCCCAATCGAGCATATAAATCGTCTGGCCGGGAACGTCGGAAAGGGCGCTCGACAGCGAGTAGATGGCGTCGCTATAAACACCTTCCGCGCCATTGCGTTCAAACTGCGCGACATATTGAACGATCGTGAGCAGATTCAGCGCCAGCAGCAGGAGGCAGAGGAAAATGGCCGCCCATCGCCATCGAAGGGCGGAGAGCACGATCGCAACAAAGAGCTGCGGAAAGGGCCACAGCAGCACAGTGTGATGGAGGGACGCGCCGGCGTCACGGGTCGACGCCATAAAAAACCAGGCCACGGCGCTGAACACCACGCAAAAGCGCGCCGCGCGCGAACGCCACCAGAGCGGGACGGCCAGCAGGGAGAGAATCGCGGCGTACTCCATGCCAGCGCCTCGATGTTCTCCCAGGTGATCGCGCAGGTAAACGGCGGCGCGACCGCGCAGGGATAGTGGAGCCTTCGGGCGATCGGTATACTCCTCGGAAACCAAATATCCGTATAATCCGTAACCGCCGAGCGCGCTCTGGACATGCAGGAATTTTGCCGGCGCGCCGGCCGGTTCAAGATGGCCGTTCGACCGGAACGTCTCCGCGCGGCGATGGCCGTTGTAGATCATGAAGGGGAGGGCGCCGATCAGGAATCCGGCAGCAGCAGTCAGCAAATGCCGGCGTGTCGTCAATTGCGCCAGTTCGTGACGAAGGACGGACACTGCCGCGCAGATCAGCCCGGCCAGCGCCCAAACGAAGACCGCCTTATTCCAAAGGGCCAGCGCGAGAAAGAAAAATCCTAGCGGCAGATCCCTTGGAACCCGATTCTGCGCGTATTTGACCAGGAAAAAACAGCCAGTCACAAGCAAAAGATGTTCGAGCGCAACTGGCCCCCAGTCGAAGGTGTTGGTAAGGAGAAACGTAGGATCGGAGCCCAGCAGCAGAGCGGCGACGACGGCGGGTAACCTCCCGGCACATCGTTGCGCCATGAAATAGAAAATAAAGACGGTTAAGGCTCCGGCAAGGACCGTTGGGAGGCGAAAAACCCAGGCAGCGTAGAATGGGTGGGCCTCAAAACTCGACCGGAAAATGGCGATCAGGGGCCAATAAAGGAGCGTTTTTAGCGTCCCAATATATGTCATTACCATTAAGGGAATGTCGTGATGGAACAGGCGGATGCGGAATTCCCGGGCGACGGGCTGGTAATATGGGCCCGCGAATAACGCTTCATCCATTTGGATGCCGGCATAGGGAATCAACGTACAACCGACCAGGATCGCCAGGCAACAGGAGAAGGCAAGAGAGAGTCGCGAGGCTAGATTTTTCACAACGATGGGGAATAAATGAGAATTTTTACCGGTTACTTAGACAGTATAAGACATCAGGCTGACATCCGAAAATTCGGGGCCGGCGTAATGGTTTGTGAACAGCGGACCGATAAGAGTACGATGTACCGGTGGCAGGAAGCAGGCCCGGGGGGCGGCGAGAGGTCGGATAAAGCCGGGCAGTTGAGCCCCAAAGGAATTGGCAGTTTAATTGCTTGCAGGAAGTGACAATGGTATGGTATGCTGTGCGAAGCAGATTTGGAGAGCAACGGTCGCAACGGGCGGAGGCCCTGCGGCCGGGGCGACGGCTTGGTCGAGTTTGTTCAAAACAAGCTTGGTCAAAAGGTCCTTGCGCAAATTGGCCGTTCGGCCGATCATCCACAGCGAAGCCTTCTCGCATGGAAGATTTCGCAACCAAAGAATCAAACCGTCGTCAAAACGGGATGAAGACTTGAACCTTTTTGCTTGTACCTGCGTCTAAGGATGTGACGCGGACAAACGAAAAACAGAACGAACGATAAAAAAAAGATAAAGAAGAGACAAGAGGCAGAACATGACAAAGAACGAGTTAAACAAATTTAAAAATATTCTGGAGGCGAAGCAGGCAGAGCTGGTAGCGTTCGTGAGAAATCGCGAGGGAATTGCCATCGAGAAGAGCCCGGACGCCCTGGACGAAGTACAACACGCCGCCGAACGTGAGCTCGCGATCCGCAATCTGGATCGCGAATCGCAATTACTCCGCAACGTGCGGGCGGCCTTGCGCCGCATTGATGAAGGGACATTCAGTGTGTGCCTGCATTGCGAAGAGGACATCAGTCCGAAGCGTTTGGCAGCGGTGCCGTGGACTCCGTTCTGCATCGGGTGCCAGGAAATGGCCGATCGCAACCAAGCCGGCGATGCGTCGGAGAACTTCGACGAAATGCTGGTCAGCGCAGCTTAATTTCCGGTCCAATCTTCGGTCTGATTTCGATGAACGAAGTCATCCTGCCTGGATTGTTCTTCTCCCGCCGGTAGGAAAAAAAGCGTTCGGCGTCGCAAAAAGTGCAGACGCCGAACGCTTCAATATTTTGGGGCGGCACTCCTGCTGTCTCCAACTGCATCCGATTTTCCGACGCGAGGTCGAGGTGTGTCCGCGCGGCTCCGAACTGGCGGGCAACTTCTTCTCCTACCTCATAACAGCAGACTCCGATGCCGGGTCCAACGGCGGCATAAATATCGCCGGGCGAGGTTCCGAACGCGGCGTTCATTTTCTCGATAGTCTTCTGAACAATGCGGGCCGCGGTGCCGCGCCATCCGGCATGGACGGCGGCGATCGCCCGATTTTTGGCATCTGCCAGTAAAATCGGATAGCAGTCAGCAGTGCGGATAGAGATCGCTAAATCCGGTCGATTAGTGACAAGGGCGTCGCCTTCGCCAAGCAAGCCGGGGCGATCGGCGACGAGTACCAGATCGGAATGAATCTGCTTCAGCGTGGACAAATCGCTAAGGGCGGATGCAGTCCGTGTCCCAAAACCGTGGCTGACCCAAGGTAAAGCGGAGAGGATCGGGGATTGCAGGTAGGCGGCGTTTTCAACGATAGGCATCTTTACGATTTCCAACTGCGCCTCGTTCTTCGCCTCGGCGGCGGCCAGTTTCTCTTCGCCCTTAACTTCCTCGTGTTCGAATGGAAATTTGATTTCGCTCAACTCGCGGCTCTTCTTAAATCATAGGGTATCCATAGAACAGGCAACGCTGATCTCGTTCTCGGTTATCATGATTGGCGACGCGCCATGAAAATGTTTCTCGCCTTTTCCCTCGCCATCGCCGCCTCCGCACAGGCTCCCAATCCCGACGCCTATTACAAACTTGGTCCCGACTCCCTCCCGCAGGACGGCGTTCCCAAGGGCGAGATCCGCGGACCCTTCAAAATCGACAGCAAGGCCTATCCCGGCACCTTTCACACCTATTGGATCTACGTTCCCGCGCAATACGACGCGTCCGTTCCGGCGAGCCTCATGATTTTTAACGACGGGCAGGCTTACATGGCCCCCGAGGGTGACGCGCGGGCGCAAAATGTTATGGATAATCTGATCTACCGGCGGGAGATTCCAGTCATGATCGGCGTCTTCATCAATCCCGGCCACACGCCCGAGCAGCCGGAGCCGACGCCGGCCGAGTGGGGCGATAAGAACACCAACCGTCCCACCGAATACAACTCGCTCGACGACCGTTATGCGAAGGTGATCGTCGATGAACTGATGCCGGTGCTTTACAAGGACTACAACATTTCGAAGGACCCGGAGCGCCACGGCATCGGCGGCGCCAGTTCCGGCGCGATTGCGGCGTTTACGGTCGCCTGGCAGCGGCCCGACGATTTTCGCAAAGTCCTCAGCATCGTCGGCAGCTTCGTGAATCTGCGCGGCGGAAATGCCTATGCCGATATCGTTCGCAAGAGCGATAAGAAGCCGATCCGCATTTACCTGCAAGACGGCCGCAACGATAATCGCGGCATGCGCGCCGACGGGACTTACGACGAGACTCGCGACTGGTTTCTTCAAAATGTACGCCTCATGAAGGCGCTGACTGAAAAAGGTTACGACGTCAATTACACCTGGGGCATGAACAAACACGGCCAGAAAATGGGCGGCGAGATCCTGCCCGATATGATGCGCTGGCTATGGCGCGATCAGCCCGTCTCGGTCGACGTTCACGACGCCGTGGAGCGTTCCTTCCGCGAGCCGGTCAAGAAAAACTAACTTGGAGCCATCGTTGAAATCCCGTGGCATTGTCCCGTTAATCATCCTTCTGATTCTTTTCTCCGCCAGCGGCATGTGCGCGCTGATTTACGAAGTGGTCTGGTACCAGTTGCTGCAACTCGCGATCGGATCAACCTCGGTATCGCTGGGGATCCTCCTTGCCACCTTTATGGGAGGCCTGTGCATCGGCAGCATCTGGTTCCCGCGCATGCGCTTCACGGAACATCCTCTGAAAATTTACGCCGTCCTCGAACTGGGCATCGCGGCATGCGCGATTCTGGTGCAGCTCAGCCTGCCATCTTTGAATCGCCTCTATATTGCTGGAGCCGAGCACGGCATGCCCGGAATGCTGTGGCGCGGAATCCTCGCCGCTCTCTGCATGCTGCCCGCAACCATCCTGATGGGCGCGTCTCTGCCATCGATCGTTCGTTGGGCGAAAAGCGGAGTCTCCTGGTGGGGCTATCTTTATACCGGCAACACGGCCGGCGCGGTGATCGGATGCCTGTTCGCCGGTTTCTATCTGCTGCGCCTTTACAACATGGCGACCGCGACTTATTTTGCCGCGGCCGTCAACATCGGCGTCGCCTGTCTCAGTTGGCTGCTGGCCTCGAAGCTATCCGGGGCGACCGTTTCTGAGCCCGAAATCCCCGTCGAAATTCAGGATCCCCCGCGCTGGCCGATCTATCTCGCCATCGGAATTTCCGGCGCCACCGCCTTGGGCGCGGAGGTCGTCTGGACCCGTTTGCTCAGCATGCTGCTGCTGGGAACCGTCTATGTTTTCTCGATCATCCTAGCCGTTTTCCTCGTCGGCCTGGCCATCGGAAGCGGTGCCGGCTCCTGGCTGATCAAGCGCGTGCGCCCGCAACTCGCGTTCGGATGGTGCCAGATTCTGCTGCTCGTCGGCTTCGCCTGGACCGCGTACATGATCGTCGACGTGCTTCCTTTCTGGAACGATAACGCGCTCACCACGCTCGATCCCTGGCGCATGTATTTTCTCGATTTGAAGCGCTGCATCCTGGCGATTCTTCCGCCCACTCTGTTTTGGGGCGCCAGTTTCCCCTTGGCCTGCGCCGCCATTGCGCGTACCCGTGACGATTCCGGACGCACCGCAGGCGCGATTTACGCGGCTAATACGCTGGGAGGAATCGTCGGCGCGCTCGCGGTGAGCCTGCTGCTCATCCCCCGCATCGGCTCCCAGCAATCCGAGCGTGTCTTGTTGATCGCCACCGCCATCGGCGGAGTGATCGTTCTTCTCCCGATTCTTCGGCGCTCCGTCTCAGGCCTCGCGGGACTGGCCGCGGCCATCGGCGTCGCCTGCCTGCTGGCATGGTCGGTCGATCCTGTGCCCGGCGAATTGATCGCCTACGGCCGCCGCATGGCCCTCAACGCCGGACAGTCGAAAGTGCTCTACGCCGCCGAAGGAATCAATTCGTCGGTGGCGATTACCGAATGGCCCAACAACACCATCTATGTAAATGTGAACGGCCACGTCGAAGCGACCACTGAGATTTACGATATGAAACTCCAGCGGATGGTCGGCCACCTCCCCGCCCTACTGCATCCGAATCCGAAATCCGTGCTCGGCATCGGCTTCGGCGCAGGAGTCTCCGCCGGCACTTTCACCCGCTATCCCGGCATTCAGAAAATCACCATCTGCGAAATTGAGCCGCTGATTCCGCCCGCCTCCACGCGCTACTTCGGCGACGCCGATTACCACGTCGCGCTCGATCCGCGCACCCATATCGTGTTCGACGACGCGCGCCATTATCTGCTCACCACCACCGATAAATTCGACATCATCGCCTCCGACCCGCTCGACGTTTTCATCAAAGGCACCGCCGCGCTCTATTCGAAGGAGTACTTCGAATCGGTGAAAAGTCACCTCAATCCCGGTGGCATGTTCACGCTCTACGTTCCTCTTTATGAGACCGACGAGCCGACCATCCGGAGCGAGCTCGCCACTTTTTTCGAAGCATTTCCCTACGGCACTGTCTGGGCAAATACCAGAAACGGCCAGGGCTACGACATGGTTTTCATGGGCCAGCTCGATCCTCTGCGTATCAACATCGATGACGCGCAGGCGCGGATCAACCGTCCGGATCATGGGCCCGTGCGCGAGTCCCTCCGCGAAATCGGCGTCGATTCGCTGCTGGATTTGTTCTCGA
>Ga0116129_1000311_pt1 | contig 33302 bp, 26 predicted proteins | sample June2015DPH_17_2_FD_89732 | JGI IMG/M metagenome (GOLD analysis project Ga0116129, IMG submission 89732) | Peatland microbial communities from SPRUCE experiment site at the Marcell Experimental Forest, Minnesota, USA - June2015DPH_17_10 | ecosystem: Environmental > Terrestrial > Soil > Wetlands...
CGCCAGTACACCCAGCGTCTTGGAGGCGGCCTTCAAAGGTAGGTATTGAGCGGCGTTTGCCGGCAACGTGTCGGTACCCAAGCCCGCAGGCACGCCGTGATCGAGCACCCACTGCGCCACCGACAAGTCGGCATGCAGGAACGAACCCAGCATCGGCGGACTACGCGGATGATGCAGACGTCCGGCCGCACCGGGGACCAGCACCACCGCCTGACTGGCGAAGGTCTCCACCACATGCTTGACGGCTACCCGCGCCAAATCCTCGAAGCCGCGATTCGCCGCCAGCTCGCGGCTCATACCGTACAGAAGGGCGGTGCGGCGTTCCCGTGCGCCGGCGACCCGCGTTTGAGCGCGCACGCTTGCCGCCAAGCCGGCAATGATCAGTGCCACGGCCAGCATCACCGCGAAGGTCACGACATATTCGAAATCCGTGACCGCGAACGAAAAGCGCGGCGGCACGAAGAAGAAATCGAACGCGACGACATTGGCGATGGCAGCGAGACTCGCAGGCCCGCGGCCGAGGCGCAGGGCGGCGATGGTGGTACCCAGCAGATACACCATGACCAGGTTGGTCAGCTCGAAGTACCGATACATCAATGCGGCGAGCATGGTACAGGCCAGAGTAATGCCGGCCGCCGCCCAGTACAGCGACCAGTTGATCTCGCGCGGACCGGCCTCCTCCCGGGATGGTGCCCGGTTCCCGTTGGTTACGCGCCGCGAAATGACGGATACGTCGAAGCCGCCGTTGGCCTCGACCAGCTTGGTCGTCGTGGAAGGCCGAAACAGGGAGCGCAGGCCAAATCGCTTGGGCTCTCCAACCACGATCCGGGTGACATTGCGCAGGCTTGCATATTCGGTCAAGGCCGCCGAGGCCGACGAGCCGTCCAGGGTGACTGTCTGCGCACCCAATGATTCCGCCAGGCGCAGGATATCGACGCGCCGATTGCGCGCCTGCTCGCCCAGCTTCAGCATGGCCGGTGTTTCCACCGTCACCACCAACCATTCGGCGTCCAGCGCATCCGCGAAGCGCTTGCCCACGCGCACCAACTGCTCCGCCTGGTCATCCAGCGTCACGGCCACCAGGAATCGATCGCGCGCCAGCCAAGGCTTGGAGGCACGTTCGCGGTTCCCGTAAGCACGCGCCGCCGCATCGACGCGATCCGCCGTGCGCCGCAGCGCGAGCTCGCGCAAGGCCAGCAAATTGGGTTCGCGGAAGAACTTCTCGGAAGCCGCCGCCGCCTGTGCCGTCGCGTACACCTTGCCGGCCTTGAGACGCTCCAGCAGGTCGCCCGGCGATAGATCGATGAGCTCGACCTCGTCCGCTTGATCGAAGATCCTGTCGGGAATGGTCTCCTGCTGACGTATGCCGGTAATGCCGGCAATGACGTCATTCAAGCTCTCCAGATGCTGGACGTTGACGGTGGTCCAGACGTTGATGCCGGCGGCCTGCAGCTCCTCGATGTCCTGCCAGCGCTTGGCATGGCGCGGCTTGGGTTCGCCGTCAACCAGGTTCGAATGCGCCAGCTCGTCCACCAGCAGGATCGAGGGGCGCCGGTCGAGCGCGGCGTCGAGATCGAATTCGTGCCGCTCGATGCCGCGATAGCGAACCTCGAGAAACGGCAGCTGTTCCAATCCCACCAGCAACCGCTCGGTCTCGACTCGTCCATGCGGTTCCACGTAGCCGACGACCACATCGGCGCCGGAGGAACGCGCGCTGCGCGCCGCTTCCAGCATGGAATAGGTTTTTCCCACACCGGCGGACGCGCCGAAGAAGATCTTCAAATGGCCGCGGCGCAGCGACGCCTCGCTGCGCTCGATATGGATCAGTAACTCATCAGGATCCAGACGTTTGCCGTCATTCATTCATTCCTTGAGCCGTCGAGGGCCATATTGAGTTGCAGTACGTTGACTCGCGCCTCGCCGATTATGCCGAATAAAGGGCTGCTCTGCAGCCGTGCGATGAGCGCCTCCACGGCGGCCTGCGTCATATTGCGGGCCTGGGCAACTCGAGCGACCTGGTATTGCGCGCCCGCCACGCTGATGTCCGGATCGAGACCGCTGGCCGACGCCGCGACCAGATCCACGGGTATCGCCGGGCCGTCACCCGAGCCGGGCGCTTGCGCCGCGCGCAGCGCCTTGATGTTCGCGTCCACCTGATCGAGCAGCGCGGGATTCAACGGCCCCAGGTTGGAGCCCCCCGAGGCCTCGCCGTTATAAGGCTGGGGCGAGGTGGCCGAGGGCCTCCCCCAGAAATACTTGGGATCCGAGAAGTGTTGGCCGATGAGATTCGAGCCAATCAAAGTCGTGCCCTTGTGCAGCAGGCTTCCGGACGCCTTGACCGGAAACAGCAATTTGCTTACCCCGGTAATGAGCAGCGGATAAACGATGCCAAACAGCAGAGTCATGATTACCACGAGGCTCAAAGCCGGTCGGAAATAACGCATCGGCAGAACCTCAGGCCAGGCCCGCGGCGGCCAGGCCCATGTCGATCAGCTTGATCCCCGGAAAGGGCACGATGATTCCGCCCAGGCCGTAAATGAGCAGATTTCTGCGCAGCAGCGGCCCCGCGCCGAGCGCCCGGTATTTCACGCCCTTGATCGCCAACGGAATCAGCAGGACGATGATCAGGGCGTTGAAAATTACCGCCGACAGGATCGCCGAATTCGGCGTCGCCAGATGCATGACGTTGAGCGCCGCGAGGGAGGGATAAGTCGTGGCGAATGCAGCCGGGATGATGGCGAAATACTTGGCGACGTCATTGGCTATGCTGAAAGTGGTGAGCGAGCCGCGCGTCATCAGCATCTGCTTGCCGGTCTCGACGATCTCGATCAGCTTGGTCGGATTGGAATCCAGATCGACCATGTTGCCGGCTTCCTTGGCTGCTTGCGTGCCGCTGTTCATGGCCACCGCCACATCGGCCTGCGCCAGCGCCGGCGCATCGTTCGTGCCGTCGCCGGTCATCGCGACCAGGCGCCCTTCCGCCTGATGCTTGCGGATCAGCTTGAGCTTGGCTTCGGGCGTCGCCTCCGCAAGAAAGTCGTCGACACCCGCTTCCGCCGCGATCGCCGCCGCCGTCAGCCGATTGTCGCCGGTGATCATGATGGTCTTGATGCCCATGTGGCGCAGATCGGCGAAGCGTTCCTTGATGCCGCCCTTGACCACGTCCTTGAGCTCGACCACGCCAAGAACCTTGGCGCCGTCGCAGACCACCAACGGCGTACTGCCGCGGCGCGCCACCGCATCCACCGACCCTGCCACCGCCGGCGGAAAGATCGCGCCGAGCTTCGCGATGTGGTTCTTGATCGCGTCGGCCGCGCCCTTGCGGATCTCGCGGTTCCCCAAGTTGACACCGCTCATGCGGGTTTGCGCGGAGAAGGGAATGAAAGTCGCGTCCAGCGCCTTGATATCGCGCTCGCGTATGTTGAACAGCGCCTTGGCAAGCACCACGATGCTGCGCCCTTCCGGGGTTTCGTCGGCGAGCGAAGCCATCTGCGCGGCGTCCGCCAGCTCCACTTCGCTTACCAGCGGCGCGGGCAGGAACACCGATGCCTGGCGATTGCCGAGCGTGATGGTCCCCGTCTTGTCGAGCAGCAGAATGTCGACGTCACCGGCCGCTTCGACCGCTCTTCCCGACGTTGCGATGACATTGGCCTGCATCATGCGGCTCATGCCGGCCACGCCGATGGCGGACAACAGGCCGCCGATCGTGGTCGGAATCAGGCAAACCAGCAGCGCAATCAACGCGGTAATGGTGATCGGCGTGCCGGCCTTGGCGACGCCGACGCTGAATATCGAGAAGGGCAGCAGCGTCACGATGACGAACAGGAACACGATGGTGAGCGCCACCAGCAAAATGGTGAGGGCGATTTCGTTCGGCGTCTTCTGGCGCTTGGCGCTCTCCACCATCGCGATCATCCGATCGAGAAAGGTTTCGCCCGTGTTCACCGTTACACGCACGATGATGCTGTCGGAAAGCACGCGCGTGCCGCCGGTGACGGAACTGAAATCGCCGCCCGATTCGCGGATGACGGGCGCGGATTCTCCGGTAATGGCGCTTTCGTCGACCGACGCGGCGCCTTCGATGACCTCGCCGTCGACGGGTATGACATCGCCGGCTTCGACCAGCACGATGTCGCCCTTTAGCAGGTCCTCCGCCTTCACCTGTGTGGTCTGACGCTGCCGCAGCGAGGTATCGATGAATTTCTTGGCGAGCACCGTTTGCCGCATGTTTCGCAGTGCGGAGGCTTGGGCGCGGCTGCGGCCCTCGGCGAGCGCCTCGGCGAAATTCGCGAACAGAACCGTAAATGCGAGCCAGATCGAGATCGCAAAGATGAACCACGTCGAGGCTTCGCCGCGGCCGAGCAGCGCCTGTACCCACAGCAGCAGGGTCACGATCGTGCCGATGTAGACGACGAACATGACGGGATTTCGGCTTTGCAGCCGCGGATCGAGTTTCTTGAAGGTCTCGATGAGGGCGGGGCCAAGCAGCTTTTTGTCCAGCAAGGGCAACTGTGCGCGAGTCATGTTGGTCTCAATTGGCTGTCAGCAGGAAGTGTTCGACGACCGGGCCCAATGCCAGCGCCGGCACGTAATTGAGCACGCCGATCAAAATTATGGTGCCGATCAGCAGTGTGATGAACAGCGGACCATGAGTCGGCATGGTTCCCTCGCTGACGGGGATGCGCTTCTTGGCGGCCAAAGATCCAGCGATGGCAAGCGCGGCGACGATGGGCCAGAAGCGGCCCAACCACATGACCAGGCCGAGGGCAACATTGTAGTAGACCGTGTTGGCGCTCAGTCCCCCGAAGGCGCTGCCGTTGTTGTTGCCCGCGGAGGTGAAGGCATAAAGAATTTCGCTGAAGCCATGCGCCCCGGGATTGGCGATGCCCGCCCTGCCGGCTTCGGTCATGACGCTCACGGCCGTGCCCAGCAAGACCAAGATCGGCGTGGTGAGAATGAATATGGAGGCCAGCTTCATTTCCCTGGATTGGATCTTTTTGCCCAGATACTCGGGCGTTCTGCCGATCATGAGCCCGGCGATGAACACGCCGAGAACCGCGAAGATCAGGATGGTGTAGAGGCCGGTGCCCACACCTCCCGGCGACAGTTCGCCGAGCTGCATCAGGAACAGGGGAACGAAGCCGCCCATGGGCATCAAGGAGTCGTGCATGCTGTTGACGGCGCCGGTGGACGTGCCGGTCGCGGCAGCGACGAACAGCGCGGACGCGGCGATGCCGAAGCGAGTCTCCTTGCCTTCCATATTGCCGCCGGCCTGCGTGGCCGTCGACGCAATGTCGATACCGCGTTTGCCGATGAGCGGGTTGCCCTGCTGCTCGCTGACGAATGCGGTAGTCGCCAGAGCGCCGAACAACACCAGCATGGCGACCACCAGCGCCCAGCCCTGGCGCGTGTCCCCCACCATGTGCCCGAAGGTGTAGGTGAGAGCAAGGGGAATCAACAGGATGGCCACAATCTCCAGTACATTGGACAGCGCGGTGGGATTTTCGAACGGATGGGCCGAATTGGCGTTGTAGAAGCCACCGCCGTTGGTGCCCAGCTCCTTGATCGCCTCCTGCGAGGCCACGGGGCCCATGGGAATGGTCTGCGTTTGAGTTACGGCCGGCTCGGTGACGGGATTGCCGCTTGCGTCCTTGAGCGCGTCGCCGTTCGCGTCGGTCTTGGGCTTGTCGAAGCTCAGGGGCTCCATGAGGGTCGCAGTCTTGAATGCGTCGAAGTTCTGAATTGCGCCCTGGCTCACCAGCAGCAGCGCCAGAATCACCGACACGGGCAACAAGACATAGAGCGATGAGCGCACGATGTCGGTCCAGAAATTGCCGATGCCCTTGGCGTCATGGCGCGCGAAGCCGCGCACCATCACCACCGCCACGGCGATACCCGTCGCCGCGGAAAGAAAATTTTGCACGGTCAGCGCCGCCATCTGAGTCAAATGGCTCATGGTGGACTCGCCCGAATAGCCTTGCCAATTGGTGTTGGTGACGAAACTCACGGCGGTATTGAAGGACGAATCGGCGCTCGGGGGATCGAAGTGCTGCGGATTGAGGGGCAGCCAGGATTGCAGCCGCTGCAGCGCATAAACGAACAGCGCGCCGATGGCATTGAACAGCAGCAGCGCCTTGGCGTATTGCAGCCAGGTCATGTCCGCATTGCTGTCGATCCCGCAACATCGATACAGCAGCCGCTCAAAACCACGGCCCATGCGGGTGGCGAAATTGCGCTTGCCTTCCGTGACAACGGCTATGTAGATGCCGAGCGGCTTGGCGAGCAGCAACGCCACGCCCACGCAAAGCACGAACAGGCCCGCGAACTTCGCGGTATCACTCATGTTAGAAACGCTCGGCGCGGATCAATGCGTACAGGAGGTAACCAAAAATGCACAGGGCCAGCAAGCCGCTCAGCAGGTAACTCGTAGTCACTATTCATCCCTCATCCGATCGATCGCGACAGCCAGGCCCCAACTCGCCAAGAGCAGCAGCAGAATGATGGATATATAGAGCAGGTCCATAATGCGCGAAGTCTAGGCGCCGGGCTCGCTCCCGCATATACGCAATAGTGTTAAGAAATGCGCCAACTTAAGGCGAGACTCGCCATCTTAAGGGCTGGAGTCGCCGTCGGAGTCCATGACCAGGCGGTAGCCGAGCCCGATCTCGGTGATGATGTGCTTGGGGCGATTCGGCTCGGCCTCCAGCTTGCGGCGCAAACTGCCGATGTAAACCCGCAAGGCGCGCGAGTCGTCGCGATTCGGGCCCCAGACCTCCTTGATCAGCGCGGCATGCGTGACGATGCGTCCGGCATGCCGCGCGAGGGTTTCCAGTATGCGGTGCTCGAGGGGGGTCAAGCGCAGCTCCTGGCCGTCGCGTCGATGCGCGACACGGCGGCTTAGGTCCACGGATACCTCGCCGAGGCGCAGCACGGCCATCGGCAGCTCACCGCGCACATGCCGGCGCAGGACGGCTCTGACCCGCGCCAGGAGCTCGGGCGCGCTGAACGGCTTGATGACGTAGTCGTCGGCGCCGTTGTCGAAGGCCCTGAGGCGCTGCGGTTCGCCGGTACGCGCCGACAGCACGACGATCGGCACCGGCGACCAGGAGCGAATCCCGGTGATGACGCCGAGTCCGTCGCGGTCGGGAAGCCCTAAATCGACAATGGCGATGTCCGGCCGATGCAGCCTCGCATCCTGCTCGCCGCGAGCCGCCGTGGCGGCCACCACCACACGGAATCCATTTGCCTCGAACAGCAGCGTCAGAATGTTTTGCAGCGCCGGATCGTCCTCGACGATCAGCACCACATGCATGGCTTCGGTCATCAGTTCTTCACGGGACCCGCTTGAACCGCCGCCGTATCGGGCAGCAGATAAGCATCTATGACCTTGCGCGCGATGGGAGCCGCTGCGGTCGCGCCGAATCCGGCATTCTCGACCAGCACGGAAATGGCGATCTTGGGGTCATTGAGGGGTGCAAAGGCAATGAACCAGGCATGCTCGCGCTTGCGCTCATCTTCGTTCTTGTGCTTGGTGCTCTCGGTCTGTTTGACCGTCACGACCTGGGCCGTGCCGGTTTTGCCGGCCCATTTATATTTGGCGCCCGCCCCGGCCACATGCGCGGTGCCGCTCGGCCCCACCGCCCCTTCCATCCCATCGAACACCACACTCCACTGCTCGTCGGTCGCGATATCGACGGGCTTCTCGAGCACCGGCGCGCGCGGAACGACGTTGAGGGCGCCCGGCGCACGCGTGGCGGCCACCAGCCGCGGCGCGGCCACGATCTGGCCGCGCTCGGCGATTTCACCCGCGAAATGCGCCTGCTGCAGAGGCGTGACGGTGATCGGTCCCTGACCGATACCCATGCTGACCGTTTCGCCCGGAAACCATACCTGATCGGCCTTGCGCTTGAACACGCGCCGCTTCCATTCGGGCGAAGCGTACAGGCCGGATTTCTCGCCCGGAATATCGATGCCGGTGAGCTCGCCATAGCCGAATGCGCTCATGAACGTATGCATGCGATCGATGCCCATCTTCTCGGCCAGCCTGTAGAAGTAAACGTCGCAGGAGCGGGAAATGGCGCTGCGCATGTCGACGTCACGATGAACTTCATCGTCACGATACTTATTGCTGCTGCCCGGCAGCGTAAAGTAGCCCGGGCAATACTGGATCTGCTGCGGCGTGTAGATGCCGTACTTCTGGGCGGCCAAGGCGTACAGCGGTTTGACCGTCGAACCCGGCGGATAGGCGCCGCGCAGCGCCCGATTCAACAAAGGCACGTCGATGTTGTTCGAAAGCGCGGCGTACTGCGCCACCGACAGACCGCGCACGAAATCGTTGGGATCGAAGCCGGGAGTGCTCGCCAGCGCGATCACATCCCCGGTTTTCGGGTCGAGCGCAACCACGGAGCCGCGTTTCCCGGAGAGCGCCTCCTCCGCGACCTTCTGCACCTTCATGTCGATGCCGAGGAACAAATCCTCTCCCGCCACCGGCGGACGGCTGATGAGCTGCGGCGCGTAGTCGCCCTGCCGCTCCACCGGCCGCCCGGCGGCGTTCACCATGATCTCGCGAAAGCCCGGCTTGCCATGCAGTTCGGCTTCGTAGGCACCCTCGACCCCGAGCTTGCCGATCAGGCTGGTGCCGGCGTATTCGGCGCTGTCGATCTGCTTCATGTCCTGCTCATTGATGGCGCTGACATAGCCGATGGCATGAACCGCCATATCCTTGAACGGATAATGACGCGCCAGGCGCGTGCGTATGTCCACTCCCGCGAACTGATAGCGGTGAATGGCGAAAATCGCCATCTCCTCTTCGTTCAACTGCAGTTTGACCGGCACGCTTTCGTAAACCTTGTGCAGAAGTATGGTGCGTCTGATGCTGCCGACCTCTTCGCCGCGCAGCAAACCGATGCTCACCAGGTGGGCCAGCGTGGCATCCAGCGCCTTGTTGTCGCCCACTTGCTCGCGCACCAATTCGACATTGAACGCCGGCAGGTTGTCCGCCAGGACGACCCCGTGCCGGTCGAGGATCAGGCCGCGGCTCGGAGGTATGGGCTCGTTGCGGATGTTGTTGCCGAGCGACAGCGTCGAGTAATACTCGTACTTGAGCACCTGCAGGTAGAACAGGCGCCCGGCGACCGCCAGCAGCAGCACGCCGGCCGCGACGCCCGCCACGATGCTGCGGATCGTAAACAGCCGGTTCTCGGCGAAGGTGTTCTTTATGCGCGTCTGGCGGCTGCTCACCATCCAGTTCTACCCAATATCAATGCAGGACATCAAACAATTGTAAGCCTCCGCGTGCGAGATAACCGTGACGCATGTAAATTAACGAATCGTCGTCTGGTTCTGGTATTGGAGCTGATAACGCAGGGCCGCCGAGCCTTCAGGCGGTACCTCCAAGCGAAACATCGGCTGACCATTCTTCGAGCCCAGCGGATGATCGGCCCGGATCACCTGGGCGCCGTCGTAAAGCGCCACGCGCAGCTCGATCTGGATGGGCACCGGGCGCGCATTGCTGATCTGAACGCGTTCCACTTGCTCGCGCGTCACGGCAGGCAGCGTCACGCCGACGTTTTCGTGCGTGATCGCAACCTGCACGTCGGTGCTAAGCCCAAGCTGCATCTCGACCTCTTCATTGACGGCCAGATCGCGCACTGTGGATTCGTGCAGCAGCAGCGGCTGCCCGTCATGCCGCGCGAACACCGCGATGCTGCCGGAGGGCAGGGGCAGCCCCAGATGATGGGCTGCGTCGTTGATGGTCCGCAGCAGGCGCTCGGCGGCAAACGAGGTGCGTTGCTCATTCGCGGCCACTACCGCGCTATAGATCGTGGTGACGGGAATATCGGCACGGTCCAGCAGGCGCACCTGTTTCGACTGCCGGCCGGCCACGGTGGTACGTTCCGGGACCCGGTAGAGCTTCAAGTCGCCCAGCTGTTCCTCCACGACCTTGTGCTGCGCGGTCGCCGTCAGCTGCGCGATGGCAGGCGCCGCCATCATCATCGTAGTCCGCTTCATGCTGAAGCTCGCGGAGTCTTGCGCGACACGCAATTCGCTGGGCGGCGAGTCGCTGGTGGATCCCCGCGGCCAGCACAGCGCCAGTATCGGGTCGCCAAGATCGAAGGGCTCCACGGCCTCGTTCTCGCGATTCACCCTGCCCGCGACGACCTGAGTATTCGCGGACGGGAATCCCGTGCCGTTCGAATTCGCGAGCGTCACCCAGGCGCCCAAGTCCATCGAGCGCTCATCGGCCGAGAGTGTGGCGCTGTAGTCGGCGGCCCAATCGAAGCCGCGGCTCAGGTAGGACAGGGTAATTCTCTGCGTCAGGGCCGCCCTGCTGCGCACCAGCGCGGAGAGCGAGGGGCGCGCCGACAGGTTGCCGCCGGGCTCGAAGCTGAAGCTCTCCGGCAGGCCGGAACAGCGCAGCGCCTCGATGCCCGCAGCCGTCCGAAAGACCACGCCGCCGCCCGCGTCGGACAGAATGGTTGCCGGCACCCGGACCGTTTGGCCGGTCTTGCGATTGGTGCGCACCAACTCCACCGGCTTAGCCAAAGCCGCAGCCAGCAGCGCCGCGGGACTCAAGACTTTCGCGTCCCGATTTTTTTCCATTACGCCGTCAGGCAACCCGGTGATGATGGCGCTCTGTGCTTCGATGCCGTCCGCCACGCCCTCGAAGCGCAGCCGGCTCTCTCCGGCCGGCAAGTGCACCAGGCGCGTCTCGCTTACCAGGGCAAAGCCGTTCAAATGATTGAGATCGATGGAGCCGTGCACCCGAGTTGGTGCCCGATACACCGTGACCGCCACGTCCACGGGCGGCTCGGCCGCGATATCCGCGGCAGTGGCCGCGGACGCGCAAGCGATGCTGCCGGCACAAATCGACATTGCCATCGCGCGGCGCGCGCGCATTCAGTACCGGGATTCGAAACTGGCCGTGAGGCTCGCCGTGCCGTTCGCGGGCACCTTGACGGCCCACTCGGCGGTGTCCGCGCTGCGGCGCCCGCTCTCCTGGCTTTCGGCCGTGATACGCGTGTCGCCCCAGAGACCACTCTGCAGCACCTTGACCACGACGTCGCGGGGCAAGGCATTGCTCAGCTCATAACGCACATCGGTCTGCCAGTCGAACGTCGAGATGTGCTTGCGCTTGGCGACGATGGGCTTGACCTTGACGTCGAAGGCATCTCCCGTCGCCAGCGACAGCGTCGATCCCATCGGCGTATGGTCGATGCGGCTCTCGCCGATGAACTGCGGGTCGCCGCGCTTGTCGCGCATGTAGAAACGCAGGATGCCGGCCGGCAGCTGATCGCCGAGTCCGGCATGCGCACCGCTCGAAAAGCTGTAGACGCTGCGCACGCTCAAGGCGCTGTCGGAGGTCGCAAGCCAGCGATTCTGAAACTCATAGCCATGCTCGGCGGGAACGCCGTGCACATCCAGAAAGCTGACCTGCTTGGTCTGCAAGTTAGCGATCGTGGTGCGCTCCGCCAACGGATACAAATAGTAATCGCCCAAACGTTCGCGGTTGCCGCTTTCGGTGCCGGGGCTTTGCAAGGTGGGCCGTGGCCGCACCGGACGATAATTGCCCGGTCCCGCGTCGCTGCCGGCCTCGTCGGGCGAACCCGCGACGAGCAGCGTCTGCGCGTTCTCGTAGCTGCTGCCGCTCGAATTGCTGAGCGTCACCCAACCCTGCACGTCGATCTTGCCGCTGCCCTCATCGAACAGGGCGACATAGTCGGCCTTCCAGCTCAACCCCGGAGTCAGGTAGCTCAAAGTCGCGTGGCGCACGCCCGAGTGCGTGCCCACGACGGTCACCGACAGCGTCGGCCGTGCGCGCAGATTGTCGGGGACCTTGTCGAATATCACGCGCACCGGCAGCCCGTCGTCGCGCAGCACCTCGATACGCTGCCCAATCTTCAGCACCACGCCGCCGTTCGTCGCCAGCACCTGTGCCTGCTCGCGGCTCTCGACTCCGGTGGCCGGGTTGACTCTGACGATGGTCACCTCTTGGCCGACGGCCTTTTCCATCAGCTTCGCCGGAGTCAACAGATCGAAGTCGAAATTCTGTTCGACGATGGCTATATCGGTCGCCGTCAGGGTGACGGTTTCGGGACGGATCTGCGCCGACACGTCCGGGAATTCGAGCCGCTGGCGGCCGTCTTTCACGTCGATGTCGCGCCGGTCCTGAACCAGCGCCAGATCGCCGTTATAGATGGTCACCGCCAGGGTCCGCTCGGCCGTCGCCGCCGCGCTCGCCAGGAACCACAACGAGCATCCCGCGCAAAACACAGCTGCCCGCATCTTCCCCTCCCTAAGGGTAGGCCGGCCGCGGATCCCGGCCACCACCCAGCACGATATGGAGGACGCTCAGCGCAGCGACACGCGCGCACTCTGTGCACCGGCACTCGGTGCACTGATGCGCGCGCTGGTCGTTTCCATCCAGGTCTTGATGCGCTTGGCATCCGCGACGCGCGTGTACCTGCCGGTCGAATCCAGCAGCACGATGATCACGGAACGTCGGTCGATCACCGCCGCCATCACCAGACACTTGCCGGCCTCGTTGATGAAGCCGGTCTTCTGCACGATGATGTTCCAGGTGGGGTTCTTCACCAGATTATCCGTGTTGTGGAACTCCACCAGCCGTCGATGCACACGCACCGTGTAGCTCGGGTCGGTGGAATACTCGCGAATGGTCGAATTCTTCGAGGCGGCCGTCACCAGCCTGTACAAATCCTCGGGGCTGGCGACGTTCAGGCTCGACAAGCCCGTGGGATCGACGAAGTGTGAACTCGTCATGCCCAATGCGGCGGCCTTCGCATTCATCGCGGCCACCATGGCCCGCATGCCGCCGGGATAGTTGCTGCCCAAGGCGTGCGCCGCTCGATTCTCCGAGGACATGAGCGCCAGATGCAACAGATCGCCACGGGTCAGGACGGTGCCGACGGTAAGCCGCGAAAATGACGCCTTGGGCAGGTCGCCATCGTCGGCCGTGATCTGGAGCGGCTCATTCAGAGGCTGCTTGGCGTCCAACACCACCAGGGCGGTCATCAATTTGGTGATCGAGGCGATGGGCGCGGCGACGTCGGAGTTTCGGGAATAGAGCACGGACGCACTATCTTGGTCGATGATGAGCACCGAGCCGGATTTCAATTTTGGATCGGAGCCTTTGGCGACCGCGGAGAATCCCATGGAGACCAGCAAAACACTCGTCAATGCCCGCAATGCGAGCTTTCGATGTATGGACGCCATCAACCTTCTCTTAAGTATCTGCCCCGAGCTTCGACCCCGAGGAACACAGCTCACCACATGCCGATCACGCCACGGCGTGATGCAGCGCTAACTTTGCCATTAATCACGCGAAAGTCCAGCGGATTCATCCATTTGCCGCCGTACCGGGGGCTCGGCGCAGTTCCTTGTCACGATACATCATGCGGTCGGCGATGCTGAGCAGTTCGCGCATGTCGCGGCCATCCTTGGGATAGTTCGCAACCCCGATGCTGACGCTGCAGCGGATCATCCGGGAACGCAGATCCAAGGTGGTCTTGTAGACGTTGTGACGCACCCGTTTGACCACGGCCTCGGCGACTTCGGCGGAGGCGCCGGGCAGCAGCACGGCAAACTCATCGCCCCCGTAGCGTGCCGCGTAATCGGTATTGCGGATGCTTCGCTGCAGACATTGGGCCACCAGCGTCAGCGCGCTGTTGCCCGCATCGTGGCCGAAGGCGTCGTTGATGTCATTTAACTTATCCGTGTCGATCATCAGAACCGCATACTCGCCGCGCTCGGCGGCGCACTTGGTGTGCTCGCGCTGCCACACCTCGGTGAACATGCGCTGGTTGAAAAGACCCGTCAGCGAGTCGATTTGCGCCAAATTCTCGATGCGCTCGCGCGCTTCGGTGATATCCGCCGACAAGGTCGTGGTCAAGTAGGCCACCAGCAGCATGGGGGCCAGTTGGCCGACCACCTGGCTGGCGTATTGCAACGACGCCACTTCGACGCCGGGCGTCGCGAGCGACAGCAGCACGTGACACAGAGCTATGGCGGCCACCTGCAGCAAAGTGACCAGCCTGCCCAGTGTCAAGGCACTCAAGATGACCGGCAGCAGATACAGGTTGAGCAGCGGGCTGTGGGCTTTTCCGGAAAGCCAGAGAACTCCGGTGATGAAAATCACCATCGTCCAGGATTCGACCACCAGCCGGACGCGGCTTCTGCGCGGGAAGAACACACGCGCACGAAACAGCACGATGGCCACAGCGAAAGCACCCATCAGCAGGGATAAGGGCCAGGGATCGAGTGCCAGCGCGCGCGACCACAGCACCCCTGAGGCCGCGAGGACCAAACACAAGATCTCGATGGAACGCGTGCTGCCCATGGGCGTTTAAAATCGAGCTGCCGTGGTTACAGTGCCAGTGCGGGTATTCGGCGAGATTTTCAATTCCTGAACCGCGCGTTGCACTTCGGCATCGCGTTGCACCAGCGTCGCGTCCACCGCCGGCGGGGCCGCGGGCTTGGCCTCGCGCGGCAATTCGATGTCGGGGGCGATGCCGCGGTGATTGATCGAAACGCCCGACGGTGTGTAGTAAAGCGAGGTGGTCAGCTTGATGGCGCGGTCGTCGGACAGCGGCATGATGGTCTGTACCGAACCTTTGCCGAAAGTGGTGCGCCCCATGAGCTTGGCCCGATGCTGATCCTTGAGGGCGCCGGCCACGATTTCCGCGGCTGAGGCTGAGCCACCGTTGACCAGTACGATGATGGGAGCCCCGTTCAGCGCATCGCCCGGCGTGGCGTCCATCTCGAATTTCGAGTCCGGCGTGCGCCCCTTGGCGGTCACGATCACGCCGCCGTCGAGAAAGGCGTCGGCGACCGCCACGGCGGCCTCCAAGACACCGCCCGGGTTATCGCGCATGTCGAGAACCAAGCCCTTGAGCGGCGCGTTGTTGTGCTTGCGCATATCCTTGAGCGCGGCGTTGAGTTCATCGCTTGTCGTCTCGCTGAACTGGGAGATGCGTGCGTAGCCGATGCCCGGCTCGAGCAACTGCGCTTTGACGCTGTGCAATTCCACCTTCGAACGCTTCAGGGTGAATACCAAGGGCTCGGGATTGCCCTCGCGCATGATGCCGATCTTGACCTGGGTGCCTTCCGCGCCGCGCATGCGGCCGATGGTATCGTCCAGGGTCGTTGAATTGACCGGTACCCCGTCGATGCTCACGATGATGTCGCCGGAACGGATACCCGCCCGCGACGCCGGCGAATCATCGAACGGCGCAATGACGACCACCTGATCGTCCTCCATCGACACCTCGATACCGACGCCGGAGTACTGACCGGAGCTGCTGATCTTGATCTCGTCGTAATCGTCGCCGTCCAGATAGGCCGAATACGGGTCCAGCGAAGAAACCATGCCGCGCACCGCCGCCTGCAGCAGCTGATGGTCGTCCACCGGATTCACATAGTCCCGCTTGACCCTTTCCAGGACTTCGGCGAGTACGTGGGCGTCTTGCCACGGCAGATCCGCGCCGAGCGCCGCCGGTTTGCTGGCGAATACCTCATGGCCGAGTCCCACAGACAGGCCAATGAGGATGCCGAGCGCCAATATCAATGTATTACGAGATTTGGTAGTCATCTGGCGAGCATACGTGCGGCGCCGGCCTGCCGCCAGCGATCAGGGATTAATCTTGAGCCACGCCTTCGGGTCGACGGTTTTGCGGCCTGCGCGAATCTCGAAATAAAGCTCCTGATCGCCCGCCGCATCGTTCATGGCGGCGATGACGTCGCCCGGGGCAACCCAATCGCCCACCGATTTGTACAGAACTTCGGCATGACCATACAACGTCATGTAGCCGCCGCTGTGCGCGATGATCAGCAGCAACCCCAAGCCTTGCAGCCAATCGGCGTACACCACTCGCCCATAATACGGCGCGCGCACTTTGGTGCCGTGCGGCGTGACGATCATCACGCCGTTCCAGCGCAAGCTGCCAGCGGAGTCGGCGCGCGGCGTCTGATAATGCGCACTGACGTGCCCGGGCACGGGCCAAGGCAGTTTGCCGCGCATCTGATCGAAATTCTGCGACGGATCGCCGGGGAAATCTTGCAAAACACGCTCCAGATCCGCGACCAGCGATTCGACCGCCTGTTCCTCCTGCTTCAGTTTGGCGAGTTCTTGATTGCCGCTCGCCAACTGCTTGCCGAGCGCCGCCAGGGAATCGGCGCGATCGGCGCGCGCGCTCTGCAAGGCCGATACCTCGCGGGCGGCCGCATCTTCGAGCGACCTGAGCTGGTCGCTCTGCTCGTCGATCTGCGCGACCAGCTGCTGCAGGCGTGCCGCGTCCTCCTCTATGTCGGCGATGGTGCTGCTGCGCTGCTCCGCGAGGTATTGGTAGTAGGCGAGCGTTCGACCCAGCGCAGCCGGATCGTTTTGATTCAGCAACAGCTCGAGCTGCTCCTGCCGCCCGATCATGTATGCGGCGCGCACCTGCGCCGCCAGCATCTCGCGCTCCGCGGCGAGTGCTTCCTGATCGTGGCTCTGCTCGGCGCGCAGCTGCATCCGGCGCCGTTCGGCGGCAGCCTCGGAGGCACGCAGCGCTTCGAGGCCGCGGCGCTTCTCGGTTATCTCGAGTTCGGCATCGCGCAACCGCGAACTCAAGGCGTCGCGCTCCTTCAGCTCCTTGCCGAGGCGCTCGGTGAGTTCGCCGATGCGCGAACGCACCGCCGCGAGTTTGGCCTTGGCCTGCGCGGAGTCCGCGGGCCGCGCCGGATCCGCCGCGGCGCCCCAGCAGGCGCCGGCAAGCAAAACCAGCAGCGCAGCTGCGCAACAAAACCCAAAACGGCGGTGCATGAGGGCATTCATCTTACGGAGCGCAAGCATACAAGCCTTGGGCTCGCTGCTATACTTGCGCGCCCGAAATTCCTAATTCATGGGCAGCATGCAACGTCTGATCGAGTACATTTCCCTGCACTATTTCCTGGCCCTCGGCGCGGCGGCGGCGGCGCTTGCCGTGGCCGTCTACGAGCTGCGGGAGCGCAGTCAGGCGTTCGCGGCGTTGAGCGCGCCGCAGGCGGTGCGATTGATGAATCAAGGAGCGATCGTGCTCGACCTGCGCGGCAAAGCCGCATTCGACGCGGGGCACATCGGCGACGCCCGCAATGTGCCTGCGGCGGAACTGGAATCGCAAGCCGAGGCGCTGAAGAAGTGGCGCGACAAGAGCGTGATCACTTATTGCGACAGCGGTGTCAGCGGCGCAAGTTCGGCGCGCGCGCTCACCAAGATGGGATTCACGAAAGTGTTCAACCTCCAGGGTGGACTCAACGCGTGGGTCAAGGATAACCTGCCCTTGGTGAAGACCACCGGCGGCAAGGGCGGCGGCAAGTGAGCCAACCCGCCGTCACCGTGTATGTCAGCGACTGGTGCCCGTACTGCCGGCGCGCCAAGGATCTGTTGGCCCGCAAGAGCTTGACGTTCGACGAGATCAACGTGGACGATGAGCCGAAATTTCGCGAGGAGATGATCGCGCGCAGCCGTCGCGGCACCGTGCCGCAGATTTTCATCGGCGAGAAACATGTCGGTGGGTGCGACGACCTTTTCGCGCTCGAGGAAAGCGGCGAATTGGACCGACTTATACAGGGGGCAGGATGAGCGAGGTGAGAACCACGGGACAGAACAGCAACATCGGCGGCGTTCAGGTTTCCTTGCAGACCGTATACCTCAAGGACTGCTCCTACGAATCGCCCAATGGTCCGCGGCTGCCCAGCAATCAAGCGTGGGAACCGAAATTTCAGCTCAACATGAATACCGCCGCTGAAGAGATCGCGGCGGATGTACGCGAGGTATGTCTGACCATCACCCTGGAGGCCAAGCAGGGCGAGTCAACGCTGTATCTGGTCGAGGTCAAGCAAGCGGGCGTCTTCTCCATGCCGGGGGCATCGGTGGAGGACCTGAAGCGGCTGATCGGGAGTTTTTGTCCCGGCGTGCTGTTTCCCTACGCGCGCGAGGCGGTATCGGACTTGATCACCAAGGGCGGCTTTCCGAGCTTTCTTCTACCGCTGGTGAATTTCGATGCGCTGTTCGCGCAGGCTGGGGAGATACCGCAGCCGGCCATGGTCAATTAGGACGCAAGATCATCGAACCGATGGCCGTCATAGGCGCCGGTTCCTGGGGAACGGCACTGGCGATCCAGCTGGCGCGCGCCGGCCACCCCGTGCAGCTCTGGGGACGCGATGCGGCGCAGGTCGACTCGATGCGCAAGGCGCGGCGCAACGCGCGTTATCTGCCCGATGCGGCGTTTCCGAAGAATCTTCAAGTAACCTCCAGCTTGAGCGAGGCCCTGAACGGCGCGCGCGACGCACTGATCGCGGTTCCGTCACATGCTTTCCGGCGCATCGTGCAGGACATCGCGCCGCAACTCGAGTCCACCACGAGAATTGCCTGGGCCACGAAGGGTTTCGAACTCGGGAGCGGCAAGCTGCCGCATCAAGTGGTAAGCGAGATGCTGCAATCCCGGGCCGGTGCGGTGCTGTCGGGTCCCACCTTCGCGAAGGAGGTCGGCGCCGGCTTGCCCACCGCGCTGACCGTGGCATCGCGAGACGAGCATTTCGCCAAGCAGCTGGCGTTGAGCTTGTCGGGTCCGAGTTTCCGCGCGTACACACAGACCGACATCATGGGCGTCGAAGTGGGCGGCGCGGTCAAGAACGTCATCGCCATTGGATCCGGTATAGCCGATGGCGCCGGTTTCGGCGCCAACACGCGTGTCGCGCTGATTACCCGCGGCCTGGCTGAAATGATGCGCCTCGGCGTGAAACTCGGAGCCGTGCGCGATACGTTCATGGGACTTGCGGGCCTGGGCGACCTGGTACTCACGTGCACGGACGATCAATCGCGCAATCGCCGCTTCGGCATGGCGCTGGGCCGCGGTGAACCGCCGGCGCAGGCGCAGGGCGCCATCGGTCAGGTCGTGGAAGGTATAGCCGCGGCGCAGGCCGTGCATGCGGTCGCGCAACGCTCGGGCGTGGACATGCCGATCTGTCAGGAGGTCTACCAAATCATGCATGCGGGAAAACCCGTGCGTGCCGCGGTACAGGCGCTGATGAGCCGCGAGGTGCGCAGAGAGACCGAGTGACGGCTCGCACCGCGCTCATTTGCGCCCCGGCCTATGCTAATGTTTTGCCATGCGCCACATTGCATCGTCCCTCATCACATCGTCCGCCATCGGCGGACTACTCCTGGTCGCGGCTTGCGGCTCCGCGTGTGCGGCGCCCAAATCCGTGCAAGCACGGCTCGCCGAACAGAACGCGTTGTTCGAGGAGCAGTACCAAAGCGATCTCGCAGCGCGTCCGGAGCGCGCCACCGCCATCGGCGATTTGCGCTACAACGACCGGCTCGATGACTACTCGCTCGCCGGCGTGCAGAAACAACACGGCGTCGATGAGGGGTTTCGCACGCGTCTGGCCGCGATTTCGACCAGCGGCTTCAGCGAGCAGGACACGCTGTCGCACGACCTGCTGCTGAGGTCGCTGCAGCAGCGCGGCGACAATTACGCGTTCAAAGAATACGAAATGCCGGTCAGCCAGATAGACGGCCCGCACTTGCGGCTGGCGGATCTGCCATTGTCCATGCCCTTCGATTCCGTCAAGCATTACGAGGACTACGTGGCGCGGCTGCAGCAGATTCCGCGGGTGTTCGCGCAGACCGAGGAGGTGCTGCGGGCCGGCGCCAAGGATGGTCTGATGCCGGTGCGATTCCTGCTCGAGAAAATTCCGGCGCAGTGTGACGGAGTCATTGCGGCCGATCCGTATTTGCTGCCGACGAAGAAGTTTCCGGCGGGCATATCCGACGAGGACCAGCGGCGGCTGACCGAGGCGATTACGCAGGCGGTCAATGCCCAAGTGCTGCCGGCCTATCACGCGTTTGCCGCGTTCATTTCGAGCGAGTACAGCCCGCGGGGCCGCACGACCTTGAGCGTCGCATCGCTGCCCGGCGGCGAGCGGCGCTACCTCAACGATATCCGCTTCCGCACGACGGTGAGCGACATGACTCCGCAGCAGATACACGATCTGGGTCTGCATGAGATCGAGCGGATACAGGCGGACATGCTGAGCATCGCGCGAACCTTGGGGTTTGCGGACCTGCAGGCGCTGCGCCAGTCCTTGAAAACCGACCCCAAGTACATACCGACCTCCTCGGCGCAGATACTGGACGACTTCCGCAAGTACATCGCCCAGATGCAGCCGAAATTACCGGAGCTGTTCGGCTACATCCCCGGCTCGCCGGTGACTGTCGAGGCCATTCCGGAATATCAAGCAGCCGCCTCGACCCATTATCAAACCGGCACACCGGACGGCAAGCGCCCGGGCCGGGTGGTCGTGGCCACATCCGACTTTGCGCAGCGCTCGCTCATCGACGATGAGGCCATCGCGTATCACGAGGGCATACCGGGCCACCATATGCAGCAGTCGGTGGCGCAGCAGATGACCAGCCTGCCGAAGTTCCGCCAGCATAACGGCAACTCAGGCTACATCGAGGGTTGGGCGCTGTACGCCGAGCAGCTGGGCAAGGAAGTCGGGTTCTACCGCGATCCGGTCAGCGACTACGGCAGGTTGACCAGCGAGCTGTTCCGCGCCATTCGCCTGGTCGTCGACACGGGCATCCATGCGCAGGGCTGGAGCCGTGATCAAGTGGTAGATTTCTTCCGCAAATACCAGGCCATCGATGAGCCGACCATCCAGTCGGAGACCGACCGCTACATTGCCTGGCCGGGCCAGGCTCTGTCTTACAAGCTGGGGCAGCTGAAATTCCGCGAGTTACGCACGCGCGCACAGCGTGAACTTGGAGCGAAATTCGACATCCGTGCTTTCCATGACGAAATGCTGAACGGCGGCGTGCTGCCGCTCGATCTTCTGGATGCTCGAACCGACGCGTGGATACGCGCGCAAAAGAGCGGCGCCAAGGTTGCTGCGAACTAAGGCGAGCCGTAGACGATATCGACGGCACCGTTCTTGGGCGTGCCGGCATTGTCCAGGTAGCTATAGGTCAGCTGCAAAGTGCCGGTGGGTTCGGGTGCGGTCGGCGTGTAGTTCAGAGTGAGCTGGCAGCCGTTGCCGGTACTGATCGTGGCACAGGTGAATTGACTCGCGGTGCTGCTCCAGCCTGCGGGTAGTGGGCTCAACTCCATGCTCAAATTGCTGGCCTGGAAGCCGTCATCGGTCGTGAAAGTTACCATCACCGCTTGAGAGTTGCCGGTCGTCGCGGTGATCGGGCTTGCCGCCGGGGACACCATGCCCCAGACGTTGTCGTTGGCGGTGGCGGCGTAGGGGATGTTGAAGGATGCCGTCTTGGGAGTTCCCGAGTCATCGTTGAAGGCATAGTCGATGGTTATCGTGCCATTCCCCGGTGCGGTCGGCTTGTACACCCAGGCCAGCTGGCAGGGGGTGCCGGCGCTCACCGTGGCGCAGGAGCTTTGCGCAGGGGCGGTCCAGCCCGGCGGCAGCGCCGCCGCATCGCTGCTCACGCTGAAGGCGGACGCGGGATTGCCGTCGTCCGTGGTGAAGGTGGCGGTGACGGTTTGCGAACCGGCGTTGACCGTGGCGTTGATCTGCCCGATCGGTGCAAGCGTGGCGAGCACGTTGTCATTGCTGGTGGCTTGATAGGTCAGGGTCATGCTGCCGGTGGTCACTGGCTCCATGGAATTGTCGACGTACACGTAGTCCAGGGTAAGCGTCTGGTCCACTTCGTACATGGTCGGCGTGAAAGTCAGATTCAGCACGCAGCCACTGCCCGTGCTCAAGGATGCGCAGCCGAAGGAGGCCGGGGCACTCCAGCCGGCCGGCAAGGCCGCGCCGCTGGCGCTGGAGATGCCGAATCCCGTGATGGTTCGTCCATCGCTCGAGGTGAACGTCACGCTAACCGTTCGGATCGTGCCCACCTCGACGGATACCGGGCTCATCGCCGGGGTAGCGACCACGCCGTCGTGGGTACCGTCGACGCTGGGAGGATCGCTGGTGAAGCCTCCGGTGTTGCCGCTGCCGCCGGCGCCCGCGGCGGTGCCGGCCGCCACCCCGCCGATGCCCGACTCCGATGAGAACGAACTCGAGCCGCAGCCGCACAAAAACGCGACGCATGCGCAGCCGAGGCCAAGTAAACGATGAGCCGCAAGCATTTCGCCCGACCTCGGAAGTCGCGGGACTTCGCGCGAACCCGTAATTGCGGCAAAGTTATGCCCGCGGCGCAGGGCACGGAATCGACTGCGTCACGCAATCGATGCTTGGGTGCCGCTGCCCTGAAATCCGAGCTGACGCCATGCTTCGAAAATCGTCACCGCCACGGCGTTCGACAAGTTCAGGCTGCGGCTGTGCTCACGCATCGGGATGCACAGGCAACACTGACGCCCGATGCGTTCGAGCACCTGCGGCGGCAGGCCGCGGGTCTCGGGTCCGAACAGAAAGGCATCCCCGGCCTGCAGCGGCACGTCGCTGTAGCGCCGCGCCGCGCCGGTCTCCACGGCGAAGACGCGCGCCGGCAAATCGCGCAGGCAGTGCTCGAGGCTGTCGTGCACGCTCACGGCGGCCATATCGTGATAATCGAGTCCCGATCTTTGCAGGCTCTTGTCGTCCAGCCGAAAGCCGAGCGGCTTGATCAAGTGCAGCGCGGCTCCCGTATTGGCGCACAGGCGTATGACGTTGCCTGTGTTCGGCGGAATCTCGGGTTCGAACAGGATGACGTGGAACGGCGCGGCGTGCTTCATTCGCGGGCGGCGGGATCGGACCGGTCGAGCACGACCAGCTGCGCCGGAAAGGCGAACTCGACCCCCAATCCTTTGAACTCGTCCAGAATCCGGAAATTCACCGCCTGCTGCAGATCGAGGAGCGGATTGACGCTGGGTTGACGCACGAAATAGGACAATTCGAACAACAGCGAGCTGTCGCCGAGCGTCTTGAGGTGGCAGCGATCGAAGCGCGCTTGTTGGTGCTCACGCACAATGCTCTCCAAAAGCCCAGGGATGGCCTTGAGCTTCTCGAGCGGCGTGCTGTAGGCCACGCGAATGGTTGCAAGCGCCCGCAGCTCCGGGGCGCGCCCGGTATTGCGCACGCGGCTCTTCAGGATATCGGCATTCGATACGATGATCTGCTCGCCGCTGTCGCTGCGCAGGCGCGTGGTTTTGATGCCGATGTGCTCCACCTTGCCGATGAAGGTATCGATCACCAGGTTGTCGCCGACGACGAAGGGCTTGTCCAGGGCGATGGACAAGGATGCGAACAAATCGCCGAGCACGTTTTGCAGCGCCAGCGCCACGGCGACGCCGCCGACCCCCAAGCCGGCTAGGAGCGCGGTGATGTTCACCCCGAAGTTGTCGAGCGCGACCAGAACGAGCAGCGACCAGATCAGCATGCCGGCGACGAAATTGATGATGTCGAGCGAGCCGGCAAACACTTGGTCGGCGCCGCGTTCCGCCTCCTTCATCGTCAGGTAGAAGCGCACCGTGCGCCCGGCCCACAGGCCGACCTGGATCAAGATGAGGATCAGCACGACGTTCGAGACGATGTGCTGAATCTTGGCCGGGAACGTCAGAAATTCCTGCGCGGCGTCGAGCGCGATGGCAAGAAACAGTATTTGCTTGGTGTTGCCTATCAAGTAGGCGATGAGCCGGATGGCCGTGTGATTGCGCGCGCTGGAATAGCCCTTGTAGCGCGCAGCGATGAGCTTGCGCACGATCCAGAGGGCGGACCACACCGCGATTCCGACCACTGCGGCGATCAGCCATGCCGGGACCGAATTGCCGAGCAACAGTTGGTCGGCGGTCAGGTTCCTGGCGAAGGTGAGCATCGCACAATTATAGCCGCCGCGACGCGCAGCGGCCGGGTCGCTGCGATCGCTCGAGGTTAGCTGACATCCTCCATGCCCAGCTCCTTCATCTTGCGCGTCAGCGTATTGCGGCCCCAGCCCAGAAGCTTGGCCGCATCCTGCTTCAGGCCGTCCGCCTTGCGCAGAGCCACGCGGATCAATATGCGCTCGACCTCGGGCACGGCCTGATCCAGCAAGCGTTGCGCACCGCCGTCCAACTCCTGTTCGGCCCAGTGAGAAAGCTTCGCCATCCAATCGTGATTCGCCGGCTGGCCGGCGGCGACACCGCCGAGGTCCGGGGGAATGTCTTCCGCCCGGATCTCCCGGCCCGGCGCGGTGACGGTGAGCCGGCGGCATGCATTGACCAGCTGCCTGACGTTGCCCGGCCAATCGAAAGCCACGAGCACGGTCTCCGCGGGCGTCGTCAGCAGCTTCGGCTCTACTCCCAGCTCCTGTCCGGCAACCGCGAGATAGTGCTTCAACAATTCGGGAATGTCCTCGCGGCGTTCGCGCAACGGCGGGATCTCGATGCGAATGACGTTCAGCCGGTGCAGCAGATCCTCGCGGAAGTGGCCGGAATTGACGCGCGTCTCCAAATCCTGGTGGGTGGCCGCGATGACGCGCACGTCGACCTTCACCGGCGTTTGCCCGCCCACGCGGTAGAACTCGCCTTCCGCCAGGACGCGCAGCAGGCGCGTCTGCAGTGCCGGCGACATGTCGCCGATTTCATCGAGGAACAGCGAGCCGCCGTCGGCCTGTTCGAATCGTCCCCGCCGCAAAGTATCCGCGCCGGTGAACGCGCCTTTCTCGTGGCCGAACAGCTCCGACTCGAGCAGATCGGCGGTGAACGCCGCGGTATTGAGTGCTACGAAGGCCTTGCTCGAGCGCGGGCTGTGGCGATGCAAGGCGCGCGCGACCAACTCCTTGCCGGTACCCGATTCCCCGGTGATCAGCACCGTCATGCTGGAGCGCGACAGTCTGCCGACGGCGCGAAACACTTGCTGCATGGCCGCGGCCTGTCCGAGCAATTCAGGGATGCTGCGTCTGGTCGCCTCTACATCCGTCGATACGGTGGCTTGCTGCGCGGCACGGCGCACCAGATCCACCGCCTTGTCGATGTCGAAGGGCTTCGGCAAATACTCGAACGCCCCGCCCTGGTAGGCCGCCACCGCCGCGTCCAAGTCCGAGTGCGCGGTCATCACGATCACCGGCAGTCCGGGCCGGGATACCTGGATCTCCTTGAGCAAATCCAAACCGCTGCGGCCCGGCATGCGGATGTCGGTCATCAGCACATCGGGCGCGCCGCCGCGCAGCGCCGTCAGGACGTTATCCGCCTGATCGAAACACTTGGCGGCCATGCCGCTGCCCTTCAATGCTTTCTCGAGTACCCAACGAATCGAGGCGTCGTCATCGACCAACCATACCTGCAGCGTCTTTGCGATCATAGTGAGTCCATCGGCAAGGAAATGACGAAAATGGTTCTGCCCGGCGTGCTGTCGAATTCGATCAAACCGCCGTGGCGGCTGACCAAGTCCTGGGCGATTCCGAGCCCGAGGCCGGTGCCGTCGGCACGGCCGGACACCAGCGGGTAGAAAATGGTGTCGCGGATTTCGGAGGGCACTCCGGGGCCGTTGTCTTCGAATTGAATCGATGCCACCAAGCGATGACGCTGCGCGCCGACGCTGGCATTGCTCGCTGCGCGTGTCCGTAAAATCAAACGCGGTGGGTGCGCGGCGCATCCGGACAGCGCCTGGATGGCATTGCGGCCGAGATTCAGCATGGCCTGAATGATGTGGTTCGGGTCGACGGTCAGCGACGGCAGGCTCGGATCGTAGTCGCGATCGATGGCAACACCCTCGGGAGCTTCGCTGCGCAGCAGGTGATAAACGCGCTCCAGCAGCTCGTGCACGTTGCTCAGCTGTTTGGCCGGCGGCCGGCCCGGCCCGAGCATCGAATCGAGCAGATTGGTGAGGCGGTCCGCTTCGCTGATGATGACGCGCGTGTATTCGCGCAGCGCCGGATCCAATAATTCCCGCTCCAGCAGCTGCGCGGCGCCGCGCAAGCCGCCCAGCGGATTTTTGATTTCATGCGCAAGCTGGCGGACCATCAGGCGGCTGCCGCCCAACTGTGCCAATAGCGCATTTTCCCGGGTCAAGCGTCGATGCTGCGTGATGTCTTCGATTTCCAGAAGCAGCCGCACACCGCCGTCGCTGCATACGAGCTGCGTGACGGCGCAATCGAGAATGCGGTCGACGCCGCCCTGGGCCGGCCACGCAAGCTCGCGTTGCACGACGCTCTCGCCGCCCCTGCGGGCGCGATCGAACAAGGGCAGCAACGTGTCCGCGCCGCGGGTCAGTTCGATGATGCGTCGCCCCAGGGCCTGATTGGGACTCAACCCGATCAGCGTCTGCGCCGCCGCATTCAAGTATCTGACTTTGATGTCCTCATCCAGCAGGAATACGCTGGTAACCAGGGCATCGAGCACGTCGGTGCCGTCGAGTTTCAGCGCCTGGACTTGCAGCTCAGCGGCCAAGCTGCTCCTCCGCCGACGGGTATCGGGACCTTACGGGTTTTTGTGCTGCGGCGAGAGCAGCGACGGCTCGTGTACGTAGAAAGTCACGCTCGGCGTGCTTTGTACCTCGCCGGTCGCCTGATTGATGATGTTGGCCGCGAGCGTGAAGGTACCCCGCCCGGGATTCGGCAGCACGAATTGCGTATCGGTGGGCGATTGATCCGAAAGTTCCTTGCCGTTCAAAAGCCAGGTGACGGATTGATCGGCGGGGAGCGGCGATTGCGACAGGCTCACGTTGATCGGCTGGTCGTTGAAAAAACTCTGCTCCGGCTGCGGCGAGACTATGGTGATGGCCACGGGGCGTGCCTGGGCGGCGGCGCGCGGCTGTGCGCTGGAATTGGCCGGGGCTGCGGCAGCCGTGTATCCGTTGAGGGACGATCCGCCCGCCGTGATGATCTTCTCCGCGCCGGGTGCCGGTTGGTCCGAGTAATGCACGACTCCGTCCGCGTCGATCCATCTGTAGACCACCGCCGACTGCGCCGTCAACGCCGCCAGCAGGCCAACCACCATCCATGATCCGCGAGGGTGCATGATTACAAAGCATAGTCCTATCGTCTCCGGACCACAAAAGGAGGTGACAGCGGCGTGACCGCCGTCACCCTAAGGCCTCAGCACCCTAAGAAAACCTCACAAGCTGTAGTACATCTCGATCTCGATCGGATGCGTCGTCATGCGCATCCGCGTCACTTCCTTCATCTTCAGTTCGATATAGGCATCGATCAAATCATCGGTGAACACGCCGCCGGCCTTGAGGAAACCGCGATCCTTGTCGAGGTGTTCAAGTGCCATATCCAGCGAGTGGCACACCGTCGGTATCTTCTTGTCCTCTTCGGGCTCCAGATCATAAAGATCCTTGTCGGCGGGATCGCCGGGATGGATCTTGTTCAGAATGCCGTCGATTCCCGCCAGCAGCATGGCGGCAAACATGAAGTACGGGTTGCCGGTCGCGTCGGGAAAGCGCACTTCGATGCGACGCCCCTTGGGATTTGCGATCCAAGGAATACGAATGGACGCGGAACGATTGCGCGCGGAGTAGGCGAGTTTGACCGGCGCTTCGAATCCCGGTACCAGACGCTTGTAGCTGTTGGTGCTGGCGTTGGTGAACGCGTTGATGGCGCGAGCGTGCTTGATGATGCCGCCGATGTAGAACAGCGCCGTGTCGGACAACCCGCCGTATTTGTCCCCGGCAAACAGCGGCTTGCCGTCCTTTTGCAGGGATTGATGTACGTGCATGCCGCTGCCGTTGTCGCCGACGATGGGCTTCGGCATGAAGGTCAGGGTCTTGCCGTAACCATGTGCAACGTTCTGCAGGGCATACTTGAGAATCTGCACCTCGTCGGCTTTCTTCGTCAGCGTATTGGCCGCGACGTTGATTTCACCCTGCCCGGCGGTGGCCACTTCGTGGTGATGCACCTCGAACTTCAGGCCCATTTCCTCGCACGCCATCGACATGGCGGTGCGGATGTCTTGCTGCGAATCCACGGGCGGAACCGGAAAGTAGCCGCCCTTCACACCCGGACGATGGCCCTTGTTGCCGTCCTCGTAGGTCTTGCCGGAGTTCCATGCCCCTTCGTACGAATCGACCTCGTAAGAGCAGCCGTTTATCCCTGAACTGACCGTCACATTGTCGAAGATGAAGAATTCGTTCTCGGGTCCGAACAGCGCGGAATCGGCAACCCCGGAGGACCTCAAATAGGCTTCGGCGCGCTTCGCCAAGGAGCGCGGATCGCGCTCGTACCCCTGCATGGTCATGGGCTCGATGACATCGCAGCGCAGATTGACCGTCACCTGCTCGTAGAATGGATCGATCACGGCGGTGGCCGGGTCCGGCATCAAAATCATGTCCGACTCGTTGATGCCCTTCCAACCGCTGATGGATGAGCCATCGAACATCTTGCCGTCTTTAAAAAAACCCTCGTCGACCAGGCGCGTGGGTACGGTGACGTGTTGTTCCTTTCCTATCGTGTCGGTAAATCGAAGATCGACGAACTTCGCTTCTTTTTCTTTAATCAATTGCAGAACATCTGCGGGAGTCATTGGCGTCCTCACGGGGATGGTGTCTTTGTGGCCCGGCCATCGCCGGGGTTATCTGGCAATGCAGCTAATGTGCCATGCGGCACGGTCCTTAGGATCAAGCACTTGCGCTCAGGAAAAGAGGTCTACGCATCAATATAGAGCATATGCATAGAAAGCGCGATCCAAAATGGTGCACTCGATTGGCCCCAAGGAGTTTTTAGTGTCATCCACCCGGTATTCTACCCGAAACGGGCCAAATAGGTGCACGGGAGAGAGGGGACACCCACGCGGGGCGTCGCTATACTCGCTGGCTTTGTCCAAGACCGCGAAGAGCCATGCCCCTCCCCGCCCCGCCCCGCACCTTTCAGGGTTTGATTTTCGCACTGCAGCAATTCTGGTCCGAGCAGGGCTGCATCATTATGCAACCCTATGACCTGGAGATGGGCGCCGGAACCTTTCACCCCGCGACATTTTTGCGCGCGGTAGGTCCCGAACCCTGGAGTGCAGCGTACGTTCAGCCCTCGAGGCGGCCTACCGACGGACGTTATGGCAACAACCCGTTCCGGCTGCAACACTATTACCAGTTTCAGGTTGCGATCAAGCCGTCGCCCGACGATTTTCAGGAGCTCTACTTGAGCTCGCTGCGCTCGCTGGGATTCGATCTGCTCACCCACGACATTCGCTTCGTCGAAGACAATTGGGAATCACCGACCCTGGGCGCCTGGGGACTCGGATGGGAAGTCTGGTTGAATGGCATGGAGGTTTCGCAATTCACATATTTTCAGCAAGTCGGGGGGTTGGATTGCCGTCCGGTGATGGGGGAGATCACCTACGGCCTCGAGCGCCTGGGAATGTACATCCAGGGCAAGGAAAGCATCTTCGATATCGTCTGGGGCAATGGACCCTCCGGAGCCGTGACCTATGGCGACGTGTTTCACCAGAACGAAGTGGAGCAATCCACGTATGGCTTCGAGAAAGCCGATATCGCCGTGCTGTCGCTGCAATTCGACGCCCACGAGGCTGCCTGCCAGCGCTTGCTGCAGGATAAGCTCGTGCTGCCTGCCTATGAACAAATGGTCAAGGCGTCGCACACGTTCAACCTGCTGGACGCGCGCCACGCCGTATCGGTTACGGAACGGCAGCGCTTCATTCTGCGCGTGCGCACGCTGGCGCGCGGCGTAGCCGAAACCTACCGCGACAGCCGCGAGGCGCTCGGCTTCCCACTCATCAAGAGCGCAGAACGGGACCCGGGCGCGGCATGAGTTCGCGTGACTTGTTGTTCGAACTGCTGTGCGAGGAGTTGCCGCCGCGCACGCTGGAGATTTTGTCCGGCGCCTTGACCCAAGGTTTGGCCAAAGGCATCGACGCCAAGGGCATCGCGCATGGCAAGGTACATGGCTTTGCCACGCCTCGGCGCCTTGCGGTGCACATCGAAAAACTCGACGAGCATCAGCCGGACCGACCGGTCGAGCGGCGCGGACCGCCGCTGAAGAATGCATTCGATGCGCAAGGTGCGCCGACGCAAGCCGCGACGGCGTTCGCCAAGAGCTGCGGCGTCGATGTCGAGGCCCTGTCGCAGCTCACCACCGACAAGGGCGCCTGGCTGCAATTTCGCGGTACGGAGCGCGGGGCCGCCACGCAAACCCTGCTGCCCGACATGATCAATCAGGTGCTCGCCGCTCTACCCATTGCCAAACGCATGCGCTGGGGTGCGCGCAGCGCGGAATTCGTGCGCCCGGTACACGGCGTCGTGCTGATGCATGGCGATGAGATCGTGCCCGCCGAGGTGCTGGGCCTGCGCACCGGTTGCGTGACCCGCGGCCATCGCTTCCATGCCCCCAAGCCGATCACGCTGAACGGCGCCAAGGGCTACGCCAGCCGCTTGCGCCGTGCCCGGGTGATCGTGGATTTCAGCAGCCGTAAACGGCTGATCCGCGAGGAGGTTGCCGCCGCCGCCGCAGCGACCGGGGACGGCGCCACGGCATTGATGGAAGATGCCTTGCTGGACGAGGTGACTGCTCTGGTGGAATGGCCGGTTGCGGTGGCGGGACAATTCGAGCAACGCTTCTTGAGCTTACCGCGCGAAGTCGTCATTGCCACGGTGCAGGATCATCAGCGCTATTTTGCCGTGCAAGGCCCCGACCAGAAGCTCTCCGGCTGGTTCATCACGGTCAGCAACATCGAGAGCCGCGATCCGAGCAAGGTCCGGGAGGGCAATGAACGGGTGGTGCGGCCGCGCTTGAGCGACGCGGCATTTTTTTGGGACCAGGACCGCAAGCTGACTTTGCACGAACACGCCGCGCGTCTCGCCGGCATGACTTTTCAAAACCAGCTGGGTTCCTATGCCGACAAGGCGCGGCGCGTGGCCGGGCTGGCGCAGCTGATCGGCTCGCGTATCGGTTCGGCCGAGGCCGGGCGCGCCGCACTCCTGGCCAAGGCCGATCTGATGACGGCCATGGTCGGCGAATTCCCCGAGCTGCAAGGCACGATGGGCCGCTATTACGCCGCCGCCGACGGCTTGCCCGAGGAGATCGCGCTGGCGATCGAGGAGCACTACCGGCCGCGTTTTGCCGGCGATAGCATACCGGCGAGCAAGACCGGCCAAGCAGTGGCGCTCGCCGATAAGCTGGACACTTTGGCAGGCATCTTCGCCATCGAGCAGAGACCGACCGGCGCCAAGGATCCGTTCGGCTTGCGACGAATCGCTTTAGGGGTACTGCGCATTTTGTTGGAAGCCCGCTTGGATTTGGACCTGGTCGATCTGCTCGACACCGCCGCCGCGGCGCAGCCCGTGCAGCGCGCGGGTGTGGTGGACGAAGTGTATGATTTCATCGCGGAACGGCTTCGCGGCATGTTGCTGGAGCAGCCTGGAAACACCGCGGAAATGCTCGATGCCGTGTTGGCGATGCGGCCGCGTTCGCCCCTCGATGCGGTCACGCGACTGGCGGCGTTGCAGGGGTTCCTGCTGTTGCCGGACGCCTCGGTGCTGGCAGCCATCAACAAGCGCATCGTGAACATCTTGAAGAAAACGCAGGTTGCCACCGATCGAGCCGACCCTGCCTCGCTCACCGAGGCGGCGGAACGCAGCCTGTATGATGCCGTGAGCGGTCTCACCGAACCCGTGCAGCAAGCAACCGCGCAGCGCCGTTACGGCGATAGCTTGCACGCATTGGTGGGACTGCGCGCTCCCGTGAACGACTTTTTCGACAGCGTCATGGTCATGGACGAGAACCCCAAGGTACGCAACAACCGCTTGGCACTGCTGCGCGATGTACAGGTGTTGCTGGGCGCCGTCGCCGATCTGTCGCGGCTGCCGGGCTGACGCATGCAGTTTGTCCTGTCCCTGATCTTCACCATCTACATGATGCTTTCCGCATGCGTGTTCGGCTTGGTAATGACGCTGTGCTTCTGGCTGCCGTATCGGGCTCAGTTCGAGATCGCGCGGACTTGGGCACGGCTGCTATTTTGGCTGCTGGACAAATTATGCGGCCTGAATTTCGTCGTGGAAGGCCGTGAGCGCATTCCGGCCGGAAACCACATCGTCATGAGCAATCACACCTCTGCATGGGAAACGGTGGCGCAGTTTCTGATCTTTCCGCCGCAAGTTTGGGTGCTGAAGCGTGAGCTGCTGTGGATCCCTTTCATCGGTTGGGGATTGAAGCTGCTGCGTCCCATCTCGATCAATCGCGGAGCGGGCCACAGAGCGGTGAATCAGGTCGTCGACCAGGGCAAGGCGCGGCTCGCGGATGGGCTGTGGATCGTCATATTCCCCGAAGGTACCCGGGTAGTCGCGGGCGACAAACGCAAGTACGGCGTCAGCGGCGCACTGCTCGCCACCGCTGCGCATAAATTCGTGGTGCCCTTGTCCCACAACGCAGGCGACTTCTGGGTGCGGCGGGGAATATTGAAAAAGCGGGGCACCGTCCGCGTGGTGATCGGCGAACCCATCGCGGCAAGCGGCAAGGATCCGCGTCGGCTCAACGAGGAAGTCAGAGAGTCGATCGACGCCGGCCTGGCGCGCATCGCGGCGACTTGATTGCGCAGCCAACGCTGACGCCTCGGGGACCTGCGTCCTGCCGAGCTGCCGCAGCGAATCCCCATTGTGATAGCGTTAGGGTCCTATGAGAATCATTGCTGCTTGGCTTGGTTGCGCCGCGTTGGCCACGGCGGCTGCCGCTGCCGCGCATTCTCCGAAGACTTATCGCCTCGAGGCAACGCCGAGCACGGTGGCCTACGGCTATTATTGGGCGGCCGCGACGCCGGTGCTGCATATCGACTCGGGAGACATCATCGACGTCGATACCTTGCTGACGAACACACCGGCGGGCCTGTCCAAGGCCGGTGTACCCGATGACAAGATTCAGAGCTCCCTCAAGGCCATCGTCTCCGAGGTTACAGGCGATCGCAAGGGCCCGGGCGGCCACATTTTGACCGGTCCGGTGTACGTGGCAGGTGCCGAACCGGGCGATGTGCTCGAAGTAAAGATTCTCTCCATCGATCTGGCAATCGACTATGGTTACAACGGCTGCAGCGGCTACCTGCCGGAGAATTGCGACAAGGAAGTTCCGACCAAGATCCTGCAGTTGGACCGCAACAAAATGACGGCGCAGTTTCTGCCCGGCATCGTGATTCCCCTCAAGCCTTTTTACGGCAGCATAGGGCTGGCGCCGGCACCGGACATCGGGCGTCTCAGCAGCAACCCACCGGGAAGGCACGCGGGCAACCTCGACAATCGCGAATTGGTCGCGGGCAGCACGCTATACATACCGATATTTGCCAAAGGTGCGCTGTTCGAGATCGGCGACGGTCACGCGGCCCAAGGCGACGGTGAGGTGGATCAAACCGCAATCGAGACTTCGCTGCGCGGCCGCCTGCAGCTCAGCGTTCGCAAGGACATGA
>Ga0116129_1000312_pt1 | contig 33124 bp, 26 predicted proteins | sample June2015DPH_17_2_FD_89732 | JGI IMG/M metagenome (GOLD analysis project Ga0116129, IMG submission 89732) | Peatland microbial communities from SPRUCE experiment site at the Marcell Experimental Forest, Minnesota, USA - June2015DPH_17_10 | ecosystem: Environmental > Terrestrial > Soil > Wetlands...
CCGTCCATGCGGGAGCCGTTGTGGTTGATGCGGACGAGCGAGACTTGCAGCCATTTGTTGCCGGGTACCTGGCTGAAGGCGGGCAGGCCGTGGCAGCTTGCGCCGCGAGCGATGATCTTCTTCTGCGACTGGAATTCTTCGATGCCATCCTGCCACTTCTTGCTCTTTGTCGGCCAGTCGGAGGTGGTCTGCCAGTGGAGCAGCATGATGTCGAAGTAGTCGGTCTGAAAGGTCTTGAGCATGGCGTCGAAGCGCCTGGCGGGGTCGCCGTCGTTGGTGGTGACCTTGTGCATGACGACGTAGCTCTCGCGCGGGTAGGGCTTGAGGGCTTCGCCGAGCATGGCGGGGGTCATGTAGGATTCGGCGGTTTCATAGAAGCGGACGCCGCGCTCATAAGCGTGGGCTACCAGGCGGTTGAATTCCTTCTGGCCGAGCGACGCTTGCACGTAACCGTTGTTGGTGCCGGAGCCGAAGGCGAGGCGCGTGGCTTTGACATTGGAACGGCCGAGAGTAACTTTATCGAGCGCGGTGCGGGTGGTTACGGAGGTGGCGGCGTGGAGCGCGGTGGGCGCGGCTGCGGCAACGGTGCTTGCCATAGCACCGGCGGCCAGGCTGGTCTTTAGAAAATCGCGGCGGGAATAGGAACTCATGTAGATGTCTCCAGGAAGGTGGAGTTTGATAGAGAGACGAGCGCTTGCCGAAATGGTAGCAGAAAAACAGGGCCACTTTTTGTGTCGCTAGCCGCAAACCTGCAAAGCAAACCAAAATCTATCCACGAGCTTCAGAAGATCTTCATGTGAATCACCAGATACTGCTTGGGATTTTCATGGATCGCCTTCACCAGCTTGTGCGCCTCGTCCAGCGTAGCGTTCAGGTTGTCATACACCGAGCGGTTCTGCGCCAGTTGCCCAAGCGTTCCCTTGCCCTCGTTGATGCCGGACAGGATGCCGTTCAGGTTCGTCACCGTAGAGTCCAGTTTCCTGGCAAACTCCGGGTCCTTCGCAAACTTGCCGATCGCGCCCTCGCCTTTGTTAATGCCTTCAAGGAGCTTGTTTGTATTGGTTACGGCCGTGTTCAGGTTGTTATAGAGCGAGTCATCGGTAAGCAGCTTGCCCGCCGAGCCCTTGCCGCCGTTCAAGTTCGTAGCAATCTGATGCAGCTGGTCCACAGTTGAATTGAGCTTGTCGTAAAGCTCAGTATCTTTCGTCAGCTTACCCAGCGTTCCATTGCCCGCGTTGATGCTCTTCGTCACGCTTTCAAGATTCGCGCTCACCTGATTCAGGTGGTTGTACAGCTCCGGGTCGTGAAAAAACTTGCCCGCCGAGCCCTGCTGGGAATTCAGCGCATCCATCAGCAGACCGGTCTTCTTCATCACTTTCGTTGCTTCCTTCAGCGCATCCTGGCTGGTGTTCATCACCTGCTGAAGCCCCGAGACGTTATGCGACAACAGCTCCGCATTGTTCGCCGGCGGAGGGCCTGTTGCATTGGTTGAAGTGATGTCGATATAGCTGTCGCCCAGAACACCGGCCGAGGCAATCGAGGCCGCCGAATCCGTATGCAGAAACGACGTCAGCTTACCCGGCACCTTCATGGTGACTTCCACCGGCGTGGGGCTGCGTTCCGGCACCACGCGAATCCGCGTCACATTTCCAATCGTGACGCCTTCCAGCGTGACCGGCGCGCCCTGCTTCAACCCCGAGGCGTTTTCAAAATAGACCCGTAGAGTGAGCTTCTTGGCAAACAGACCACCGGTCGATCCTGACATGAGGAAAATCAGGAAGATGAGGATGGCGGCGCCTGCAAGAACCAGCGCGCCTACTTTCAGTTGGGACCACTGGACCTCTTTGCGGCTTGGCACGATTCTCCTCTGGAGGGATACTTACCCGACCGTAATTCATTGAGCATAGCAGACCACCGCCGGATTCCAGCCCGCTCAGCGCCCATCTTCCAGCACCACCGATGCCATGGCTGTGCTGCGCGAGTGCGTCAGTGAAAGCGCCGCATTCCGCACGCCGATCTGCTTTGCGTACTCCGCCGCCCGCCCATAAAACTGCAGTGAAGGCCGTCCGCCCGGCGCGCGCTGCACCTCGATCTCTCGCCAGGTAATGCCGTGGTTAATGCCCGTGCCCAGCGCTTTGGCCGCAGCCTCCTTTGCCGCAAACCGCGCCGCCAGGCTCTCTGCCGCATTGTGCTTGCGAAGGCAATAGGCCTGCTCCGCCTTGGTATACACGCGATCAAGAAACCGCTCGCCAAACTTGTCCAGCGAGTTCTGGATCCGGTCGATCTCCACCAGGTCAATTCCCGAGCCGAGGATCATGAATATGAAACTACACGATACCGGCACCTCGGCCAAGGCGCAGCCAAACCGCCGGCCAACATGGATAAAGATTTTCCAATGACTTCAAGCCGCGGGTTTATGGATTTTAACGCCGGGCCGGCACGCACCATTTCGCCGCGCTTGTTTCAAAGCAGGTCAAACATCGTTCAACTCCCGCACAGGCATCAAGATGCTCAATCGAATTCCGATAAGCCCATTGTGCAATTTGGTACTCCAAAACGCGCTCCCGCACAGCCCCCGCTCATGCCCTGGGCGCTGGAGATTCAGGCGGTCTCCTCGGTGGAGCCGTCGAATCTCGTCCGCATGCTCAGCGGAGCCATCCTGGGCTGCGGCGGGTGGGTGCTCACACGCTCCACCACTGACAGCGGGCGCGTCAGCATTCTCTTTGAATTCGAGCGCGCGGCCTGCGTGGAGATTTACACCGCTGTCATCGCCTGTGGAGTCGAACTCACCCGCAACGGGCACATCCGCATGACGGAGCTTTGCCACTGCACGCGCAATCAACTGAGCGAGTGCGGTGCGCAGATCGCAAGCATCGAGCTAGAAATCCAGACCAGTCCGCTCAAGATCGCCGGCAGCTCCGCACCCGGCGGTAACCTGCCGGAACAGACACGGTAGCCCTCAGCCTGCTTCCACCAGCCCATACTTGCGCTGCCACGCTTCCTTGAGCCGCGTCCATACGCGGGCCCGCTCGGCCTCGGTGCCTTCGGCCCGATCCGGCTTGGCGTTTACAAACCGCGCCGCCTCCATCTTGGCCACTTCCAGCAGCTTGCGGTCCCGCACCAGGTTCGCCACGCGAAAATCCGGCAGCCCAGCCTGCCGCGTGCCAAAGACCTCGCCCGGCCCGCGCATCGCCAGGTCCAGCTCGGCCAGCTCAAAGCCGTCCTGCGTGCGCACCATCGCGTTCAGCCGCTCCTCGGCCTGCTCGCTGACCCGCGCGCCCGTCATCAGAACGCAATAGCTCCTGGCCGCGCCGCGCCCCACGCGCCCGCGCAACTGGTGCATCTGCGCCAGCCCAAAGCGCTCCGCATGTTCAATCACCATCACGCTGGCATTCGGCACATCCACGCCCACTTCAATCACCGTTGTTGAAACCAGCGCGTCGATCTCGCCCCGCTGAAAGCGCCGCATGATGATTTCCTTCTCGTCGGCATCCAGCCGCCCATGCAGCAAACCCAGCCGCAGCCCATTCAGCGGTCCGGCTCGCAGCTTCTCGTACATCTGCACCGCCGATTTCAGCCCCAGCTTCGCATTCGGACTGGCCTCCTGCACCGCCTTCGGAAACAGCTTCGCTGTCTTACCCTTCGGAGTAGTTTTGCGGACGGCTGGCTTTGCCGCTTTCTCGCTGGCCTCGGTCGCATCGGCGCTGAAATCCAGCTCCGGCTGGTCGTCCTTCGCGCCTTCAATCACCGGATAGACAATGTACGCCTGCCTGCCCAGCTTGACCTGTTTGCGAACAAACTCCCACACCTCATCCGCGCGCTCATCCGCCACGCGCCGAGTCACAATCGGCGTGCGCCCCGGCGGCAGCTCATCCAGCACGCTCAAATCCAGGTCGCCATACAGCGAAAGCGCCAGCGTGCGTGGAATCGGCGTCGCCGTCATCACCAGCACGTCGGGCTCAGCCCATTCCGTGCCATCCGGCCTGGGCTTTTTCATCAACTTGAACCGCTGCATCACGCCAAACCGGTGCTGCTCATCCACCACGATCAGCCCCAGCCGGTCGAACTCCACCTTCTCTTCAATCAGTGCATGCGTGCCAATCACCAGGTGCGCCTCACCGCGATTGATCAGTCCACGGTTGTGGCGCTTTCGATCCTCATCGAGCGAGCCCGTCAGCAGCACAATCCGATACTTGCGCGACGACCGCTCCAGCAGCTTTCTCGCAGCCAGATAATGCTGCGTCGCCAGAATCTCCGTCGGAGCCATCAGCGCGGCCTGGTAGCCATTTTCCATCGCCACCAGCATCGCCTGCAGCGCCACAATCGTCTTGCCCGATCCCACATCGCCCTGCAACAGCCTGCGCATGGGGCTGGGCTGCTTCATATCGCTCACAATCTCGCCCAGAGCCCTCTTCTGCGCCGCCGTGGGATGAAACGGCAACACCTCGCGAATCGCCTCGCGCACCTTGGCATTCGTCTCAAACGCAACGCCGGCGCGCTCGCGCATCCTGCGCCGCTTCAGCTCCAGTCCCAGTTCCAGAAAAAACAGCTCCTCAAAGATCAGCCGCCGATGCGCCGGTGTAGCCGCCGCCTGCAGATCCGTCATCGCCGTGCCTTCCGGCGGAAAATGCACTTCGCGCAGCGACCTCTCGCGACTGGGCAGCCCCATCCGCTCAATCATCGCCGCGGGCAGGCACTCCGGCACCGCGCCGTGCATCGATTCCAGCAAGTGAAAGATCACCTTGCGCTGCCAGCGCGAAGCCAGCCGCGATCCCAGTGACTCATACACCGGCGTAATGCGGCCCACCTCCAGCAGTCGCGTCTCGGCGTCGTCGCTCGCATCCGGCAGCAGCTCCCACTGCGGATTGATCATCTTCATGTTCGACGTGGACCGCGAAGGCTCCACTCTGCCAAAGACCGCCACCGTCTGCCCGGCCTGGAATTTGCCTTGCAGATAGGTTCCGTTGAACCACATGCACTTCATTGCCAGCCGTCCCTGGCCAATGGTGATTTCAAAGATCGGCGCGCGCTTGGTTCGCAGCAGCGCCGACCCGCGCACCTCGGCAATCACGCTCGCCATCTCACCCGGCTTCAGCTCGTCGAGGCTGCGCGGGTTCTGCCGGTCTTCGTAACGAAAGGGAAGGTGATACAGCAGATCTTCCGCGGTGACAATGCCCTTGGCGGCAATCAATTCCGCCACGCGCGGGCCCACGCCGCGCGCATACATCACCTTGTCTTCAAGTCTGGTCACAAAGAGGATGCTAAAACATGAGGCTATGTGCGAGCGGCCACGTGCCGCCCTCATGCAGTATCGTTGTCTACGGCAAGAAATTCACTTCCCGGAGTACCCCTGGATGGTCATCTGGAACCGCCGTAACTTTCTCCGCGCCGCCGGCGCTGTATCCGCTGCAACCGCGCTACCCGGAATTCCGCTACTCTCAGCGGAAGAACCCGAAGCCACCAACATCGCCGCCAACGACCACATCCAGATCGCCCTCATCGGCGCAGGCTGGCAAGGCTCCGGAGACGCAAGCGTAGCCATCCGCGTTCCCGGCGTCAAAATCGTCGCCGTGGCCGACTGCTACGACGGCCGCCTCGCTCGCGCCAGGGAAGTCTGGGGCAGCGACATCCAGACCACGCGCGACTACAACGAAATCCTTGCGCGCAAAGACATCGACGCCGTCATCATCGGCACGCCCGACCACTGGCACAAGCAGGCCTCCATCGACGCCATGAAGGCCGGCAAAGACGTCTACTGCGAAAAGCCCATGATCCATCTCTACGACGATGGCCCGGCCATGATCGAAGCCTCTCGGCAGACCAATAAAATCCTTCAGGTAGGCAGCCAGCGCGTCAGCAACATCGTTTACGCCAAGGCAAAGGAAGTCCTCGCCTCGGGCGCCATCGGCAAGCTCAACATGGTCACGGCCTACTGGGACCGCAACTCCTCTCTCGGCGCATGGAACTACACCGTTCCGCCCGACGCCAGCACAACCACCTGCGACTGGCCGCGCTGGCTAGGCACTGCGCCCAAGATTTCCTTCAATGCCGAGCATTTCTTCCAGTGGCGCAAGTGGAAAGCCTACGGCTCGGGCGTCGCCGGCGATCTCTTCGTGCATCTCTTCAGCGGCATCCACTACATCACCGGCTCCAACGGCCCCACGCGCGCCATGGCCACCGGCGCCATTCGCTATTGGAAAGACGGCCGTGACGCCAACGACGTCGTGCTCGGTCTCTTCGATTACCGCGAAGGCTTCAACGTCAGCCTGCATGTCAATTTTGTTGATGGCGGCGAAGAAGGCGAAGGCTTTACCTTTGCCGGCGATGAAGGCACCATGACCATCGGCGGAGACGGCCTCACCATCAACCACGTGCCGCGTCAGACCGCGCCCGGCTACATGGTTGGAACCTTCCCTCAAGCCATGCAGAAAGAGATCATCGCCGCGTACGACGAAAAATATCCTCCCGGCGTGGCGCAGCAATCTCTTGCGGCAACAGAGAAGTTCTCTCCACCCAAAGGCTATAGCGACAGCTACGACCACTTCAAAAACTTCTTTGCGTCGGTTCGCTCGCGCCAGCCTGTGGTGGAAGACGCTACATTCGGCTACCGCGCAGCGGGTGCGGCACTGCTTTCCAACCTCAGCATCGAGCGCGGCCAGATCGTCCACTGGGACCCCGACAACATGAAGCTCCTCTCATAGCTCAGCACCAAACCGGGTGCCCCACCCTCGCGCCGTCTTTGTTTTTGGCGCCAGGGTGGGATGGAACTTTCCCCATTGCCCTGCGTATCAGACAATGGGGAAACTCTGCGCCTGCGGGAGCCTTTGCTACACTGCTCGCAGTCTCTTCGCCCCTCAAATCGTGCAAAAATCGCGTGAAGACACCCTTCGGGAGAATGCATGCCAGTCGTCGAACTCGCAAGCGTGACCAAAGCCTATGAGAGCAAGGTCGCCGTCAATAACCTGAGCCTCTCCATTGAAGCCGGCCAGATGTTCGGCCTGCTCGGACCTAACGGCGCAGGAAAAACCAGCTCCATTCGCATGATGATGGGCATCACCATGCCGGACTCCGGCAAGATCAATCTCTTTGGCAAGCCCTTTGAGCGCAAAAGCCTGGAGCGCGTAGGCTATCTGCCGGAAGAGCGCGGCCTCTACAAGAAGATGAAGGTCATCGACCAGCTCATCTTCTTCGGCGAACTGCACGGCGTCAGCGCCGCAGACGCGCAAACCCGCGCCGTCTCCTGGGCCAAGCGCCTTGAGATCGCCGACTCGCTGACCAAGAAGACTGAAGAGCTCTCCAAAGGCATGCAGCAGAAGATTCAGTTCATCTCCACGCTGCTCCACGATCCCGGCCTCATCGTCATGGACGAGCCATTCTCCGGCCTCGACCCCGTCAACGCCATATTGCTGGAGCGCACGCTCATCGAGTTGAAGGAGCAGGGCAAAGCCATCATCTTCTCCACGCACCGCATGGATCAGGTGGAAAAGCTCTGCGACTCCATCTGCCTCATCAATAAAGGACAGGCAGTCCTTACCGGCCGCGTTCGCGAAATCAAATCCCGCTATCCGCGCGACCGCGTCATCATCGAGTTTGAAGGCGACGCCTCTTTCCTGCAAAGCTCCGAAATCGGCATGGCCAACAACTACTCGGGCCACGCCGAGATCCAGCTCAAGCCCAACGGCGACGCGCAGAAGCTTTTGCATGAGGCCGCCGCCAAAGCCAACATCTATCGCTTTGAGCTCGTCGAGCCATCGTTAGAAGAGATCTTCATCCAGACCGTGGGAGGCAAAGCCGATGCGTAATATTCTGCTCGTTGCAAAGCGCGAATACCTTGAAGGCGTTCGCGGACGCGCCTTCCGCATGTCCACCATTCTCGTCCCCGTCGTCTTCGCCGTCATCATCGCCGTCGCTGTCTTCGCAGGCAAAAACTCCGGCGTCGGCAAGCATGTCCTCATCGCCACCACAGACAGCAAGCTCGCTGCCGACATTCAATCGCAACTCACCGACGACAAGGACTCCAAGACCACCGTGGATGTGATCGTTCCATCCTCGCCGTCCGAACGTGACAGCCTTGTCGCCAAGGTGCGTGAAAAAGAGATTGACGGCCTCTTCTGGATCGACAGCGCCGTACCCAGCAAAATCACAGCCACATACATCTCCACATCCTCCGGTGACATCGTCATCGGCAGCCGCCTGGAATCCGCGCTCAATCACGCACTCGCAGCCGAGCGCCTCACCGCGCGCGGCATGAGCAAGGCGGAAGTCGATCTCGTCATGAAAACCGTCACTGTAGACACCATGCAGGTGGACAAGGGCGGCAAGGAAGTCAAAAGCAACGGCCTCGGCGCCTATCTCAAGGGCTACATTATGGGCATCATGCTTGCCATGACCACCATGATTTACGGGATGAACGTGGCCCGGTCCATTATTCAGGAGAAAACCTCCCGCATCTTTGAAGTCATGCTCGCCTCCGTCAAAGCCAGCGATCTTCTCGGTGGCAAGCTCCTTGGCATCGGTGCCGTCGGCCTCACGCAGCTCGCCATCTGGGCTGTCGCCGCAGCGGCTCTCGCCGGCTCTGCCTTTGCCGCTCCCGTGCTCAGCGGCCAGCTTTCCATTCATGTGTCCATCACGGAAGGCCTTCTCTTCGCGGCATACTTCATCCTCGGCTATCTGCTCTATGCCTCGCTCTTTGCCGGCCTGGCCGCGAGCTGCGAGACTGAGCAGGAGCTGCAGATGTACACGCCGCTCGCCGCCGTGCCCATCTGGCTCAGCTTCTCGCTCATCTGGCTCATCATCAACAATCCCAGCTCCTTCTGGTCCATCGCCGCGTCGTTGTTTCCCGCCACCGCACCTATCGTCATGATGCTCCGCATGGGCGCGCAAACCCCGCCGGCGTGGCAGTTCGCCGCTTCTCTTGCCATCATGGCTATCAGCGTCTGGGCCGTTCTCTGGGTCTCCGCGCGCCTCTATCGTGTCGGCATCCTCATGTACGGCAAGCGCGCCACGCTGCCAGAGCTGCTCCGCTGGCTCCGCTACAGCTAGGAGTGCATTGGTTAAGCAAGATTGGTAGGCCGGGGATTTATCCCCGGCAATCTTGAGGGAGTGATGCGGGGGCTTTAGCCCCTGATGCATGCTTTTCTCCACACCTGCACCTTTTACAATCAACACGTGAGCCCAGGCGCGGAAAAATCATTCACCTTCACCCAGCGCACTCTTCTAGCCATAGTGCCGCGCATCGTGCAGGCTCTCCTCTGGCTAGTCGGCCTCACCTGGCGCTATGAAGTCATCGCGCCCCCCGGTGTCACACCACTCATCGAAGGCCGCGGCGCAGGCTCCCAAGTCTTCTGCTTCTGGCATCAATGCGTTCTTCCTTGCGCGCATTACTTCCGCCGCACCGGCGCAGTCATCCTCATCAGCCGCAGCTTCGATGGGGAACTCATCACTTGCATCCTGCGCCTCTTCGGCTTTAATGCTGTGCGCGGCTCCAGCTCCCGCGGCGGCGGCGAAAGCCTGATCGGTCTCGCTCAAGTCTTAGAAAACGGCATGCCCGCCATCTTCACCGCAGACGGCCCGCGCGGCCCCATTTATCAAACCAAAATGGGCCCCATCAAACTCGCCCAAATGAGCGGCGCGCCCATTGGAGCCTTTCACCTCGAACCAGAACACGCCTGGAAACTAAACTCCTGGGACAGTTTTCTCATTCCCATGCCCTTCACCCGCATCGTTGTAAGCTGGGGACCATGGACACACGTCCCCACTGAGCTAGCGCCAGATCAATTCGAGCCAAAGCGCCAAGAACTCAATGCCGCCATCGAAACCGCCCGCCTCCGCGCACTCGCGCACCTCGGCAAGGTGCAATCATGAGCAACCTTCGCATCTCCGACTTCGACTTCCATCTCCCACCGGAGCTCATAGCGCAACAGCCGCCGGAGACCCGCGGCGCAAGCCGCATGTTAGTCATGGATCGCCAAACAGGCGCACTCTCTGACAAGCTTTTCGCCGATTTCACCTCACTCTTACAGCCCGGCGACCTTCTAGTCCTCAACGACAGCCGCGTCATCCCCGCTCGCCTCTATGCCCGCCGCACGACAATTCGTGATCGCGAAGCCGCAACAGGCCGCATCGAAGTCATGCTCACCGAGCCGCAAGGCAAGAACCGCTGGCGTGCTCTCGTAAAGCCCGGCCGCAAAGTCGCCATCGGCGAAATACTGGCCATCCCCGCAGCCGACGGCAGCATCGCACTAGAAGCCGAAATCCTCGAACGCGGCGAATTCGGTGATCGCCTCCTACAGTTCGCACCGTGCGCCGATTTCTTCGCTGCATTAGACCGCATCGGCCACATGCCTCTGCCGCCTTACATACACCGCGATGACGCCGACACCGACCGCGAGCGCTATCAGACAGTTTTCTCGCACGAACGCGGCTCCGTAGCCGCACCCACCGCGGGCTTGCACTTCACGTCACAAATCCTCGAAGCCATTCAATCCCGCGGCGTAGAAGTCGTCCGCATCACTCTCCACGTCGGACTCGGCACCTTTGCCCCACTGCGCGTTGAGCGCGTCGATGAAGTCCATCTCCACCGCGAGCGCTACACTCTCAGCGCAGCAACCGCCGCCGCCATCAACAAAGCCCACAGCGAGTCACGACGCATAGTAGCCGTAGGCACCACCACCGTCCGCACGCTGGAACACTGCGCTCTCACAGCCAATGGAGCCCCACTCCAACCCCACTCCGGCAGCACAGAAATCTTCATCTCCCCCGGCTTCAAATTCCAGCTCGTCAGCGCACTTCTCACCAACTTCCACCTCCCGCAATCAAGCCTGCTCATGCTGGTCAGCGCCTTTGCAGGCAGGGAGCAAGTACTAGCCGCCTACAATCACGCCGTCGCATCTAACTACCGCTTCTTCAGCTACGGCGACTGCATGTTCCTTCACTGACACTCTTCGCTGATAAACTCTGTAGCGTGTCAAACAGCGAGCTAGCCCGAGCAAAAGAACCCGTCTTCCTCCTCGATACCATGGCGTTCATCTTCCGCGCCTATCACGCCATGCAGCGCTCGCGCCCCATGTCCACGCGCTCCGGGCTGCCTACAGCGGCCACATTCGTCTTCGTCAACATGATCAAGAAGCTGCGCCAGGACTTCTCACCGCATTACTTCGCAGCGGTCTTCGATGTCAGCGGCAAAGTCTTCCGCGATGAGCGCGCCCTCGCCATCGGCACCCTGCGCAAGTGGAGCGCCAAGTCGCAGAGCTTTGAAGAAGTCAGCTACGACGGCTACAAAGCCAAGCGCGAAGCCATGCCGGAAGACCTTCGCCGCCAGATTCCCTACATCCGCCGCTCACTCGAAGCCTTCCGCATTCCCATCCTTGAAGCCGAAGGCTTCGAAGCCGATGACGTCATCGGCACACTCTCCTGCCGCGCCTCCGAGCAGGGCTACGACGTCTTCATCGTCTCCGGCGACAAGGACATGATGCAGCTCGTCAACCAGCGCGTAAAGATCCTCAACCCGCAGAAAGACAACCTCATCCTCGACGCCGACAAAGTCACCGAAGTCCTCGGCGTGCCTCCCGACAAAGTCATCGACGTGATGGCCCTGCGTGGCGACGCCATCGACAACGTGCCTGGCGCGCCCGGCATCGGCGATAAAGGCAGCGTCGATCTCATCAAGGAATTCGGCACCGTCGAAGCTGTTCTCGACCGCGCCGCCGAGGTCAAGCGTAAAAGCTATCGCGAATCTCTCGAACAAAACCGCGAAGCTGTGCTGCTCTCCAAAGAACTCGTCACCATCCACTGCAACGTGCCGGTCCCGCTCGACCTCGAAGCCATGGAAACGCAGGACCTCGATCTCGAAGCCTGCCGCGAGCTTTTTACGGAGCTTGAATTCACCTCCATGCTTCGCGAACTAGCTCCCGCGCCGCAGCAGTCACACACCGAACTCATCGACGCACCCACAGATGAGCAGACAGCAGCCTTTTACGCCGCCGCACGCCAGCATGGCTTCGCTCTCGCACTCGACGCCGCCGAACCCACATCCATTGAGCAGGATGACGATACTCAAGAACCACTCAATCTTTCCTTGCTGGAAGCAGTCGAAGAAGCCGAAAAGAAAAAGCACTTCACCATAGGCGTCTCCGCAGAGCAGGGAATCGCTCTCGCTCTTCCATTAACGCCAGAGCTGCGCACACTCCTCGAAGACGCTGCCGTTCCCAAGCGCACCCACGATCTCAAGCTCGCTCTCCACGTTCTGCATGGCGTTGGCATCACCCTCCGCGGCCCCGCGGACGACACCATGCTGCTCTCGTACGCGCTCAATCCCACACACGCCACGCAGACCCTCGCCGATGTTGCCGCACGCAGCAACCAGCCCGCGCCAAACTCCCTACCAGCCGCCGCATCCACCATCAACGCACTCGTCCCCGCTCTCCGCGCATACGTTGACGAGCTTGAACTCACGCGCGTCTACACCGAAATCGACCTGCCGCTCGCGCCCGTCCTCTATCGCGTTGAGCAAGCAGGCATCCGCATCGACAAAGCCGCTCTAAACGGCCTCTCCACGCGCTTCGCGTCCGAAATGGAACGAACCAGCTCCCGCATTTTTGAGCTTGCCGGCAAAACCTTCAACATCAATTCGCCAAAGCAGCTCGGCGTAGTGCTCTTCACAGACATGGGCTTGCCCGCACCCGCCGCACGCGGCAAAAGCAAATCCATCTCTACCGCGCAGAACGTCCTTGAACAGCTCGCGGAAGAGCATGAACTCCCGCGCCTCGTGCTCGAATTCCGCCATCTCTCCAAGCTCAAATCCGTCTACGTCGATGCGCTTCCGCAACTCGCCGATGCCGACTCGCGCGTCCATACAACATTCCAATCCGCTGCCGTTGCTACAGGCCGCCTCTCATCCATCAATCCAAATCTCCAGAACATTCCCGTCAAAACAGAGCTTGGCCGTGAGATCCGCGCCGCCTTCATCTCCGCGCCAAACACAGAGCTGCTCTCCGCCGATTACTCGCAGATCGAACTCCGCCTTCTCGCGCACTTCAGCGGCGACCCGCTCCTCACGCGTGCTTATCAAAACGACGAAGACATCCACACCCTCACCGCCAGTGAGGTCTTCGGCGTGCCCGCTGACCAGATGGACAAAGAAACGCGCAATCGCGCCAAGGCCGTCAACTTCGGCATCGTCTATGGCATCTCACCCTTCGGCCTTGCCACGCAACTTGGAATTCCGCAGGCTGAAGCCAAGGCATACATCGATCGCTACTTCGCCCGCTATCACGGCGTGCGTGAATTCATCGACAAGACGCTCGCCGAAACGCGCCGCACCGGCAGCGTCCGCACCATGTTCGGCCGCCTGCGTCCCATTCCCGACATCGAAAGCCGCAATCCCAACCAGCGTGGCTTCGCCGAGCGCACAGCCATCAACACGCCGCTACAGGGCACAGCCGCTGACCTCATTAAACTGGCAATGATCTCACTCGACCGCAAGCTCACCGAGCGCAAACTCAAAACCCGTATGGTTCTTCAGGTCCACGACGAACTTATCTTTGAAGTCCCCGCAGACGAACGCGAAGAAATTGCCGTACTCGTCCGCGCGGAGATGGAAGGTGTGGTGCAACTCAACGTGCCCATCGTCGCGGATCTAGGCTTCGGCCCCAACTGGCGCGACTTGTAAAGGCGCGCATTAGAAATCAACTAAACTCCCAACTCCGCCCGAATCGCGTCCGCAATCGCATCCGCATTACGCCGCATAGCCTCTTCGCTCTCCGCCTCGATCATCACGCGCGCCAGCGGCTCCGTGCCGGAGTAGCGAATCACCACCCGCCCCGTATCGCGCAACTCTTCTTCCGCCGCACGAATCTTCTCCGCCACGGACGGAATCGATTCCAGCGGCTTCTTCTCGCGCACATTCACATTCACAATCACCTGCGGATACACCTTCAGATCCGCGGTCAGCTCATCGATACTCTTGCCGCTGCGCACAATCAGATCCAGCGCCACCAGCGCCGTCAGCAGCCCGTCCCCCGTAGTAGCCAGGTGCGGAAACAGCACATGCCCCGACTGCTCTCCGCCCAGCGCCGCATTTTCCTTCTGCATCATCTCCAGCACATAGCGGTCGCCAACCGGCGCGCGCAGCATCGTGATCCCTGACCGTTTCAGCGCAGCCTCCAGCCCCATGTTCGACATCGTCGTCGCCACCACCATGTCGCCCGTCAGCAACCCGCGCTCCTTCATATCGCGCGCGGCAATCAGCAGAATCGCATCGCCATTGATCACCTTGCCTTGTGAATCCGCCAGCATACAGCGGTCCGCATCGCCATCAAAAGTCAGGCCCAAATTCGCGCCGCGCTCCTTCACCTGCTTCGCCACCCACTCCGGATGCAGCGCGCCGCATCCATCGTTAATGTTGCGTCCATCCGGCGAGATATTCATCAGCTCCACCTCGCCGCCCAGCGGACGAAACAGGCTCGGCGCAATCGCGGCAGCGGCTCCATTCGCACAATCCGCCACAATCTTCATCCCATCCAGCTTCAGGTACTGCACAGCCTTCAGCAGAAAATCAATGTAATCCAGCTTGTATGCGGAGTTGCCCTTCACTGGCTCCAGCGTTGTGTGATCCGGCACAGCCATCGTGCCTATGCGCTCAAAAATCTCTTTTTCAATCTCCAACTCCACCGCATCCGGCAGCTTGAATCCATCGCCGCCAAAAAGCTTGATGCCGTTATCGCGCCACGGATTATGCGAGGCGGAAATCACCACGCCCGCGTCGAAGCCATGCTTGCGCGTAAGAAAAGCCACCGCAGGTGTTGGCACAGTTCCCGCGCTTTCCACCTCCGCGCCCGCCTCGCTCAGTCCTGCCGCAATCGTCGCGGCAATCCACGGACCTGACTCGCGTGTATCGCGTCCCAGAATCACCCTCGGGCGCTCTGTCTTCGCGCTCAGCGAGTGTCCCAGCGCAAGCCCCGTTGCATAAATCGTTCCCGGATCCAGCGGCGCCTCGCCCGCAACTGCGCGAATTCCATCTGTCCCAAATAACTTTCGTGCGCCTGTGCTCATCGTCTCCGTCTCGATTTCTGTGTCGCTTGCGTTACGTCTTCTACGCGACTCGTAAAATGCCCATCGCCAAGCCGTGTCTTCATCGTCTCGCCTGTCTTCACCTGTGCAGTAGACCGAATCAGCTTGCCCTCCGCATCTGTTACCAGCGCATAGCCGCGTTCCAGCACTGCCAGCGGAGAAAGCGATCGCAGCCGCGCCGCCAGCCCATCCAGCCGAGCTCGTCTCGCATCGATCGCGCGCTCCAGTACTCGTTCCAGCCTGGCCTGCCCCGCGGCAAAGTTATGCCGCGCCAGCGCAATCCTCTGTCGCGGGTCATGTCTCAGAACCGCGGCTCTCAGTGCATCCACACGCCGCCCCCGCTCGCGCATCTGCGCGTCCACAGTTTCGGTCATGCGGTCTGCCGCATCGTCCAGCCGCTGCTCCAGCCTATGCAGCAGCATCGTCATGCGCGTCTCTGTTCCGCTCACACTCACATGCGCCATGCTCTGCCGCGCCCGCAATAATTGAAACTGCATGCCGCGCCCGAGCCGCTTCTCCAGCCGCTCCACATGCTCGCCCACTTTGTGCTGCGCCTCTGTAATCAGCTCTGCCGCGGCAGAAGGAGTAGGCGCGCGCAGGTCAGCCACAAAATCCGCAATCGTGAAATCCGTCTCGTGCCCCACGGCGGAAACCACCGGCACACGCGAGCCTGCAATCGCCCGCGCCACGCGCTCGGAGTTAAAAGCCGCCATGTCTTCAAGCGACCCTCCGCCGCGCGCCAACACAATCACATCCACCAGACTGGAATCATTCAGGTACGCAATCGCGGCTTCAATCTCTTCCGGCGCGCTCTCGCCCTGCACCGTTACCGGGTACAGCAGAATGTTCAGTCCGCTGTGCCGCCGCCCCACAATATTGAGAATGTCGCGGATCACCGCACCTGTCGGCGAAGTCACAATGCCCGCGGTCTGCGGAAAAGCCGGGAGCGGCCGCTTGCGCCCCGCATCAAAGAGCCCTTCCTTTTTCAGCTTCTCTTTCAACTGCTCGAATGCCACCTGCAGCGAGCCCGCGCCCACCGGCTCCATCGTCTCCGCTACAAGCTGCATCTGTCCGCGCTGGTCGTAGATGCTCACGCGTCCGCGCGCCAGCACATGCAGCCCATCCTCAGCGCGAAAGCGCATCAAAGCCGCCTGCCGCCGGAACATCACCACCGGCAGTTGCGCCTCCGCATCCTTCAGCGTGAAGTAAAGATGTCCTGAAGCCGCGGGCCGAAGGTTCGAAATCTCGCCCTCCACCCACACATCGGCAAACTCGCGCTCCACCAGCTCGCGCGCCCGCCCCACCAGCTCGCGTACCGGCCAGATGCGCCGCCCCGCTCCCGCATCTTCGCCCGCATCTTGAAAGATCAGGGCAAGCTGTCCCGCCTCTGGCTCGCGCAGCATCATCTTTTCGAGTGTAATTGTTGGCACGCTCTTGCTTCCGGCACGCTCATGCTAGCGCGCCGCGATCATCGCCCGCAGCTGTTCCGCAATCTTCACAAGCTGTTTCGCGTTCTCGGGGTCCGTGCCGTTATCGCCGGAGTAGAGAATCTCTGCCTCGCGCGCAAGAACCGTACCTTTGGTCAGCCCGAATGTGCCCAGTACTCCGGCCAGTTTGTGCGCGGCACTATTCGCCTCCGCGCGCTCGTCGTCGGAGAGCTCCCGCCCGGCCAGATTCCGCGCCGCTTTCTGAAGAATCGCCACGCGTTCTTCCATCGTGGGCAGATACTGCTTCCACAGCCGGTTCAGCGCATCAACCATTCCGGACTGTTCCGCGTTTCTCGTAGCCATCGGTCCTCAGCTCCAGCCTTCGGCAAACCCAGAGATGCTGAATTCAGAAGCCACTATATCTGAGTTTCGCGGCCTCGCAATCATGTCTACAGTTAGATGCAGCAAAAACATTCCGCAGCGGCCACCACTCAAGCTGCCTGCAACCGCACGTGCCTTATCTAATTTTTGCTCCAGGAACCAATTTCAGAATTCCGGTCTAAGTCTCCCAGCCCAGCACCGCTGCAATCGCTCCTGGCAGCGTCAGCGGATCAAACGGCTTGGTCAGCACCCCGGCCACTCCCAGCGCCGCCAACTGTTCGCGTTCGCTGCTCTGCGACTTTGCCGTCAGCAGCACTACTGGAATCGCAGCCGTCTTCGGATTCTGTTGCAGCGCAGCAAAGGTCGCGCGCCCATCCATCCCCGGCATCATCACATCCAGCAAAATCGCCTCTGGCTGCAGGCTTTGCGCCCGCTCCACGCCTTGCGCGCCGGAGCTGGCCGTCGCCACTTCCCAGCCTGCAACTGTCTCGAGACTCAGCGCCGCAACGGCGCGGATGTCGTCCTCGTCGTCGATGATCAGTATGTTGTGGGGCATTGGCTTAATTGTCTTCTATCTTTTCGATTGCGGCAACAGCTTCCGGTTCCATTTTTCTTTCAACGCGCCGCCACGGCAGAAAAAAGCGAAATGTCGTGCCGCGCATCGGGTTGCGCTCCGCCCAGATGCGGCCGCCATGCTGTGTCACAATTGTCCGGCAAATAGCCAGTCCCAATCCCGTGCCGCCCTTCTGCCGCGAATCCGATGCATCCACCTGCCGGAAGCGATCAAAGATCGTCTCAAGCATCGCCTGGGGAACTCCGCGTCCCTCATCAATCACGGAGATCGTTACTCCCGCATCTTCCACACGCATCATCACGGAAACCGACGACTTGGCCGGCGAAAACTTGATCGCGTTCGCCAGCAGGTTCGTCAACACCTGCGTCAGCCGGTCCGCGTCGCCGGAAATCTCCGCCCGCACCATGTCGTGAATCAGCTGTATTCCCGCGGCGTCCGCAACCGGCTGCACTCCCTCAATCGCCACCTGCACTATCTCCGCCAGTTGCACAGGCTTGAGTTCTACCGCATCGCTGCTGTGCTGAATTTTCTCGAGATCCAGCATGTCGTTAATCAGCCGTATCACCCGTTCAGAGTTGTTCAGCGCAATGCGCAGCAGGTTGTTTCCCTTCTCGCTGATCTCGCCCAGCATTCCCGAGGAGAGCAGGCCCAGCGCTCCGCGAATCGAGGTCAGCGGCGTCCTCAGCTCATGTCCCGCAGTGGCCAGAAATTCGTCTTTCATGCGGTCCAGCGCATACCGCTGGCTGATGTCGCGAAAGCTCAGCACCGATCCCGAAAACTGCCCGCGCTCAAAGATCGGCGTAAAGCCATACTCGCCCGGAAACTCCTTGCCGTCAGAGCGCGCCATCGTCGTCTCGGCCGCATGCGGCGCCGTTCCCGCCGTAATCTCGCGCAGCGGGCACTCCGTGCCGCATTGTCCTGCCGGGTGCAGCAGCTCATGAATCGGCTTTCCCGTCATGCTGCTGGCAGATGCGCCCAGCAGCCGCGCCGCGGCAGGATTCGCGAATGTCACGCGTCCGCTTCGGTCCAGCCCGCAGATTCCGTCCGCCACCGCATTCAGCAGAACCTCCTGCTGCTGCGTCAGATCGTCCGCTCGCCCCTGTTCGCGCTTGCGCGCCAGCAGTTGGCCCAGTGACGCCGCCACTGCCTCGGCTGAAGCCAGAGCCTCCACATCCTCGCGCAGTTGCCGCCGGCAATAAAACTCCAGAACCGCCAGCACGCTGTTGCCCACGCGCACCGGAATCGCCCATCCCGACGCCATTCCATGCCGAATCGCAGTGGCAATACGAGCGTCTTCCGCTGCTTCGGTCAGGTCGCGAATCCACACCGTGCGGCCCTTGGCCAGCGCTTTGCCCGCAAGCTCGCTGCTCGCCACCGTCTGCAGGCCCATGCTCTGCCGAATCATGCTCTCCGCGGGCAGCTCCGGCGCTCCCCACGCGGTTGAGAACACCAGCCGGTTCCATACCGCATCCGTCTCCCACAGCACGCCCAGGTCCCACTCCTGCGTTACGCACAGCACCTCCAGCACGCGCTCCGCCGCTGTGGCCAGCCCGGAATTCTCTGCCATAATCTGGCTCACGGCCAACTGCAGCGCCAGCCGGTGCTCGCGCTGTTTCTGCTCCGTCACATCGCGCAGCAGGCAGCGCACAGCCAGCGAATTTCCCGCCTTCTGCCGCCGGCTCAGGCTCAGCTCCAGCTCCAGCACTCGCCCATCCTTCGTGGGATTCCGCAACAGCACCCGGTCTGACGCGTGCCCATCCAGCGCATCGCGAAACAGTTCCTTTACATACGCTCGGCACTCCTCGTGGAAGACATCCGCAAAGAAGCCGTCCACCATCAGCTCCTCCGCATCCCTGCCAAAGCTCCGCTTCCACACCGGATTCGCATACAGAAACTGCCCGCTGGGGCTCAGCGTCGCAATCATCTCGCTCGAGTTTTCAAACAGGTCGCGATACCGCTCCTGGGACTCCCGCGTCGCCTGCTGTTGCTCAATCGTTGCCGACTGGTCCAGCCCCACTAACACCAGGCCGCGTATCGTCCCCTCGGCGCCGCGCAGTGCGGAAACCTGCAACATCACCGGAAATGTCGAGCCATCCTTGCGCCGGCAGCGGGTCTCAGCCGTTGGAACCTGGCTGGGCGCAACCTCGCTAATCGCACCCACTACCGCTGTCCGCCGTTCCTGTGGCCCCGCGCCTGGGTCAATCGAAGCGCCGCGCAGCCGAAGCAACTCTGTCGCAACGCGCCGTCCTTCTCCCGGCGCAAGGATTTCAATTGTCTGCTGCCCCACCAGCTCGGATGCGTAATAGCCCAGCAGCCGCTCCGCCGCCGGGTTCACATGCAGAACCGTTCCATCCGTACCGATCACAACCACCATCGAGCCGGCAGAATCCACAATCTCGCGGAATTCAGGCTCCGCGAGATTGCGAGACGTTCTTTCTTCTTTTTTCCAGAACGCCATCGCCGCCCGAGCCTAAGGAAGTACTTGCTTGATATGCATGAACAACAGGAAATTCAGCAGCACGGAAAGAACCAGCAGCCCAATCAGCATCGCCGCAAACAGATTCACCTTGCTGCCCATCGCGCGAAGGTCTTCCATCAGCTCCTGCTGCTCCATCGTGTTGCGGTCCGTGGCCTCTTTCACCATCTCCAACTGATCTTCCACACGCTTCAGCGTCGTATGGTGTTCCGCCACCTTGCTGCGCACGTCGTGCTGCAACAATTGAATCTCCGTCAGTTGGGTTTCAATCGGCGCCAGGTCCACCTTCGCCGGCGGCTGCGGTCGCGTAGTAAGCAGGTTGCTCACCACCGCCAGCAGATTTCCCTCAAGCAGCGGCAGCAGATTCTTCACCACCGGCAGCGCCTGCCTCAGCACAGACAGCGCCTTGTGCCCGCCGCCCTGATTCGACTGCTGCGTCTCATCCGCGGCTCCCAAAGGCCGTCCCAGCCCCACCGCGCGGCCCAGGCCCTTGACCTTGCCGCCTAAGGCGCCCGCCAGCGGAGCCCCATTCAGGCTTCGGCCTACCGGCGCTCCAGTCATTTGAGCAGCATCTCTACTGGCCGCGTCTCTATTGGCCGCATCTCTGCCAGCCGGCTCACGCGCGTCAAAATCCTGCCCGATCGCATCCACGCCGCTCAACTCCCCACCCATCTCGCGTCCCGGGTCTCCGTTCAGAGTCGTGTTCGTCTTGATGAAATGCCCCGTGTGGCTTCTGCTCATGCGCTGGCCTCTTCGCGTGCAATGCGCCCGTTTCCATCCACTATACCGGCATACGACATGCGACGCATCCTCACCACGGATTCCGTAGTGTCCCAACTTGAATTGCTTTGTAACAGGGCACGACTTTAGTCGTGCCGGAAATGGCGGAAAAATCGGTCGGGCTTTAGCCCCTGCGGGAAGCTTCTTTTCAGACAAATTCCACTTTCATGTAATTTACGCGCGCTCCGCCAGCACTTTCGTCCGCTCAAACACCTCCAGAAACATCGTCCGCGTCAGCTTTCCGGTATTTGTATTCTGCAGCGAAGGATGATAGCTCGCAATCACGCGCAGCCCATTCGGCAGCGTCGCCTCCGCTCCATGCCCAAAAACATATCCACTGCGCGAACTCACGATTCCCGTCCTCTGTGCCCATCCCAGCAGCCCATCAAAGGCAATCTTCCCCAGGCAAACCACCACTCGCAGCCGCTTCAGCAGCCGCATCTCCTCATCCAGCCACGGCTGGCAATTCCTCAACTCCTCCGGAGTGGGCTTATTCCCCGGCGGCGCGCATCGCCCCACGGAGCTGATCCACAGATCCGTCAACTTCATCCCATCCTCGCGGCTCACGGCCTCCGGTTGCGAGGCAAACCCCGCCTCATACAGCACCGGATACAGAAAATTTCCTGACCCATCCCCGGTAAACGGCCTTCCGGTACGGTTCGATCCATGCGCTCCCGGCGCAAGTCCCAGCGCCAGCACCCGCGCACGCGCATCGCCAAACCCCGGCACCGGCCTGCCCCAATACTCCCAATCCATGTAAGCGCGCCGCTTCGTCGCCGCCACATCCAGGCAATGCTCCCGCAGCCGCGCACACTTGGTGCACGCAACAATCCGTTCATTCAACTCTGCCAGCGACGAAAGGGAAGTCCTGGAACTCATCCCTCAATTCTAGGCGCGTTTCATCCGCGTTCGCACCTTCATAAAAAGGTGTGCTCTACCCCACAGAATGCGCATCCTGCTCCGGATCAGCGCAGCGCGGCATAAATTTTCGCAATCATCTTCCGCGTGCCCCATCCACGGCGCGTTTTGTTTTTTGCGCCTTGGGTGGGAGGAGAAATTCCTCAGCTTGCCCTTCGTACCTCTAGCCCGATAAAGTTTCCCCATACAGGTTTTCTGTGCGCAGGGTTCATCCCAAAAATCCGCGCCGCACCCACGCATTCTTCTGCTCATATAAAAGGACCGATCGATGTCTTCCACGCCCTCCGCTTCAAGCCAGGCCCTCGACTCCACCCTCCGCGAAAATCGCCTTTTCCCGCCGCCGCCGGAGTTCAGCGCCCACGCCCACATCCAGTCCATCGAGCAGTACGAAGAGCTCTACAAGCAATCCATTGAAGATCCCGAAACCTTCTGGGCCAACGCAGCCAGCGATCTCCACTGGTTCAAAAAATGGGACAAAGTCCTCGACTGGAATCTTCCCTGGGCCAAATGGTTCGTCGGCGGCCAGATTAACCTGAGCTACAACTGCGTTGACCGCCACGCTCTTTCTGATCGCGCCGGCAAGACCGCCATCCTCTGGGAAGGCGAGCCCGGCGAAGTCCGCCGCCTCACCTACGCCGAGCTGCACGCAGAAGTTCAGAAATTCGCCAACGCCCTCAAGTCCCTCGGCATCAAGAAAGGCGACCGTGTAGCCGTATACATGGGCATGACGCCGGAGCTTGCCATCGCTCTGCTCGCCTGCGCCCGCATCGGCGCTGTTCACTCCGTCATCTTCGGAGGCTTCGCCGCGCAGGCCATCGCAGACCGCGTCAATGACTCCTCCTGCGTCGCCATACTCACTCAGGACACCTCCTACCGCCGCGGCACAGAGATCAAGCTCAAAGCCACCGTCGACGAAGCCCTCAAGCTCTGCCCTACCGTCCAGAACGTTGTCGTCTACAAGCGCTCCGGCTCGCCCATCAACATGGCCAGCGGACGCGACTGGTGGTGGCACGATCTCATCGCCAACGCGCCAACAGATTGCCCCGCCGAGCCGCTCGACTCCGAAGACCCGCTCTACATCCTCTACACCTCCGGCACCACCGGCAAGCCCAAGGGCCTCGTCCACACCACCGGCGGCTACGCCGTCGGCACCTATCTCACCACCAAGTACGTCTTCGACATCCAGGACCACGATGTCTACTGGTGTACCGCCGATATCGGCTGGGTTACCGGCCACTCCTACGTCGTCTATGGCCCGCTCCAGAACGGCGCAACCGTCCTCATGTATGAGGGCGCGCCCAACCACCCCGACTTCTCCCGCTTCTGGAAGATCATCGACGACCACAAGGTCACCATCTTCTACACCGCGCCCACAGCCATCCGCGCCTTCATGAAGTGGGGCAATGAGCACGTAGAAAAGCACGACCTCAGCTCACTCCGCCTCCTCGGCACCGTCGGCGAGCCCATCAATCCTGAAGCCTGGATGTGGTATCGCGAGAAGATCGGCCACAACCGCTGCCCCATCGTCGATACCTGGTGGCAAACCGAAACCGGCGCCATCATGATCTCGCCCATCCCCGGCGCCGTCGCCACCAAGCCCGGCTCCGCCACACGCCCCTTCTTTGGCATTCAGCCGGAAGTGGTCACCAAGCCCGATGCGGAGGGTAAATTCGAAAAAGTCCCCGCCGGCTCCGGTGGCGGCCTGCTCGTCATTCGCAAGCCCTGGCCCTCCATGGCCCGCACCATCTTCGGCGATTCCGAACGCTATGAGAAGACCTATTGGTCTGACGTTCCCGGCTGTTACTTCACCGGCGACGGCGCGCGCCAGGACGCAGACGGCTACTTCTGGCTCATGGGCCGCGTCGATGACGTCATCAACGTCTCCGGCCATCGCCTCGGCACCATGGAAGTCGAATCCGCCCTCGTCGCCCATCCCAAAGTGGCGGAAGCCGCCGTAGTCGGCCGTCCTGACGATCTCAAAGGTCAGGCCATCTCTGCCTTCGTCTCTCTCGAATCCGGAAACAAGCCCTCGGAAGAATTGAAAGACGAGCTTCGGAAGTGGGTCTCCAAAGAGATCGGCTCACTCGCCCGTCCCGACGACATTCGCTTCACAGAAGCGCTCCCCAAAACTCGCTCCGGCAAAATCATGCGCCGCCTGCTCCGCGAACTAGCCACCAACGGCGAAATCAAAGGCGACACCACCACCCTCGAAGACTTCTCCGTAATCGCCAAACTCCGCGAAACCGAAGAAGGCTGATCCATTCTTCGCCCAACAACAAAAGGCCCACTCCTCGGAGCGGGCCTTTCACCTTCCACGACCAGCAGCTTACCGCGGGTGACCGCCGCCGCTCGGCCGTCCACCCCCGGCGCGTGCGCCGCCTGAAAATCCTGCGCTATGTTCATTGGTTGGTTCGTGTCCGGCCTTGCCCACGTTGCCGTGCCCATCCCGGGCTTCATTGCCCTGGAAGTGCGTAAACGGCTGCGCTCCGCGCGCTGGCAGCGGACCATGATACCCATTGTGTGGATCGTAGCGATTATCTACGTGTCCATAAAAACCATGCGGGCCATGGAACCACGGGCCTGCGCCAATAAAGATTCCGCCCGAAAACCAGTCGGGTCCGTAGTAGCCATAAGGAGCGCAATCATACGGCGTGTAGTCGAAATATCCGTAGGGGCATACAGGAGCAACACCGATGCCGACTGCAACCTGGGCTGCGTGCGCTACGGGAGTTTTAGGCGAGCTACACACCAGAGCAAAGGTGAGAGCGACAAAAGTCAATGATTTCCATCGAGTCAACATCTATATACCCTCCAGGGCCTGCAAAACTTACCATCTAACCTTAAATTAGGTGAGCAAAATCGTCATTAGGTTGGTCGCACCCTCCATTTTTATGTTTTTGCAGAATGAATCGAATGCCACAACCCATCCTTTATCTGAGCCTTGCAGTCCTTTCACGCCATCCCTTTGTTAAACTGTCCACTCCATGCGCCAGCTCCGCTACAGCGTCGCGGCAAGCCTCGATGGCTTCATCGCCGGACCCAACGGCGAACACGATTGGATCGTTGCCGATCCATCCTTTGACTTTGCCGCGCTCTGGAATGAATTCGACACCTTGCTCATGGGCCGCCGCACCTTTGAAGTCGCAATCAAGCGCCTCCCATCCCTCGAAGCCATGGGAAAGAAAATAGTCGTAGTCTCCACCACCCTCAAGCAATGTCCCGGCGCAACCATCCTCAGCGAGAAAATCCCCGAAGCCGTCGCCGCCCTCAAAGCCGAATCCGGCCCCCCACCCGGTAAGGACATCTGGCTCATGGGCGGAGGCGCGCTCTTTCGCACTCTTCTCGACGCCGGCCTGGTCGATACAGTCGAACTCAGCGTCATCCCCATCCTGCTCGGCTCCGGAACTCCGCTGCTCCCCGCAGGCAGCCGCTGTCCATTACGCCTCGAAGAATCCTCCGCACTCCCCAGCGGCACCCTCCGCCTGCGCTACTCAATCGCCCGCTGACACAGCCAACACAGCCCACGTTTTTTCTGCCCATCCGATCTCTCGCTTTGCTACACTGTCCGCTCTCATGCGCCCACATTTGTTTCGCCTGGTTCTTTTCCTCAGCTTTGTCTCAATTCCGGCCCTCGCTGCGCCCGATCAATGGGTAGAAGTCCGCAGCCCTCATTTCAACGTCATCACCAACGCCGGAGAGAAATCAGGCCGTCACGCCCTCGATCAGTTCGAGCGCATGCGCTGGGTTTTTTCCACGCTCTTTCCAAAGTTCGATGTCGATCCGCCGGAACCCATCCTCATCTTCGCCGCCAAAAACGGAAAGACCTTTCAATCCTTCGAGCCCCAGGCCTATCTAGCCAAGGGCCAGCTCAACCTGGCCGGTTATTTCCTCAGCACGCCCGACAAGAATTACATCCTTCTGCGCCTGGACGCCGAGCAGGAAAACCCCTTCGCCACCGTCTACCACGAGTACACCCACCTCCTCTTCCGCTCCGCCGCGGACTGGATTCCACTCTGGTTCAACGAAGGCATCGCCGAGTTCTTTCAAAACACCACCATCCACGACAAGAACGTAGAATTGGGCAAGCCAAGCTCCGACGACATCCTCTATCTGCGCCAGCAAAAGCTCATCCCGCTTCCCGTGCTCTTCAAGATCGATGCCAGCTCGCCCTACTATCACGAAGAGGAAAAAGGCTCCGTCTTTTACGCGGAATCCTGGGCCCTGACACATTATTTCGAGATGACCGATAAGGAAAAGGGAACCCACCGCCTTTACGACTACCTCAATCTCGTAGCCAATCACGCAGATTCGGTCGCAGCTGCTGAGCAAGCCTTCGGAAATCTCAAGCAGCTTCAGTCCCAACTCGAGGGCTACATCAGCGCAGGCGACTACAAAGAGCTCGTCCTCAACTCCGCCGCAGCGCCCATTGACGAGTCCACTTACACCGTTCGCACGCTCACCCAGTTCCAGGCCGATGCCGCCCGCGCGGATGTCCTCGCCGATGTCCAGCGGGAGCAGGAAGCCCGCGCCCTCATCGATTCCATCCTCAAGGCCGATCCCAACAACGTTGAGGCTATGGAAACCATGGGCAACATCGAGCTGCGAGCGAACAATCATGAAGATGCTCGCAAGTGGTACGCGCAGGCCGTCAAGCTCGATTCCCAGAGCTATCTCGCCAACTACTACTTCGCCGCCATGTCGCAGGGCGGTAGCCCTGCAGATGACGCGCTCATCGAATCCAGCCTGCAGGCCGCCATCAAGCTCAATCCCAAATTCGCTCCCGCCTATGACCGCCTCTCCGGCCTCTACGTCCGGGAGCCTGATAAGCGCGATCAAGCCCTCCAGCTCTCCTTGCAGGCCATTCGGCTCGACCCCTCCAACCTGTACTACCGCCTCAACGCCATCAATGTGCTCATGACGCAGGGCCATTTCGACCAGGCTCTCTCCGGTCTCCAGACTGCCGTAAAAGTCGCAAAGACCCCCAGCGAAGTAAATCTTGTCCAGAGCCGCATCTCTCAGGTCACCAAGATTCAGCAGGCTCGCGCCCACGCCGCACAGCCTTCGCAAGGGGAGGTTGTCACAACTGCCGATATTCCAGGCGTCGATGCTGGAGTCCAGCCCGGAGTTCAAACTGTCCGGATCGTGCAGAAAGTCGCAGCCGACACTACGCCGAAGCATCCTGACACGGCCTCAGGTCCAAAACACTCTCTTACCGGCATCATCCAGTCCGTAACGTGTTCCTATCCCGCTGTCATCGAGCTTCAGCTCAAGGCGCGCAATCAGACCGTCACTCTCTACAACAACAACTTTATGAAGATCGATCTCAGCGCAGTCGGCTTCACCCCAACCGGCTCCATGAATCCCTGCAAGGACTTTGAAGGCCGCGCGGCGCTCATCTCATACGCCGAAACGACCGATAAAACCATTGACGGCCAGATCCTCACCATCGAACTCCATAAATAGCCTTCGGCAAGCAGCCATCGATGGCCCGCCGGCAGGCCTGAGCAAAAACAACGGCCCGAATCCATCAGGACTCGGGCCGCTTCTTGATCCAGTTGAATTTCCGGAATCTCTAAAACCTGTAAGCCACGTTGATCCCGGCGCGCGGATTCCAAAGCCGATGCGGCGAGTAGCCCAGCTCCGGCGAGTTATTGATCAACGAAAATGACGACGCAATGTCGTCGCCGTAAGCCTGGAATGAGATACGGGGTCTCCACTGATACTCCACGCCGCCGCCCAGCCCGCCGGCAAAGGAGATATCCGGCGTCTGTCCCGTGCCGCCGGTATGCGCGCCGCCAAGCAGCACGCGGCCAAACAGGTTCCACTTCTCAAGGATCGGCCCATGCACCTCCGGCCCGGCAAGAACCATGCTCACCTTCGGGTTCCCAGGGTTCCCCGACGCGTATGAGCCAGGGTAGTACGATCCATCCGCTACCACGGCAAAGAACCGGCCTAAATCGCGAGCCACCCCAAAATCCGCGCCAATCAATCCGTACCGCGACTGGTTCACCTGGTTAATGCTTGTATAACTCGCGCCTGCGTAGACCTGCCACTTCAGTCCGGCATCGGGATTTTCCGCAGGGGCCGGCTTATCCGGTGCAATCTGGGCCAATGCGGCCAGCGGCATTCCCGCGGCCAACACCAAAAACAACCACTTGCTCTTCAAAGGGCAATTCTCCTCAATCGGCACACGCTCGCCGCTCCCGCTGGAGCCGCTGCCTTTGGCGTGGTCCGGTACCTCTATAGACTATCCCGTTACCCCTGCTTCCACGAAGCCGGAAGCAGCCAAGTCCTAGGACGCCGCGCGCGGCAAAACGAAAGCCGCAACACGCGCCACGCACCCACACTCAGTGCGAATGCGTATCCAGGTACCACGGAATGTTGATCACGAAGGTTCGCGGATTTCCCTTCACCAGCAGAAGAACCTTCAGCAGGCTCGCGCGGTGGTTGTGCATCAAACCCTCCCACCAGTGCTTCACCATCATCTCCGGAACCAGCACGCAGATCTTCTGGTGATCCGTCTCGCCTTCCACCTCGTGAATATAGTCCAGAATCGGCTGCAGAATCGTCCGATACGGCGACTTGATCACCTTCAGTTGCGGCACCGGCCGGCCTGCGGCCTTCAGCGGAGCCGTTACATACTCATCCCACGTCGTGCAGATCGTATCCGGCTCGTCCCCCACCTGCACATGAACGCAGCGAATATCGCTCGACAACGACATCGCGAATGACAGCGCCTTCTCCGTAATCCGGTTCCAGCCGTCTACCGGCAAAATCATGATGGGGTGTCCGGTCTCCGCTCGTGCAAATGGCCGGTTCAGCACGGATTCCTTATCCACTTCCGCATAGTGCCGCTTCACTGACTTCATCAGCAGAATCAGCACCGCCACCAGTATCACCGTGATCCACGCGCCGTTCAGAAACTTCGCCACCAGCACCACCAGCGTAGTAATGCCCGTCGCAAACGCACCCAGACCATTCAGAAAGATCTTCAGCCCGACGCCGCGCGTCTTCGTCCTGTCCTGCTTCCACCAGTGCACCACCATCCCCGCCTGCGAAAGCGTAAACGCCATAAACGCGCCAATCGCATACAGCGGAATCAGCCAGTCCGTCACACCGCGAGAAACAATCAGCAGCAGCGCCGTCAGCGCTACTAGGATATAAATCCCCCACGAGTACAGCAGCCGCCGTCCGCGCAGCAGAAACACATGCGGCATGTAGTCATTAAACGCAATCGCTCGCGTCAGCCGCGGAAAATCCGCAAACGCCGTATTCGCCGAAAGCGCCAGCACCAGCAGCACGCTCGCAATCGTGACGTAATAGAACCATCCATGCCCCATCACCGCGCGCGTCAGCATGGAAAGCACGCTCTCGTAGCCCTTGCCCTCCGGATTAGTCGCCGCAATCCCATACGACCGGCACAGCAGCGCAATCCCCGCCAGAAGAATCGCCAGCAGCACAATAATGATCGTCAGCGTAGTCTTCGCGTTCTTCCGCGTCGGCTCGCGGAACGCCATCACGCCATTGCTCACAGCCTCCACGCCCGTCATCGCCGTGCAGCCGGATGAAAACACCTTCAGCAGCAGCCACAGTCCTATCGTCGCCGTTGCCGGCGGTATCGCAGGCATCTGCGAAATCGGCTGCGGATGCCCGCCCGAAGCCAGCACATGCCACCCGCCCACCCCAATCACAATCAGCAGCGTTGCCGTAAACAGGTATGTGGGAATCATGAACACCACGCCCGTGTCATGCACGCCGCGCATGTTCACAATCGTCAGAATCAGCAGCACTGCCAGGCACATCTCCAGCGTGTACGGCTGCAAACTCGGCATCGCGGAAATCAGCGCGCCAATGCCCGCTGAAATACCCACCGCGGCGGTCAAAATGTAATCGATCATCAGCGCCGCAGCCGCCAGCAGCCCCGCATTCGGACCCAGATTCTCTGAGGCTACGGTGTACGAGCCGCCGCCATGCGGATACGCCTCAATCGTCTGCCGATAGCTGAAGAACACAATCGTCAGCAGCACAATAATCGCCGTGCTGATCGGCACAATGTACTGCACGCCCATCAACCCCAGCGGCAGCAGCAGCGTCAGCGCCGCCTCAGGCCCGTACGCCGCGGAACTCAACGCATCCAGGCCAAAAATCGGGATGCCCGCAATCGGGCCAATATGTTCAGCGCGCTCCTCGCTCGTTGCCAGCGGGCGGCCAAACAGCAAATTCAGTGCATTGCCGGTAATGGACATAAAGCTTTCATCACATCCACGGCGTCTGAATTTTAGCTCGATACAGCCTGAACGCCGTCCCCGAATTCTCTCACGCGCCTCCACACGGAGATGTGAATCAGTTTGTGCCCGGCAACGGGACCTTCAGGAGCGTATTCGAATCCGGCATCGTGAGATAGACAACATTCAGATTCGGATCAATCGCAATTGCCGTGATAGGGGACGGCGTTTGCTCCGACACAAGAACAACGTTGCCCGTTATGTCCGTAATGCTGAATCCGGTTGGAGTCGCGGTAACCACAGCCCAACCGTCTTGAACTACAAGTGGCGGCGCGCCCGGCTGATTTGTATTCAAAATGCTCTGGCTTGCAAGAGTATTCGTAAAAGACCGAACCTGCGCTTCCGTGTGTGTATTCAGGTGCGTGCCCACGCTGGAAACTTGGTTGGAAGCAACCGTGGCGTAAGTTCCGCCGGCCGTAACACTGGAGGGAGCTATCTGGTCAACGTAAACGTTGTTGCTGCTGTCCACTGTAGTGGCCACAATCTGGCCTACCGAATCGCTGTAGCCAAGCCCGACAATAGTTTTGCCGCTGATCGCCTCAGTCGCGGTTGCCGTCATAGTGGATGTGTTGACTTCGGTAAGAAATCCTACTCCTCCCACCCACAGCGTCCCTCCAGAAGTCAGCGCTACCGACGTTGGATGTCCGCCCACGGTGACGGTTCCTGCGGCAGTGTTGGTGCTGAGGTTGACGCGGGAGATTGTGCTGTCCGTGTAATTGGCGACATACGCATATCCTCCAGTGCTGTCGACCGTCAGGGCAACGGGCTGGTTTCCCACTGTCACAGTGGCAACGGGCGCGTAAGTAACTGTATTGAGAATCGTGACCGTGTTGGACCCGGAATTGGCTACGATGGCGCGCAGCGATCCTGAGAGAATCGTTGTAACGTAGCCACTGCCGTTACTCGTCGTGTTGGTCACAGGGCTGACAGCGTAGGTGCCAACAGCAGTAGGGTTAGCGCCCACATTCACGAGCGTGCTGCCGATCATAACCTGATTGGCCGAATACAAAGAAACAACCGGGATAGTGTTGGGATTGGAAGAACTCGTCGTGCATTGCGTAGTCTGGTGAGGTGGATTTCCCACTTCAACATAGACACAATTGATCGTCTCAGTAGTCTGCGCGCCAACAGCCACGCCAAAAGGACTACCGGAAATCGTCTGGCTGCTGGCAATAGACAGCAGGTTATCGCCAGCGGGTGCAAACCCGGTACTTGTTGCATTCCTGTTGACGATAGCTAATGAATAGCCGCTTTCGGTAAGAGATGAAGGAAATGGAAAGGTCGCTTGTGTACCGTCATTACTGACGATGGTTGCGGTTTGAGTAGCTACAACATTTCCGGTTTTGTCATATACGTATAGGAGTGGCATCCCGTACTGCGTAATCAGCGGTGCCCGGGAATTTAGTGTAAGAGTGCTCGGAAGATTTCCTAAAATCGCGAACCGAGTAGAGGCTGGCATGATGTAAGGGGGAGCAATGTAACAATTTAGTTCTAATCCATTGTTCGTGCTGTAAAAATTCGGTATTGGCTGCTGATTCGGCGCATTTAACTGACTCGTCTCAATTTCCATTTCATACCCTGTGCCTGAATAATAATCGGTGCTGTAGTATCCCAGCTCTATTAGGATTGGGCCGGTTTGGGGATTGGAGTTGGAACCACAATCCCATGGCACGAGCCAGGTTATATTCCAAAATGCGGGCGCCTCTCCATTATTTATGATAAGTGGCCCGTTCTCAGGAGATATATAAGGCTGAAGCCCATCATTCCCAAAGGCGTCTACCGAACCGAGAGTTTCATCGACTATCGGATTCGTGTTTAGATTGTAATAATCGTTAATTTTGTTTCCCCACACTGGAACGTATGGGGTGACTGTCAAGTTTGTGCCAGGAAGGCACGCAGGGTGATTGACGGTTGACGAGCTTGCGGCATAGCAATTCTTGGCTAAAAGTGCGATGCCTTGCGTTGGATTTCCGCCTAACAGTCCGCAGCCTGAAAGTCCGAAAGCCACTGCGAGAAATAAAATTCCCTTCAACGTAAATTTCGACAGCATACCCCTCCTCTCAAAAGCTCAATGTGTTCATTGCGTGGTCGAACAGCGCCTTATTCGTGCCAAAATTGTGATGGGACGAATACCTGGCAAGCAGATCCTGCGTACTTGAATACATAGGTGCAATGCGAGAGACACCGACACCGCCCCCGCCTTGCTGACCGTTCCACTTCATCAACGCAACAGCGCTGTCTAGATTTCCTTTGAGAAGTACACCGTTATCCGAGATTAGGAGGGAAAGGAGAAATACAGCTTCGCCCGGATTGCAATTCGTCCCATTGCGGTCCGCTGAAAATAATGCGGGAAAGGCCTTGATCGACGCGGCGTGTGCTCTGAACTGGTGAATGGCCGCTTCGTCAATCTTCGCTGAGGGCGGAGCCTCGATCTCCTGCGCCAGTTCATTGAAGGCTTTGGCAACGACTGCCTCGGTAACGAGCTTTCCTGTGCCGTCACGCGTTCCTTGTTCCGCTTTGGCGAGACGGTCTGCAAGCTGGCTCGTAAGTTTATGAAGAGAGTTGTCGCCTCCCGGATTAGGCACGATCAATCCAATTAAATCCTCACTGTATTTGTGAATCCCCGCGTGATCGGATACAGCCGCTTCCTGGTTGAACAGACAGAATAAGTTCTGTGCACAATGTTCTGGCTGTGCGGCAAGCATTGAAGAAAGGCAGACTGCTAGTGCCGCAACAAAGACCAATCCGGAGAGCATTTTAATTGCACGCATCAGTAGCCTCAAGAGAACGCGCAAGCAATAGTGGCATTAACGGAGCGCCTTCATTAATGCACCAAAACAGCAGCTCGTCAAGACCTTTTTGGAATTTAATTCAATTATTTTTGTTTCTAATTCGTCCCCGGTAACTTACAACAATCCCCACCCTCCGGCACATCATTCGCCCCCGCATCCAGCACCACCTTCCAGCTTCCATCGCTCCCCTTGCGCCAGATCGTCATATACCGCCCCGCCGTCAGCACCGGATTCCCATTTGCATCCTTGCTCTTGCCCTCGTAATGCCCCCACGTATATCCCATATCGCCGCTCGGCCCCATCTCAGCCTCCGTCGGCGTCCACGTAAGCTGGTAAACCTTCGGGTCCCACTTCGCTGACCTGGCAATCGCCACCTTCCCAATCAGCGGAGCCGCCCCATTGCTCATTGAAACCCCATCCTC
>Ga0116129_1000313_pt1 | contig 33095 bp, 31 predicted proteins | sample June2015DPH_17_2_FD_89732 | JGI IMG/M metagenome (GOLD analysis project Ga0116129, IMG submission 89732) | Peatland microbial communities from SPRUCE experiment site at the Marcell Experimental Forest, Minnesota, USA - June2015DPH_17_10 | ecosystem: Environmental > Terrestrial > Soil > Wetlands...
ATTGCAGGCCGGAGTGGTGGGCGATGTCCGGCTTGATGCGCGCTGAAATTTGCCGAAGCGCAAGGATGGCAGGAATGGCCGAGAGCGGCGAAATTCCGCCGCGCCGCAAGGGGATCGGGTGCAGCTTGAATCCCTCGGCTTCGATGGCGCGCGCGCCGTCGTTGACGCGCGTGGCGACATGAACTTCGAAGCCGGCCTTTTGTGCTGCCCGGGCCATGGGCAGGCGATTCAGCAGGAAGGCCCAATCCTCGTTGACGACATAGAGCAGTCGTCGGGGTGGCTTGGTGTCCGCGGATGTCATTTAAAATTCCGGAAGCGGCCTGATTGCAGGATTAGTCCGACAGAGTAATCGGGAGCAGCACTAGCAAGCCAAAAAAGTCAGTGCCAGCGACAATTTCACATGAAAATGGGGCTGCGTTCGACAGGCGGGAACGCGTGGGGCCGCTCTCTTCCTCGCTCCAAGTTTGATTCGCGTGGTAATCAGCTAGTGTAGCTGAACTTGGAAGAGCCGCTTACAAAGGGGCACTTCGCGCCTTGTTCGGATCGTTTCGATGCAACTCAGCGCTCTGGACGACGCCATGCCAAAGGTCGGCTTTTGCAATCCTTCCAGCAGCGGCGTCTTGCGTAAATTCGACAGAACCCGGCCAAGTCTGGCGTAAAACCATGCCGCCGGCGACTCCGACGCAGACCGCGTAGGTCCACCCCTGCGTAAAATCCGACAGATGAGAATTCACCAAGGAGCCAACAAAATTCTGCGTCACGACGACAATGCCGAACCAGGCCGCTATGCCAAGTCTACGAAACATTGCACCATGCACAAACCACATCCCGTAAAGCGCTATTGTTCCCAAAAACCCAAGCTGGAGAGCGATAGCGAGAGTCTGGTTGTGCGGATTAGTTGCATGGCTGACGTCGTCGTCAGGATCGACGACGGGGGGATGAGCGGCGGCATATCGCTGGAAGATGACAGGAACCGAGCCTGTGCCGTGGCCTATGAGGGGTGGTCCTGTCACCCCTTTGATTTTGCTCGCATAAAACAGTGGTTCTCAACAAAAGCCACGGTCTAAACCACGAGGGCAGGGGCTTGCCGATTCGTTGGACGGGGGCCCTCCCTACGTGATTGTATCATGGCGATAACAACAACCAAATGGGGAGGGACTGGGAATTAAGAAGCTATTTCTTGCTGCGCCGCTGATGCTTGCCGCAACCGCCGCCCACGCTCAATTCACCGGGACGGGATCTAACCCGAACAGCCACGGCGTCTCGGACTACACGAATAGCAACGGCACTTACGTTGCTCCGCATCAGCAGACCAAACAGTACGCAGATGGACAACTACGGTACCCGCGGCAACGTGAACCCAAATACCGGCGCCGTCGGTACGCGAACTCCCAAGTATTGATGGAGAGAATCTGCATGGCAGTGTTAGCGCCGATTAGGCTCGACGCGCCTCCGCTAATCTATCCACCGTGGAAGCCGCTCCGAAAGGGTCCTTAATCCAATGCAGGATCAAACAAGAGAAAGATCCGATTGTAGGAATCCGGTCCGAAATTTTTGATCATTTTGCCAACAAGCAGGTTGCCGGCGCCATCCTTCTGGAGGGCTCCCAAAAGGGGATCTTTATCAAGCGGGGGCAGTTCTATGGTTCCGGCGCGTTTGATGTTTCGAGCCTGATCTCGCCAAACGTGATTCTCAGTCCACGGACAAACATGCTTCCACAAAGAGGCTTTCTTTACTTCGATCCACATTCCAAAGCGGTTTGGATGTGGTCAGAGCTTGGCGACATGGTCGGCTGGTATGCGTGCACCCTACCGGCACCTTAAAGCTGGGACAGTTGGAACAAGGCGGAAAGCTCCCGACCACTGAATCGATCGAACTTGGAGAGCCCGTGATCGAACCGATCGAGAAGATCTGCTAGCAAATCGAAAGCCGGGAGCGCGCCCGAACCCCGCTCCGATCGTAGCCCGCATCGATCCGGAACGGCGTCCATGGGAACTATTTCGGCAATTGCAAATTGAATCGGGGTGCCACTGCGGAGGGCTGACGTCATGCACCTTCAGACATATCGAGACGAAGACCGCTGCAGACACTTGCGATTTGTCGGCGACCATTGGTCAATAGATCTGGTCACCGTAACGGCTGCAGGCGTCCTACTCGCTGGTTTCGTCTACGCCATCGTGACCCTTTTGGCTCGCTAAGCGCGCGACGTACCCAAACGTCACGTTTTGCCAATGGCCCCTCCATGACTCGAGGAAGACGACGCGCGTCAACCGTTTGTTAACCGCGGCACCGTTGGCAGCCTCGCCTCACTTTCGTGTCTATAGCCTGACTCACGGACACGGTTGGAAATGATTTAGTACGGCGCGTTGCTGCACGATCCTCTTGGCGTTGCTGCTTAGCGCATGCTCAAGCGTTCACACGACAGAGCCAACCTACGTGCCACCGTCTCCCCCGACAGAAACGGCGATCGGCGCTGCCGTTGCGGCACTCGCAAAAGAAGCCAAGCTGGTCACTCCTCTAGAAATTTCTGCGCTTCGTCCGAACGACCACGGGCTCGGTCGCTTTTTCGTTTGCGTCAGAGAAGTAAATCCGCTTCCAGATAAGCCTCGCCGCTACTACTCAACTTTCCTCGACAATAACGACTACAAGGGTTCGCGACTATCCATCATCATGGATCAATGCGAATTGCAGACGTACAGTCCTGCACCTGTCGCTGCACCTGCACCGTCGCCTCCCACGCCAGACGCCACGCCCGCCAAGCACAAGCGCCATCAGAGTTCGACGCAATGACGACAAGTCCAAAACCATTCAGGCTCGATTGTCCGCAAGCCATTTGAATTGCCGGCCCGGCCGTGGCCCGCGCCTTCATCAAAAATATGAAGGCCTATTTCGCCAAGCAGAACACTATCAAACGCGTCGAGATCGGCGCCGACCCCGGTAGAGCGGGGATATCGAGTCTCGGCGCGGTTGATCGCGCGGGGGCTGGCCATTCGCCGCTCGGAGGGCGGCTGGTTGCCGGGATGAAAGTTTGCTAACGATGCTCTATCAAAGAGGATGTCATCGCGATGAAACACGGGCCGGAAAACCAAGCCCTCATCGATGCAATGGGGCACCGTAATTGGGTAGGTGGCTTGTGGGATGAAATGGGTTCGCTTCAATTTGAATTCCTCATTTCCAAGGGACTTCAAAAAGAGCATGTGTTGCTGGATATCGCATGCGGATCGATGCGCGCCGGTCGCCTTTTCATTCCCTATCTGGATCCCGGAAATTATCTAGGGATTGAGAAACACGAGCCAATTCTGCGGTCAGGACTCGAGCAAGAATTATCCGCGCAGGTAGTGAGCGAAAAGCGCCCTGAGTTCGTAATCTCAGATCGATTCGAGTTCGAGCGGTTCTCAAAGCGGCCGGATTTCTGCATAGCGCAGTCTCTTTTCACGCATTTGAGCCCGAGCGACATAAAGCTGTGCCTGTCTAATCTCGGCAGCTTTGCGCAATCTGGTTGCCGACTCTATGCGACCTTCTTTGAAGCACGATGGCCAAAGCTATACGCGTTCACGGCGTCCCACAGCCACGCGCGATTTGCCTACACGCGGCGTCAAATGCTTGCGCTCGGTCGTAATGCTGGATGGTCGGCCGAATATATCGGAGACTGGAAACACCCACGCGCTCAGCAAATGGTGCTTTACACGAAGCCTTAAATTGCGGTGATCGTATATCATAACCGCGTCATAGCTACTCTGCGAGAATGTCCCGGTGTAAATCGGCGCGTATTTGTCGGCAACGATAGGTCTCCATGGCCCCGGCCCGGAAAGACCCGACGCGGCCAGGGTGATCAGAGATCGCCGGGGCCATGGAGTTGAGAATTCAGGCGCCCGCGTCGCTCGGCTTTCCGGACGAGCAGTGCGCGGATCATGAGTCTTGGGGAATTAGCCGCAACGCACCTGAGTGCGGTGGACACTGCCGCGGATCAGCTTCGCGAATTTTCCGGAACTTTATCGGTCGCCGGCCCTTGTGAAGGCAACCGGCGAGGAGCTCATGAGCGACGATCCGGATTTTCCGAAGGCCAATCACGCGCTGCAGGTGCTGCGCCAAGCTCGCTTGTCGCGAAATGAGGCCGCGGCAATAATGCTCGGCGATCTGGTCTACGAGATGGCCGGCGCAGGCTCGCGGTGTCCCGAAATAGAAGAAGCCCATCAGGCTGCGTGGGCTGCGATTTCTGATTTGGCAAAAACTCTCCAGGTAGAAGGATTTGCCCCGCCTGCCCTCTGGAAGGCCGCGCGCGGAGCGACGGAAACTTGGATAGAGCTACTCGATTAGCCGTGTTTGCTGCCGCGCCTTTGCCGATCGTGAACGATTGTGAGCGGAGGCTTGGGGGGAGATGCCAGCAGCTTTGGCGCGAGGAGGCCGCGACACGTTGCCGAAGGGCTGCTGGTGAGCCTGCACAGGGGTGCGTAGCGCCAGCGTGCGCGCGGTGGCGGCTTCGTCTTCTATGAGCAAAATGCGTTGTCCCAACGTGCTCGGCATCAATTCCAAGGACACCGGCCACATCTTCTTATTTTTCTTTCCGGGAGCACCGCCATCCTTGCCGAGAATTTTACCCCTAGTAGCCGGCGGGCAGTCCGCTCAAGGGCGGACGCAGCCCCATGAATAATCGCCCTTTGGAAAATCGAGCCGCGCCGTAAAACCAAGCCTTGAAATGCCTCAACACTCGATACGGCCATCGGGGGGTCTCCAGAGAGAGCTCTGAGATGTGTGGAACTTCCTCAAAAACTGGCTGCTTCATTTTTAACCTGCCAACGCAGAAACGCTGGCTTCTATCCACATCACGGGCAGAAGAGGATGTTCTATAGCGCCGTAACTAATTGAAACAGCAAATTTAAATCACAAGATTAGACCTTGAACCCGCTGCCATAGGTTGTAAAAGGAGCAGGCACGGCTGCGTTGGAATTGATTTTCCGGGGATTCCCAACTTTTTTGCGGACGATGACTGAATGCTACAGGGAATAGCGTCGCGTGCCGAAGCGGCCGGTCAAATCACGCCATCGCGCGAAGTGATTACTCCATCAACCGGAGGCCCGTTTGCCGTCGCGCTTTCGGATTTAAAGGACGCGCTTGGACGTTATCCACTATGGCTCCATCAGGGATGGGTCGACGTCGTCCATAAGTATCGCCGCACCCGCATCGGACCTCTCTGGCATACGATCAGCCTCGCCGTCTTCATCGTTTCGATGGGAACGTTCTATTCCGTCATCCTCAAGATCGACCCGGTTACCTATTTTAGAAATGTGACGGTGAACCTCATCGTCTGGACACTGATTTCCAGCGCAATCATCGAAGGAACCGGTCACTTCGTTGCCGGGCAGGCGACGGCGCTATCGATGCGCTTTCCCTATTGCGCGTTTACCTTCGCGCTGACGTGGCGCGGCCTCCTGATGTTTGGTCATCATCTTATTCTGTTCGTTGTGATCGCCGCGGCCACTTTACTCGTTCCATCGCAAGCCATGGTGCTTGCCGTTCCGGCACTGGCGCTGGTTTTGCTCAACTGCGTCTGGCTTTCGATGGTTGCTGGCATGGCCTGTCTCAGGTTCCGCGACCTTAGTCCGGCCATCGCGAGTGGAATGCAGGTGCTGATGTTCATCACACCGATCTTCTGGCCCGCGGATATGCTGGGTAAGCGGCTGGCGTTTCTTGCCGAGCTCAATCCGTTCTATCACTTGGTTATCGTTCTGCGCGACCCGCTCCTCGGCCGCATACCGGAGACAGGTGACTGGCTTTGGGCAGCGGGTTCAGCAGTGGTCGGGTGGCTGGTAGCTTTCTGGATCTATGGCCGATATCGCGACCGATTCGCCTACTGGTATTGAAGGTTTCACGGAGGGGACGAACTCTTGATTATCTCGACTGTACAGCGGACCTCAGTGACAAGCGATTGATCCGGCATTCATAATGGTTTCCATCAAAGTCGAGCAGGCCTGGGTCGAGTTTCCCATCAGGATGAGCCGGAATGGGCGAGTCCGCCATGCCGAGAGCAGCACCGGCGGCCGTATAGACGTTGCTCGCAGCATGGTCGGCGCCTTGCAGGACATCAGCCTGGACCTGCGTGAAGGAGACCGGTTAGGCCTGATCGGACATAATGGAGCGGGCAAATCGACCCTGCTGCGATTGCTTGCCGGTGCCTATGCGCCCACGCGGGGCAGGGTCGTGTCGATCGGCCGGATCTCGACGCTGTTCACATCCACGCCCGGACTGAACGCGGACGCAACTGGCCGGGAGAATGTGAAGACGTGCGGTCTCTATCTCGGCATGGGACTGACGGAAATCGATCGGAAGATGGACGCCATCGCTGATTTCGCCGAGCTTGGCGACTACATTGATCAGCCGGTGAGAATCTATTCCGCCGGAATGCTGATGCGCCTCGGCTTTGCTATCGCGACGGCCATCGATCCGGAGATTCTGCTTCTCGATGAAGGATTGGCGACCGGCGATGCGCAATTTGCACGCAAGGCCGAACAACGGATGCACGAGCTCATCGGCCGCTCGCCGATCCTGGTGGTCGCGTCGCACTCCATGTCGCTGCTTTCGACAATCTGCACGAGCTGCGTTCAGCTTGATCATGGACGAATCGTCGAAGCAGGAACGCCGAACGAAGTTGCCCAGCGCTACCAGGAATCGGTCGTGGCGAAAGCGGTGCTGAACGATGCGGACGCGCTGGCAAGGGCCCACGCGGTGGCAACCGACCTCGCCAAACGCGGCCAGCCTGTGCCGCCGGCCCTCGAAGAGCAGAGCCTGCGCTGGGCGTTGCAAATCAATATTGATGACGTCGTGATGCTGGAGCGCTATTGCTACCTGCTGCGAAATCAGGACAAGCCGGTGCCAGCCGAATGGGAACTGCGGACTGCGATCGCGCGGCTGCGCGTTTCTCCGGAACAGGCGGAATCACTTACCCCGCATATCATCGCGCTAGCGAGCGACATGGCGAACGACCTGCCGCGCGATGTTAAATCTATGGTCGAAGAACTCCGGTAACTTTTCCTTGATCTGCTGTAGATGAAATATTCCAGCTTGGCGTACTGGCACCGATGTTGCCTGCTTCCGCCCTCATAAATCCGGGGATATACCTGCTGGCGGCGATCGGCGCATTTGCGTAGCTATCGAGGGTGCCGAGTAGTCAATCTTCCAGGAAAAAACCAAGAAAAGAGAGAGACGACACAGTGCTAGAGTTGGATCTGTTGCGCTTCGAGGAAGAAGCCGATCGTGACGCGCAGCTCAGGTCGATTGCCACAACCGCAAGGACACTTGCTTCGCGCAGCAACAGGGAGGCCAACAATTTCCTGATGCGGGCGATTGGCTTGCGCGCGTTGCCGACGCGAAACGAAGAATACTACGACTTGGCGCTCAACTACTCGCTGGCCTTGACCTACGCATTCCTTGACGAGCCCGGCATGGCTTCCGAACACCTCGAGCGGTCGGGCATCCTGCCATACGACGGCGGCGACCTGATCTTTTCCGAAGCGCAACACCGTGGGCTGGAGATTGCCGCAAAGCAGGAGGCCAGCCTTGAAGCAAAAGTGCCAGCCGTGTTCCTGGCGTCAATGCCACGTTCGGCCAGCGCTGCGCTCAGCTCAACGATTTCGGAACATTTCGGATGCCCGATCGTAAGAGCAAGCCTTGGCCGGTTCTCGAACTATTACTTGGTGCCATTCTGGGTGCGGAGGCTATCAAGGGGAGGGTGCGTCTTACATGACCATTTCGGTGCGGAGCGATTCAATCGTGAGGTCCTGGCAGATTGCGGCATCCGCAACGTTTTCCTGCTCATTCGAGATCCGCGCGCCGCGGCCGCTTCCTATGTAACGCTCGATCAGAAGCATAATGGCAAAGCCGTGAGTGAAGAACTCATCTTGAACGTCTTTGAAACCATGTATCTGCCGTGGCTGACTCAGTGGCAGGAATATGCCGTGAGCTCGAACGATGTGAGGGTCATCTGGTTGAGGTCGCAGGACGTGACCGCAGGAAACGATTCGTTGCGAGCGGTCATGGAGCAAATTGTTATGTCGCTCGCACCTACCGCGCCCGACTGGCGGCCTCCCGACTTTTCGACGATATCTCTCGCCGAAGCGAATTTCGTATCCGGCACCTCGGACGGTTGGCGACAACTTGTGTCAAAGTCCGGCCAAGAACGTATGTGGTCGAGAATACCGGTTCTGTTTCGGGATATGCTTGAACTCACACCGTGAATAGGTGGCGTAACTCCAGAACATACGCGATCACTCACCTTGTCCGCTATCGAGTGGGCGTAAAGGGGGGCTCGCTCGCTAGCCAGGTTCGCGAGAGTTTGCTGGTTCCGATAATCGGATCGACGACTGCCGTTGTGAAATGCTTGCCGCAAGTCGGCGAATGCCATTGCGGCTGGGGACCTCGATCAAGGTATATGAGACAAGGGCAAGTCCGACCGTCGCCGCCAGCACGACGATGAATTGAGCGGCAACGCCTAGCCCGACATTCCATGAAGTGATAGTCGCAGATTCATATCTGAACGCATTGATGATCAGAAAATGTAGCAGATAAATCGAGTAACTGGCCTCGCCGCACAGCACGATTTTCCTACCCGACATGGCGCTGGACAAGAAGGTCTGATAGCGGGCGCAACAGAAAATAACGATGGCAAGCAGCGGCCCAGCTCCGATGTTCAAGTGAAGGGGGGTAAACAAGAGCCTCCATCGCGACGCCCCAGGGCCTGAAAACATCAGCGAATGCCAGATCGGAAGGCAGACGATGGCGGTTATCGAAAGCCACAATCCAAAGCGTTGTTCGCGCTCCGAGACACTTGTTTTCTTCATCTTCATATAAATGAAGGCGCAAAGACAACCTAGGGCGAACTCGAATATCCTCATGTAAGGTGAGAAGTAAGCAAGCCAGCGGAAAAGAGAGTCCTGCTCGATGGCGGCGACGGGGCCAAACAGAGACGTACCAAGCTGATTGATATTCGCATAGTTCGTGTAGATAGCGTTTGATGTAGCGATGGCCGCGACGCACACGATCACCGAAGATGTCAATCCGCTGCGGACAGACTTGAGTTTCGACACCCAGATGCAGATGAACGGGAAGGCGAGATAAAAGAAAAATTCAGTACTTATCGACCATGTGACCTGCGGCAGCAGACCGAATTGGTAAATCAGAGAGTGGTCTTTGATTACCATATAGGCCCAGCTTTGGGTGAGAGTTGCGTAATACGGCAACGCCCCCATCCGATCGATGGGAAACTGGTTATAGGAAAACTTCATTAGCAGGTCGAAGCAGACGCAGAGGAAATACAGCGGATAAAGCCGCGCGAAACGGGCGATAAAAAACTCCTTCAGTCCAGCTCGCGATGAAATTAAAGTTGAATAATTGTAATGGATAACGAAACCGCTGAGCACGAAAAACAGCGTCATTCCGTCGCTCGCGAGCTGCTCTAGAATGTTGACTATGTATGGCGGGTCGCTGAATTTGACCATCATGGCCGTAGCGTGACTAATTACCACGCAGAGCGCGGCGACGAAGCGTAGACCCGTCAGGCTCGCTATTTGATCTTGCTTCATTGAAAGCCTCGAGTTCGGTGTGCACCGCGGCTAGATAAGCGATCCCGAGTGACCGGACAGGGAAGTGAGCCACCCTCCGATCTGACGGCGCTAATTGGAACGTCACGGCGGCGAATTATCCAGCGCATCGCTGCGGCCGTCGGCATCTCAAAAACCCAGTGAGCAAATACAGCCGCGACTACGACGGCAGCTATGAATGCGGCAGTCATGATCGTCGCAGACGGCGGCAGCTTTTCTACGATTTTGTTATTGACAAACACCCCAATGACCATGACGTGCACTAGATAGATCGGAAACGACAAGTCGCCCAAAGCATTCAGAAGACTAGATCGTTTTGTTGCCGCAAAAACACCCGGAAGAGCCGCAGCGAACGCGAGCGAAGCAGTCCAAAATTGAAGGCTATCCCAGGCCGCAGATCCGATCTGTAGGCAGACTAGAGAACATCCCAAGAGCAGGGCGCCACATGCGCCGTTTTTCAAAATCGTCCGCCGCTGTGATATCTCGTGCGCGAAGTGACCAATTAAGAAAAACAGAAACGTGGAGGGCAAGAATAGGTACGTCCATCGGCCGTCAAAAACAGTCGTGGTGACGAGAACACCGCGAACAACGGCGGATGCGAGAAGCACGCCGAGCGTAGTCTTCCAGGAGCGAAGCAGGAGCGGTGCAACAACATAGAACGTCAGTTCTGCGCTCAAAGTCCACGCCTGGTGGAAAAAGGGGGCCGAGGCGTCCCAATGCCAATCAGGATAGCTCGCAAACATGATTCGCCAGTCCATGCCTACGACGAATAGATTCGTGAATTTGTCGCCTGCTGAGAGTGTGGCGAACCATCCCCAAAAGCCAAAGGCGGATAACATCAGGAGCAGCATCGACCAGTACAAAGAATAAATCCGGATGAACCGGCTTTGATAAAATCGGAGCATCCCAGTCATGGTTGCCGCATACTTTTCGCGAAGTGCCGTGCTGATCAAAAAACCGCTGATTACATAGAAGAACATCACGGCAAAGCCGGCGTTCATTCCAAGTTCGAGATGTTGGGGCAGATTGTTGAGCCCGGCTGGCTGCAAGATCATCATCCGCCAATGATCAATCACGACCACGAGTGCCAGAAATAAACGAATAGCTCCCACGAAACACGCCCCCAGCCTGAGCGCGCATCCAACCCGTCCCGCAATTTCAAGTCAATGCCACCTGCCGCCTACAGGTGGCTTTTTCTTTTGGAGCAGCACATGGCGAACATCACCATGCAAGCTTGCAGCCACAGAAGGCGCTGGCATTGCGCAGGCCGGAGTGCTGACTATTGTCATGGTTGGCCAATGCCGATCCGGGAGTTGTTGTTAGCGTAACGCCGGGGGGCGGGTCTCACCGTGCCGTGGCTTATGCGTTTCATAACGAAGTGTTTTCGCGGGATATGACCGGATCGCCGGTCAACACCCAGTTTTACATACCGGCTTTAATTACATTGCCTGTTCGCGACGGCCTCGATCCTCGGTCCTATCGGGTGGCCGGCAACAAGAATCCGCTTCAGAAACCGGTTCGACCTTCTCTCGAAGAGATAGAACACCGCAATCGAAATAACCTGCGCGGCAACCAGCCCCAAGGATAACACCAGCGTCTTAGGGTATTGCTTGAGACCGGCGATCCAGCCGAGGTATACCGCCGCGATCATCAAAGGGTGAGTAAGATAAAGTGCATAGGACGCGTCGCCAAGCGTCTTGACGGTCCCGCGCAGCCAGCCGAAATTGATGTCGGTGCCTAGAACCGTCCCGGCGAAAATCATGGCCGCGGGAACGCCCCATTGAATGACGCGGAAGCCAGAGGGCGGCATATTCGTGTCGAAAAACCCTAAAACGGCGATACCGGAAATGACGAGGCAAAAACGAAGCGGGGCCGGTAGTCGGACGCCTCGGATGTAGAACAGCGCCAACGTCATCCCGAACACAAATTCCAGAGCAATCGGATCGGACCAGAACTGCAGTGGGGCAAACGTGGGCTGCAGCAAATGGCCGAGAAATACGATCAGGACAAGCGCGCCGCAGACTGCCGGTACTGCGATGCTCCTGCGCAGAATGACCGCCGCCGAAAACAGAACATAGAAATACATCTCGAAATTGAGCGTCCATCCGACGCCTAGGCTCGGGACGATGGTTCCGTTGAGCTGGCGATACGGGATGAACAGATAAGAAGCGAGGAGCGAGCCCCAATCATGCGGGAGCGACATCACCGGAATGGCGATGGCAGTTGCCAGCCAATAGAGCGGGGCGATCCGCGCAAAGCGCCGGCCCAAAAACGTGACAGCGCCGTTTCTCGCCGAGAACAGATCGCCGGACGAATAGACCATGACGAAGCCGGAAATGACGAAAAACAGATCGACGCCGCTTGCAAACGCATAGAGCGGGTAGGGCCCGTTTTGGTGGCCGGCTAACCAAACCCTGAGTTCATCGAAGTGGCACATGGCCACAGCGAGCGCTGCTATCGCACGCAGAGCCTGCACGGAAACGATTGTTCGCATTTAGCCGCCCCTGATGACGGGAACCTACTATCGCAACCCCACGGCGAACAACACCTGATCGAGGTTTGCGCAGCGCACTCAGACAAGGATGCCCGATACCCGGGCCGCCCCCTAAACTATAAAAGGAAGTGGTTATGGATACGCTCTCGTTCCTTCACCGAACAGGTCCTGATATTTTTCCATAAACCGATATCCGATCCGGCTGCCGACATAACCGCCATGGGCAAGCGATATCTCGTTGAAGCGCCGCAAGCGATCATGGTCTTCGGCGGACACATCCGTCACTAAGCCAAAAACCTCGGCGTGCAGCTCCGCCGCAGCGTCACGTAAGTCCTCCGCGCTGTTATCTTCGACGACGAAATCGGTTCCTTCGTAATCTCGCGCAAACTGGCTCCAGCCCGTGAAGGACGCATACATTTCCTTGAACGTCAGATAGCGATTCTCGCTCAGCTTCCGGATCAGCTTCGGAATATAGATGTCGTCAAGATACCAGTTGGGTATTCCAATCGGGCTCCAATTGGTCAGGGCGCAACGCTTCCCGAAGACAGGCGGGATGACACTGAAGCCGGAGTTCGTTCCGACGAAATAGGCGCATTCGGCACAGAGATAGATGTCGATCTCGGCAGACCGATGCGGGCTCGCTGCATAGTCAATCACGCGCTCACGCGGCGATATCGGCGTCATCGACGGATCGCCGCCGCGGACAACCCAACCGCCCTGGCTGATCACGAAGTCGATGACCTGCTGATAGCTTCCGATGTCCGCGTTGCGCGTGCCTGCGTGAAACTTGTGCCAGCCGGAATGAAATCCGGGCTCCCGCACATGCAAAAGCACAAACCAGGCATCTTCGGGCAATCCGTAGATCTGAGCCATCCGCCGGCGGAAGGTCTTGCGCTCCGTATCCGATAATGAAAACAAAGCGGGGCGACCGCCTGCCTTCCATGCCGCTTCAACCTCCGCACCCAACGGTCCATACCAACGAACACGGCGGCTACCATCGCTGCCGTACCAGAATGGCTGCGACAAAGCCGCCCGGCGCCGGTCGCGAACAGTCTCGTCGGCAAGTGGTGAGGTCTTGCTGTCCGCAAGCTGGTAATCGATCTCTTCGTTGACGTTGATAGTTGTCGGAACAATCTTGAGGTGCTGTGAAAAAAACTTGAACAAGGGCCACCCGGCGGGAGGATTGTTCATATTGTAGGCCAGCAACGCCGTCTTTTGCGGAGCCCAGCCCAGCTTAACTGATTTGATGTAGGTGTCGAGAAAGGCGACGTGGCCGATCGCAGCCAGCCAGGTCCTGTCGAGCACGACGTAAGGAGAGTCGGCCACGTCCCAGCGAATCTGCTCGAATGGCTTCTGGTGATCGGCGGAGGCGAAAGTTGCTTCCGCCTCTCGATAGAGGCGGCTCAAAAACTCCGTGATGCCGATCTGCTCTCGCAAGCCGAGATCGTCCGGCCGCAGTTGCAAAGCCTGACGATAAGCATTGAGAGCCAGTTGATTGCGGCCGACGGCGAGCGCGTCCGATCCCAGCAGCGTCAAAACTTCATAGGTCAGACGGCCTCGAGGTATCTTCTCGAATATCGCCTCAAGGCTTTCAGGATCGTCAGTCAGAACGACCTTGAATAGACGCTTTTCCAGATCGGGAACGACATACGTCGCATCATTCGTAATCGTACCGAGAAGCCTTGCGCAGCTTTTCGGATCGATCGTGCCTTCTGCATGATCAAGCAAACTCCGTCCTGACACCCAGCGGGTTTCGGCGTCCTTGTGGCAGGCGGCGAGATAATAATTCGTGGCGGATTCGAGCTTTCCGACAACCAGACACAGGTTTCCGATATGCAGCAGGTGGTTCGCGTTCTCGATGTCCGCGATATTGGCGCGGTCGATGTGCCGTTGTGCGCGGTATTTTTGCAAATGCCGCGTCCGGAGCACGGGCGCCATCAAGTAGCGAAGCGCGTTTAACAATGCGGGAGGAAGGTTTCGCTTGAGCGATGAAGCGACACCCATCAGATCGCCTGAACAAGATCATACGGTTCGACCGAGCCGACGCCGTAAGGAACGAGTGAAGCGCAGATCCGCGCTTGCCAATCCGGATAGGGAAACGCTGTTTTCAGCAACGTGCCCTTTCGCGTATTCGTCACCACATCTGCTGTGGTGCGGATCGGCACCTGCTTTGCCAGTAGCGCGAATCGTCCGGCCTTGGCGCTGTCATCGTCGATCAACACATCGATATCGTCGAGACCGGTAAAGTTGAGAAAATTGAGCTGAATGTGCGAGGCGCCGATGCCGATGATGGGCCTGGGCGCCGCAGCGATCCTGGCGCGCAACAATCCGGAGAACGCGTCCCATCGCGCCTGGAAATGATCGACATCGGTCAAAGTCGCCTCGTCCTCGATGAGAGAACGGAGAAGGGGAGCGGTCGGCTGTCGTACCGACCAGCAGAGGAGGTTGCGGGTGTCGCGGAAGCGAACCCGTTCCAGCCGAACGGGTTGCAGGCCTGCCCTTTCCAAAAGCCTCGCAAGCGACTGCGGACGGAAATAGGACACGTGCTCGTCCCAAATTTCATGTGCAAAGAGCTGTGTAATGACCCAATCGGTATCCGGCACTTCGACAAAGCTGACGCCGCCCAAGGCGAGCACGTCGGCAATGCCGCTTGCAAGCTCGCAGATATCGGGAACGTGCTCGAGCGTATGGCGGCAGATGACAGCGCGGGCAGGCCCGTGCGACGCCAGGATTTGTTGCGCAAGCCGCCGGCCGAAATAGTCGTTGAGTACCGTGAACCCGGAGCTTGCGGCTGTCTCAGCGAGCTGCGTCGATGGCTCGATGCCGAGCAAATTGCGGTAACCGGAATTCCTCAACTCCTTGAGAAACGTCCCGTCGTTGGCCCCAACTTCCACAACGAGGTCGTCTTTCGCGACACCATATTCTGACAGACTTGAAATGATCCGTGCGGCGTAATCCGGAATCTGCTTTGCCGTGCCGCGTACGATCTGATCATAGTTGAGAGGCACCAGGCGATCGGGAGCCTGTCGGATCAGTCCGCAGCACCGGCATGCCTCGAGCTCAATGGCAACTGGACTCTCCGGCTTCGTTGGCGTTGACACATAGTGTCCAGACACCGACCATTCGCGCGCCCGAAAGAATGGTGTGAACTGCACACCCGCACAGGCGCCGCATACCGACATCAATCAGCCCCGGGCGCCTTCATCGGCCGCCTTTGCGGTCTGGAACATGATCGTGATTTCGAAGCTTACCCGGCAACTATCCGCCCGGTTGAGCGAACCCACGTGCAGCGTGTCGTAGTTGAACATCACGGGCTCGCCGGGACTGCCGCAATAGCGCTGCAAGCCGATGGTGGCGACATCGAAATCGGGGACAAAGGTGAGCTTTCCATTCACCGTCGTAGTCCGGTAGGGTGCAGCTCCCTTGTGGGAGCCGGGCGCCAGAAGAAGTCCCGCGAGGTTGGGCGTGCCGCCAACCGGCACCCAGGCTTTCGCGCGGCTGATGCCGGCTGGAACCGGAAACTTGTAATAATCCCAAAACCAGGAGTCGCGATGAAGCGAGCCCACGTCTTCGCGGCGGTTGGGGCGCACGATGCGGAAGCAGATCTGCTCGTGGCCAATGCCTTCCTCATCCGACAGGTAGAAAGGGCCAAAAGCCTTCCTGACATAATCGAAGAAGGACATCTGCTTGATTTCGTCGACCATCTTCTTCGGAAGGATACGCCCGAGCTTGGAGAGCAGCTTTGAATGATCGTGTCGGTCCGAGACGGTGTGATACTGCTCGAGATCGGTCGACTCGATATCTGCCGCGGCCTGCGATGAGAGTTCATGCGCATTCTCGACAATCCGAGCTGTAATCAGTTCCCGGATTCGATTAAGTTCTGGCGCGGTAAAAGAAGGACCCTGCAACAACCCAGCCGGCCCGCAAAATGCCGCTTCGCTAGCGGGCGCGCCAAAAAAGATATCTTGGGGCGGCAATGGCCCAATGGGCTGCCATTGCAGCGGTTCGACCAGAACGGCGTCCAAGCGATCAAGCAATTGTGTCCCCCGTTGCAATTAAATACCAGCCCCAAAATCGACCCACAAGTGCAGTTGGGAAAAATCAGCCATCGCTGGTTGCAGAAGTGTATCGTATTTGTCACAGATGGCGTTTGAGTTCAAGAATGAATGCGGCGTCTTTCGCGCTACTCGACGCCGCATGACCAAAGCGCCAGTTTTTCCAGGCGATCCTGGCAAGTGCCACGCCGCTGGCAAGCGTTAGGGCGATGGCTCGCCCGAAGGAAGCGAGTTGAATGTCACTCGCCAGCCGGCGATGCGTGTTCGCGGCCCTTTCCTCTTGCCCCGTGACGAGACTGCGCACCGAGGCCAGCTGAAAGAATTTGTCGACTTGAGCAAACAGGGTGATCCGCTCGTTCAGATATAGCAAGTCGTTGGACCCGGAGGGGCCCTGCTCGATGATCAAATAGGCTCGATCGCCAGGAGACACCTCGGCAGCAAGGGTCCCTACGAGCTCATTCAGCTCTCGGATGTCGCGCAGGTCAATTACCACAGCAGGAGTGCCGTCCTGCCGCGTCGGAAGACCCCCTGCGACCGTGGTATCTCCGGTGATGCGCATCTCTCCCAAGGCTTTTATTCGCTGCTCGGATGCCCAGTACGGATGCCAGGGCCGCCGATTGTTTGGCTGGCCCACCAGAATTCTTTTGGCGATAGAGCGAAGCGTGGAGTTGAGGGCCAGGTTTTCGGGCAGCAAATCCAGCGCCACCGACGCTTCCGACGGGATCGCCATCTCCGAGGGAACCGACGTGATTCCCGCCTCCCTCCGATTGCGGACGTAGGCGGCGGCTCCTCCGATCCAAAACGGATGATTTGATACAGGCGCTGGCGGCCCGAGCCGCCGCAGCAGATCTGCGACGAACGTGAGCGAGCTTTCGGATGCCCGCTTCATTGCCTGTTCGGACAGGTCTTCCGAATTGAAGACAATTGGCGTCAGCGGCTGCGAGCGGCTGAACTCGTTCGCCCAAACGGATATTCCGCGGGCGGCTTCGATGGGATCGAGAACGCCTGCGCGGACGAAGTCACCCTCTTGCCCGCTCGGCGCCAGCTCAACGATAAACAGCTCATCGCTTGAATCGATGATGTCGACCGATGCCTGCGGCGCCAGGGTTCCGATCCAGCCGTAATCGCAATAAGTGTCGGCCGGCCCCGGAAATTTCTCTGGTTCGACTGCGAGCGGAAAAAGCAGGAACGCTCGCAGCAGAAGCGACTTCGAATCGATCCGCCAAAAGAACTGATTGGGATGCGACGAATGCAGCAACGGTTGATCGGCGCGACAAGCGAGCACGGTAGGATGCATCGCTTCAAGGGCAAGTCGAACGGCATCACGCGGAGAGACGACGATAGCGTTGTTCGGTTGACGCCGGGCCGTGAGGTCCGGGATGACGAGTTCTTCCCTTGCTCGGATGCTCGCGCAGAGCAGCAACTTTTTGCCGGCATCGAACCTTCGGGCAATGGAAGCAATCGAACCGTCCGCCAGAACGAAATCCGCATTGAGAAAGATCAGGCGCCGGCGTCCTTGCTCGATCGCCGCGCGGGCACCGCGCACGAAGGCCAGCGTCAACGTGACGGTTCCAATCGCCCCAGGCACGAGATCATCGATCTCAATCGGCCTAAGCTTGCAGATGTCGCGAAGGCGTGAAACGGCTACGTGCGCCGTGATCCGGTCGAGATCAGCCTTGGGCGCGAGCAGGATTAACTCGGTTTCGCTTCGCGCGGCGAGCCCAGGCAAGTTTCCCGGTGAAAACCATGTTGGCAAAACCCAGTCGAGAAACCGGTTGACATGTTTCGCACCCCACACCGGTACAATAATTGAGTAAGCCACGGTGTTCATGCCGATTCCGAGGTCACCCGTGAAGGGTTGAAGCGCCGGGCGAGGGCGGTCAAAAGCACCCCCGTCAGGGACATGGGCCGCTCGCGCACCGTTAACCAAATGAGGGCAAGAAGGACGCCGGTAGGATACCAAATAACGGACGCAAGCCGGTACACCGTGCGATCAAGGCTGGTTTGCGAGCAGCAAGCCAGAAGCAGGTCTGCGCGCATCGGGCGAGATTCGACCGTGGCAATCCTCCCAACGTTGAAGCGCCATCTTCGCTCCAGGAGCGGCGCATACCACGACGGAAATACCGGATCTGCCTCGATATGTTTGAGCATTGATGAAAGCATTTGGCGCGATGCATCAATGCCCGAGGAAGCAGAGCGCGAAAGTCCCTTGGGATTTATTCGCCAGTTGAAGCCTACCATCGGCACAAAGACAAAGCCGTTTTTGAGCGCGAGATGACGGGCGAGCAGACCATCAGCGAACGAACCCGCCGTGCCATCAAACCCTCCAGCGGCGCGGACAACGTCACAGCGAAATAGGGCCGCGCCGGTCAGAGCCCAATTGTCTGCGCGACGGAGCAGACGCTGCACTTGACCTGGCGCGAAGAACTTTTTGCCGTATGAGGGCCGTATCGGTGGCCTGAAGCCGGTCCGTCTACCCGAGAAATCAGTTATGATGCACTCGCAGGCAGCGAACGCTGCTTCCTGGTGATCTCGAAGAGCAGCCGTCATGGCGGCGAAAAGCCCGGGCAAAACGATGTCGTCGGCGGCGCCAAAATAAAGATAATCGCCGCGAGCTTCAGCAATCCCTCGGTTCAATGCAGCGATCGCGCCACGGTTCGCGTCTTCGCGCAGGACCCGGAGGAAAGGGATTGCCGTTGCAAGCTCCGACAGCACTGCCAGACTTTCGTCTGTCGACGCATCGTCGATAACAATGATTTCGTGCGGTGTCGGATTTTGTTTAGCAAGGCTCCGGACCGCATCCCGCAGATAGCCCGCGTGATTGTAGTTCGGCAAGATCGCCGAAATAAGTGAGCCAGGCTTGCTGGGTGGCATTGCTTAGTCAGTACGCTTGTGGGTACCAAGCGCGATCAAATAGTGCGCCATTTTATGATAGCCCGTATGAACCACTTCGTCATTCATCGAGAACATGAAGACGCTGTGGAAGTAACGCTCCATGACTCGCTTGAAATCCGGCATCGTCTTGCAATTGACGTGACCGGCCTTGCTTTGTGGCGAAGCGTAAGGTTGAGACTCGATGGAAGGCATTCCAAAAATAGCTACCCCGTTCGAGGCAAGTGGCCTGAGGCAATTCAATAAAAATCCGTCTTCGGCGTCAGGTGAGATATGTTCAAGAACGTCTAACGCGTATACGGCATCGAAATTGCCAGGGACAGGCGCCGCAAGTGCATCATGGACGAAAGCGGTAAAGTTCCAGTGTTCGTTCATGCGCTCCTTGGCGTCGTCAATAAATAGCGGATCAAAGTCGACCGCGGTGATGTGACCGACGGTCTGCTGTACAAGCCGAGTGCCGAATGCGTCGGCACATCCCACCTCCAACACGTTCCGTCGACCTTCCAGCATTTTGGAGACAAATTTATACCGAGCCAGCGTAAAGAGCGTTCGTCGCGGGTCCTGATTCCAAGACTCGTTGACCATCAGCCCTAATCGAGCAATGCCATGCTTCTCTTTCACGTTGTAGAGAAGGTCGTATTGCGGCTCTTTCGTTTCAGGTTTGTTGGTCAATTAATCCTCGTATCAAGACTTATTTACAACTTAATATATGCCCGATGAAAGGGTTGAGTTCAAGCAGCACCGCTGGCTCCACAGTAGCCTCGGCTAACGGTTGTAAGCCTACGATCGGGCAAATTCCGATTTGGCGATTTCCTGGCATAGCGCCCTCATCGATCGAAACGGCCACGCAATTGCTTTCTGAAGCTTCTGAGTGGAGAGGGATGTGTTCAAAGGTCTGTTTTCCAAAAAGTGGATGTCGCGAAGGCTGCAACTTTCGACGGTGCCCGTGATGCACTCATCGACGGAACGGACTGCGTCCATCAGCATGATGTTCAGCTCGTAGCGGCTGATAGGCTCCGGGCCAGCAACATGATAGACACCGTTCAGTCCGATCTCAGCCAGATGGACCATCGCACCAGCGACATCGTCAACTGAGGCCGGAGAGAACACTTGATCGATCGCGCTGCGCATCGGCCGTCCTTCTCGAATATCGTTGACCCATTGACCGAGAACACTATGTGTTGTGGTGTCACCGCTGACGACCTTGGAAAGTCTGGCGATCAGCCAAGGTTCGGTCCTGTCCATAAGCCAGCGTTCAACTGCAGCCTTCTGTCGACCATATTCGGTATTTGGTGTCTGCGGTTCATCTTCCGCAGGCAACAACTTTCCTCCGTCATAGACATAGTCGGTTGAGACGAACACCGGCAAAAGACCGATCTTCAAAGCATCATCCAACACGCGAAGCACGCTGGCCACGTTGATTTCTGCAGTACCCGACGGATCGCGTGCGCACTGTTCCGGGTTAACCAGCCCGAACGGCACGAACACATGGGTGATATCGGCAGGGAGGCGCTTCCGCAATTCGCTAAGACGTTCCCTGGTAGCATCAAACTGGGGCATATCCTTCGTGGGCTTGGCGTGCCACGTCCCTATCCCACGGTCACGACCAAGTCGTGCCATGAGGGCTCGCCCCACAAACCCTGAAGCCCCAATAACGAGCGCCCGTTCCACTTACACTCCCTACTAGTCAGTGCCCCATTACTCGAAATAGATGAACTCATGATCTCCGCTATATCCTGATTGGCGAAACGCGAAGTCCCATTCCAATGGCGTATGAAACGCGCGACAGGTAAGTTGCCAATACATCAAGTTCACTTTTTCGCGTTCGCCACGATAGGATTCAACACAGATGTATTTGGCGCCGCGTCCAACGCGCTCGATTTCCCGGAAGGCCGCGTCCAAATCGTAGTTGTAAAGGTTGTGAAGCGTATTTATTGAAACGACGAGGTCAAAGTGGCGGTCAGGGTACGGTAGTTTAGCCGCCGTGCCTACCTGGCAAAACGGCTTTACGTCCTCCATAGTGTGCTCAATGCCGTAAGACGAGATGTCGACGCCGGCAACTTCGAGGCCCGGAATGGCCTCGCAGAAATCGTGCAGAAGAAAGCCTTTGCCGGACCCGACATCGAGCACTCGCATACCCGGCCTAATGCCATACGTCGCGACCATGGCGTCGGCGACTTTGCGCCAGCGACCGTCATACTTGTAGCCGCCATAGCCGGTTTCGCGACTACCGTCCCAATAGTCGTAGTCGAACTTGATGGCCAGCTCGGCGACTTGAGCCTTATCGCGCTGGGTGACGCGCGCGAGATAGTCGCGCTTGGTCGATTTGTGAACGAGACTGACGAACTCGCGATAGGCCATGAAATCTCTCTCCCGGAATGGTCCGTGTCGGTTATGCGTTGGTGGCGCTAAGACCTGCAAGCTTTGCTTCGGCCTTGCCTAATTGCTCCGCGCAGCGTTGTGCCCAGGCGCCGGCGTCGGCGAAGGCCCGTCTGGTTGCGCCAAGCGGCAGAAAGTCGTTGAGGATGATACAGGTCCACTTGATCTGATAGGCGTCAAGTAGCAGGCGGCAGCGCGCGACGGCTGCCGAATCCAGCCCAAGACCTTGCGCAATGCGGTCGATGAAATGGGTATGCAGGGATAGCGGCACCGGCACTTCCGGCTGGCAGAAAAAATCCGAGACGAGCTTAGCCGGATCATCGCGGCCCGCGTATTCGAAATCCAGGAATGTGACCGCGCCTTCGTCATTTACAAGCGCGTTGTGAAAGCCGAAATCCGAGGGCGAGAGGCAGCCATCGTCGGCAGCCAGCATCTTGTTCATCGCAAGGGAGGCGGCGGCCGTATCGACCGCAAACTTTGCCTTCACCGCACTCCAGGCTGGCAACAGCTTTGCCGACACCAGACGCTGCGCGTCATTGACGTGAGGGGCGGCGGTGTCGAGAGTCGCAAGCCGTGATACCCGGCGTTCGACGGTCGCGATGTGTTCGGCCAGCGAGAAGCAGGCTTCCGATCCCGCTGCCAACGAGGGGCGGGGGCGCGCGTTGACCGCGAGGATAAAGTCCATCGCAGCGTCGACATGCGCCGACGTCAGTTCGGATGCGGCAAGCCTGCGGCCTGTCACGAAACTGTAGAGGCCGATCTGTTCTCCGGCGTCACAGGCGAGCGGTTCAGGCACGGCTCGTAAGCCGAGCTTCCACGCATGGGTGATGAAATTCCACTCGGCGCCGAGCCGGTTGCGGCTGTCGCGCGGATCGCTGAAGTAGCGTTTCAGCACCAAGGAGACGCCACGATCGGTATCGAGGCAGAAAACCTGATTGTTGCGGCCGCCGGCAAGCCGCGTCATGCTCTGTACGTCGCCGCGCCCGGCCTGCTGAGTGATGCGGCGCGCGAGCTCCAGCAGGCGTGTATCGCCTTCCGCGATGGTCTCAGACGCGTTCACGGGTCAAATCCGCAGCGATCGATGCCCAGGAGGGATGGCGGTCGAATGCTGTGCCGTCTCCGGCTGCGCCGGTGAACTGGTTTTCGGGATCAAACAGGATCTTGCGCATGCCATTCGGGAATCCTTGCATGGCAAGGATCTCCGGAAGGTCGTCGATGAAGACCTCGCAATCGAGATTGTGGGCCCGGGCGACCTTCGCATCCTTGGTGAGTTCGAAGAACACACTTTCCGGCGCGATTTGGCCCGGCCGCGCTCCCATCAGGCCGCGGTCGGTCAGAAAGCCGCGCGCGGTGGCATGCATGTCGTGTTTCGGTCCCAGGATCGGATGGCGGGTCTTGTGGCTGACAATAAAGAGCTCGTGGCCGGCTTTTTGCGCAAGTTCGATGAATTCCGCAAAGCCGCGGTAGGGGGACACTAGATCCATGCGGGCGCCATAGACATAGCCTTGCAGTTCGGTGAAATCGTCCTTGCGGCCGGAGCCATTGAGGTGATCGCGGACGCTATTCTTGTCGCGGCCGAGATCTGATGGGATCAGGCCACGCTCAAGCGCGGCCGCATGGAACACGCCATCATAGCATGCGATCGTGTTGTCGAAGTCGATTCCGATCCGCATGGCTTTGCCTTGGATGTCAGCGCAGCGACATGTCGATCAAGGGACGGCCGACCTTGCCGGCGGCGAGGTCCTGCAGCGCCTGATCGGCCTGGGCGAGGCTATAGGGCTTGGAGAGCAGATCCCGCACCGGAAAGCGTCCCGAACTCAAAAGCCGCCCGTAGCGGCCGTAATCGCGATCGGGGAGGCTGTCGCCGCCCCAGGTGCCGAGCAGACTCTTGCCCTGGTTGAAGACGCCGGGATTAAGCAGCAGCGTGGCGCCATGCTTGGCGTTGCCGATCACGACCGCGCGGCCACCCTGCTGGCGGGTCGAATTGATCGCTTGCTCCATCACGGCGGGGATGCCTGAGGATTCCACCGCGAGATCGACGCCCTGCGGCACGATCTTCTTGATTTCCGCCATCACGTCGCCAGCGGCATCGATCACGTGGGTCGCGCCGTAGATCTTGGCGAGTGCCCGGCGCGTCGGGTTCGGATCGATACCGATCACGGGCATGGCGCCGGCAAGGGCCGCCGCCATCAGCGCGTTAATGCCGATGCCGCCAGTGCCGAACACGGCGACCGCGTCACCCGGCTGGACTTTCAGAACGTTATAGACCGCGCCCATGCCGGTCGGCGCGGCACAGCCGAGCAGCACCGCGACATCCATCGGCAGGTCAGGCGGCAACAAGGTCAGGCGGTTTTCGCTCACCACCGCGTGACGCTGGAAGGTCGTGACGCCGCCGGAGTTGACCTTCTTGCCATCCCAGTCGTAGACGGCGCCGCCGGCCTCGATGCCGGTGCCCTTGATCCAGGACATCACGACCTTGTCGCCGACCTTGACCTTGGTGATCGCGCTACCGACCTCGAGCACCGTGCCCGTACCCTCGTGGCCCAGGCAATGCGGCACCCATTTGTCTTCGCCCTTGTCGCCGCGCCATTCCATTACCTGCGTGCCGCAAGCCCCCGAATAGGCGACCTCGACGAGGATCTGCCCGGGCTTCAGCGCCGGCGTATCGATATCGGCCAGGACGAGGGGTTGGCCGGTTTGAACCAGCAGGGCAGCTTGGGTTTTCATGAGGGCCTGTCTCAGTGCAAGGAATCGGTTCGAAAAATCACGTCAAGGCGTGGGCGATCTTCTCCGCGATGTGGTGATCGGTCAGTCCGAGCACCTCGCGCGCATATTCCTGCTCGCCGGACTTTTTGAAGAAGGCGTCGGGCGTGCCGAAGCGCAAAAACTTCTTGGGCCGCGTCTCGGTATCGACCAGCCACTCGGAGACCGCGGCGCCAAAGCCGCCGATCAGCGAATGCTCCTCGATGGTCGCGACCAACTTGAAGCGTGCGAAAGCCTGTTTCAGCTTCTCTTCGTCGAGCGGCTTCACGGTGTGGAAGCTCACGACTTCGGCGGAGATGCCCTTGTCCTTCAGCTTATGCGCGGCTTCGATCACCTCGGGCAGCATGTTGCCGGTCGAGAGCAGGCAGACGTCGCTGCCTTCTTCGATCGCGATCGCCTTGCCGATCTTGAAATCCGCGATCGGGCCCTTGTGCACGACCGGCTCGCCCTTCTTGCCCATGCGGATATAAACCGGATGGTCTTGCAGCATGGCTGCGCGCAGCGCGCCACGCACTTCGAAGGCATCGCCTGGGCAGATCACGACCATGTTTGGGATCGAGCGCAGGAAGGAAATGTCCTCGCAGGCGTGATGCGTCGGGCCAAGGCCGGAATAGGAGAGGCCGGCGCCGACCGCGACGATGGTGACCGGTGCTTCGTGATAGCAGACGTCGGTGCGGATCTGTTCCAGGCAGCGCGTCGTCACGAACGGCGTAATCGTATAGGCGACCGGACGCAGGCCGTTCATCGCCATGCCGGCAGCGACGCCCATCATGTTGGCCTCAGCCACGCCGCAGTTGAAGAAGCGCGACGGATGCTTGTCCTTGAATTTGTCGAACAGGCGGTTGCCGATGTCGCCCGACAGCATGACGACGCGAGGGTCCTCATTGCCGAGCTTGGTGAGTTCGTCGGCGAATGCGTTTCTCATGACAGGCCGAGCTCCCTGTGCGCTTTCACCACTTCTTCCGCGGTCGGCGCCCGATAATGCCAGTTGTTGTCGTCTTCCATGAACGACACGCCCTTGCCCTTCACGGTATGTGCGATCAGCGCCACCGGTTTGCCCGAGCCGTTGGGAATACGCTGCATTGCCTCCGCCAGCGCACCGATATCATGGCCGTCGATCTCATGCGCGTCCCAGCCGAACGCGGCCCATTTGTCGCGGAGCGGCGCGAGCATCAGCGTCTCGTTGGAGCGTGCGGTCGCCTGCCATTTGTTGTAGTCGACGACGACGCAGACATTTTCGAGCTTCTGCGCGGCGGCGAACATCGCAGCTTCCCAGACCGAGCCCTCATTATTCTCGCCGTCCGAGAGCAACGCGTAGACGCGAAAATGCTCGCCCTTGATTCGGCCCGCGAGCGCCATGCCGCAGCCAAGCGGAAGCCCGTGGCCAAGTGAACCGGTAGCGGCTTCCACACCAGGCAGCAAGTTCGCAGGTGGATGCTCGGCAAGTCGGCCGCCGTCCTGGCAGTAGGTATCGAGCTCTTCGAGCGGGAAGTAGCCTTTCATCGCCAGCGTTGCGTATAGCGCAGCGGCCGCGTGCCCCTTGGACAGAATGAAGCGGTCGCGCAGCGCATCTTTAGGCTTGTTCGGATTGATGTTGAGCACGTGCCAGTACGCGGCGGTCAGCACGTCGGCGCAGGACAGCGAGGAGGCCAGATGCGCAGCCTGGGCCTTGTGCGACATCTCGATGATCTTGCCACGCAGCTTTGCCGCTTGCGCTTTCAGCGCAGGGGCATCGGGGGCGCTTGCCGTGCTCAAGACTGCAACGTTCATCGAGCTCTCCAGTCGCGCTTCCCGATGGAACCGCAGGGGCGTTCAAAGTGGCCATCAGGGTTTGTGGTCGTACTTCACCGGCAGCTTAGCCATGTCGCCTTCGAACCGCTTGGCCCAAGCGATGACGTCGTCGATGCCTTGTTCGAGCGATATGGTATCTCGCCAGCCGAGCTCGGCGCGCAGCTTGAAGCTGTCGAGCGTATAGGCGGTGTCCTTTCCCAGCCGTTCGGGTCCGACCTCGACGCATTCCTCGAACGACTTGCCGAGGCGGGCAAGGATCATCTCGACCAGGGTCCGGATCGAGACCAGCTCATAGCCGGAGATATGATAGGTGTCGCCGAGCGTGCCCTTGCGGGCGATCTTCAGGGTCGCGTCCGAGACGTCGGTCATGTGAATGAACACACGGATCGACTTGCCGCCGCCATCCAGTCTGAGCTTTTGCCCGGTCATCGCCGCAACGATGGTGCGCGGGACGATCCGGTAGAGCTGCTGACCAGGGCCGTAGACATTGGCCGCACGGGTGAAAACGACGGGGAACTGGTAGTTCGCGGAATAGGTCCGCAGGCTCATATCGCCGGCGGCGCGTGACACCGCGTAGGGCGTCGACGGATTGAACGGCGCGTCTTCCTTCACCCAGCCTTCGGTCGAGCCGTAGACCTCGGGCGTGGTAACGTGGACGTAGCGCTCGAGCCCGTCATAGTTGCGCAGGATATTGTGCAGCCGCACCGCGGAGACGACGTTGGTCATCATCCAATGGTCCGGATACAGCCAGCTCTCGCCGACCATGCTCTGGGCCGCGAAGTTCACCACATGGGTCGGACGTTCGGCCGCGAGCAGCGCCTTCAGCACGTCGAGATCATGGTTGAGATCGACCCGCTTGAAACGGACGGTGCCCGGGCGCTTTTGCCATTTGTAGGGCAGGAAGGCATCGTGCGGCTCGTCCGACCGGCTGGTCGCGATCACGTCGTGACCAGCAGCGGCAAGGAAGTCGGTAAAGGTGGCGCCCGAAAACGAGTTCGAGCCCAGGATCAGATACTTTTCACGCCCCGTCATCGTTTCAGCGTCCGTCACCCCTCGCGCCGCGGCTTGATTTCGCCGCGCTGCGCATACAGCCACTGCATGATCATATGGCCTATCACCATCTGTGCGTCCTCGGCCACCTGCATGTCGTCAATCGGGAAATGGATTGGGACGTCGGCAAGCGCCTTGGCCTTGCCGCCAGAAAAGCCGAGCACGGCATAGCTGGTCAAACCGATCATTCGGGCTTCTTCCAAAGCCTTCAGGATGTTCGGCGAGTTGCCCGAACCTGAGAAGGCGACCAGTACGTCGCCACTCCGGGCGAGCACGGCAAGCTGCAGCGAAAACACCTGGTCGTAGCCCTCGTCATTGGCAAGGCAAGTGAGGGTGGACGGATTGGCGGACAGCGAATGCACGCGAAGACCGGATCCACGGGTCTTGGAAAGTGCATAGAGAAAATCATTGGCGAGATGGTTAGCGTTGCCGCCGCTGCCACCATTGCCGCAGAAGAACACTTGGCGCCCGGTCTGCCAGCAATCACGCAGATCGTAGGCAAGGCGCTCGACCGGAGACCAGTCGAAGCCCTGCAGCACCGCGTTCAGGCGGTTGGAATAATCGGCGAAAAGCTTGCCGGGTGTCGGGAAAGCGAGTGCGTTCATTTCACGACCTCCTTTTCCATCCATTTCAGGTTGTACCAGCGGTCTTCGTTCTTGAGCTGACCCTGGGAATACATCCCGATGATTTCCTTGATCGCGTCTTCCACCGTCTTCTTCGGCCGGAAGCCAGTCGCGAGCAGGCGGTCGGAGTTCACCCGATAGCTACGCGGGTCATTCGACGGCGTTACGACAACCTCAGCATTGACGTGCTTGGTGACGAGGTTGGCGATATCGAGGATCGATATGTTTTCGAAGCCGGCATTGTAGACGCCGGTATGCTCGGGATGATCGAGCAGGAACAGATAGAGGTCGGTGATATCGTCGATATGGATGTTGGGGCGGGTCTGATCGCCACCGAACACGGTGATGCGGCCGTTCATCAGGGCTTGCATCGTCAGCATGTTGACGGAGACGTCGAGGCGCTGCCTCGGCGAATAGCCGCACACGGTGGCGGGACGGACGATCTGCACCGCCATGTCGTCCTTGTAGGACAGCACGATGCGCTCGCCGCACATCTTGGTCTTGTTGTATTCGGAGATCGGCAGCAGTTCGAGATCCTCAGTGACCTGCTCTTCTTCCTTCACGCCATAGACGCTGCCGGATGAGGCGTAGATGAAGCGCTTGATGCCGTGCCGATAGGCGCGGTCGGCGAGTTGCATCGTGGCGAGGCAGGAGATCTCCCAGGTCAGCTTCGGATCGAGATCGCCACAAGGATCGTTGGCGACACTGGAGAGGTGGATGATCGCGTCGACGCCACTCAGATCGATATCGTCGGGGTTGCGGACGTCCCCCTTCACCACCTTCAGATCGGGATGCGGCTCCAGGAAATTGCCGAACCACATCAGATCGAACGCGACGACCTGATGGCCAGCCTTTAGTAACTTTGGAACCAGCACGCTTCCTTTGTAACCGCACGCGCCGGTCAGAAAGATTTTCATAAAGATCCCTTATTGATTCTTTCAGTTGGTTGCTTCCGTTCGGAACGATTGAACCGCGCGACCGTTGAAGATTACTTAGGATTGGAGAGCTAGAGTCTCTTTGACGGCGGCCCTGTTATTGAAATCAGAGTTCGCGCGGCGCAAGCTATCTATATTGCCGATATCACGGTGGTAGCCATCGGTTTCCACGCACCGGATTTTTCCAAGAAATCTCGGAATGACTTCCGTCGACAGATCAACGATGCGTTTTCCCATGTCAGCAATCGTGTCGAGCACGGTCGGTTCAAAGACGTAAACCGCTCCGTTTGCGAGATTGCCCGGAGGTTTTTTCACCTTTTCATGGAATGCTAGGATAGTATTCTCGGCGTCGAGTTCGAGAATGCCGCAAGAGGAAGGATCATCGGTTCGAAAGCCGAGCATCGTGATGGCGCAACCTCGAGGCCGATTTTGATGCGCACGCAACAGCCCAGCGACATCGAAGTCGGTTAGATTGTCCGCGTGCGCAAGCAAAAATGGTTGGCCCTGCAACCAGTTCTTATTCGCTAGCGCCGTGCCGCCGGTGCCAAGCAGGGATTCTTCGTGCACGAGGTCGATCCGCGATCTCCAGCGTGACGCTGCAACGTGACTTTCGACCTGGCATGCGAGCCAATGAGTGTTGATTAATATTCTTTCTATTCCAGCGTTGAAAAGCAGATCCAACCAGTAGTCCAGCAGAGGTCGTCCCTCGATCTCGACGAGACATTTTGGTTTTGTGTCTGTGATGGGACGCAATCGCTCGCCTCGACCGGCCGCAAGAAGCAGAGCGCGCATGTCAATGCCAGTGAGTCGCGAAATCGAACTTGGAGTCGTCGATCTCGGTCAAAATATCAGAGACCGTTAGCGGCGCATTTCCAACCCGAGAAACCTGCAATGCTGCAGTGATCGCCCCGAGATAAGAACTCTGCCAGATGTCTGCGCCGGTCCTTAGCGACATTGCCGCGCTTAGGAAAAAGCTGTCGCCGGCGCCCGACACGTCCTTCGGAGAGGAGTTAAATGCCGGTAACCGGTCGGTTGGTAGCGCAGAACTTCTGCTGGGATGAATTAACATCCCTTCAGCACCAAGAGTGATGACAAGATTCTCGGCGTCCGCTTTGGAAAGAAGCTGCTGCCCTATTGCAGCTAGCCCGGTTTCAAAATCGTTCAATGCCAATCGTGCTTCGCGTTCGGTTGGGGTAATCAGCGCCATTTTCTTGAAGCGAGACACGTCTCCAATTTGAGACGACGCTTGGCTGTCCGCAGCCATCATGATGCTCCGCGCCAAAGCACGTTCAGTTATCTCGTCAACGAGCCCCTGCGGCAGGCATCCGTAATTGAAGCAGGAAAACAGGATCAAATCCGTCGTTGGCAGGGCCGCATCCACAGTTTCGAGTATCTGCTGTTGGAGCTCTCGGCTCGCCGGATGCTGCCTTAGGTGGTTTACTCGCAATAGCGTCTTAGACAGAGCCCTAAGTCGCTGCTTTCGAGTGGTTGGCCTGGTGCTATCCACGAGGAAACGGTAATTGATATTTTGGCGTTGTAGTTCGTCGCGCGCCAAATCTGCGAATTCGTCCTGACCGACGATCGTGCAGTAGTTTACGTCCGCTCCTAAACCATGCGCATGCGCCGCAACGGCGCCTGAGCCGCCCACAAATGTCTTGGATGCGATGGGCGTGACCACGATCGTTGGGTCTTCTTGCGACATGCCAATGGGGTCGCAAGTGACGTATTCGTCGATGATCAAATCTCCAATCACCAGTACCCGCATGCCGGCAATTTTGCCAAGCGTTGATTTCAGCGTGGGCATGTCAAAGCCGTAACGATCGGGAAAATCGATAGGTTTGACAATCGTGGAGTGACTGGGTTCGGAATATTCTCGCTCAAGAAGCGCGAGTGAGGTAAAGCCAACTTCGCCTGAGCTGAAGATTAGTTGACCGCCATACGCTTCGACTAAAGCCTGCTCGCGATTGAGGCGCGTTTCGAATTCTTTCCCCTTTACGACGATCTCAGGCTGAAGCGCCGCAATAAACGCACCCGGCGAACTATCGAGAGCGATTGCATGTCGCACCATCGCAATCGAACGCACATTCTCCAATCGCATTTCCTGGGACAGTGTTACGCCAGGGCTGGCGTCGGGATTAACGCCGACGACCAACACGTCCGCTTGCTCGGCCGCGAACTTAAATAGCCGCAGGTGGCCGGGATGAACGGCATTGAAATTTCCGGAAACGAAGGCAATCCGTTTTTCGGCGTAAGAAGCACGTATCTCGCGCACGATTGCAGAGCCGGCGCCGGCTGGCTGATGATAGTTCAAGGCCCCCAAGCTCCCCACTAGGCATGGTTTGCTTACGACGTTCAGCTGCTTCCATCAACAGCAAAAGTGGTACAAGGCTCGTTCCACACGCCGTTTGGTTCTTTCGCCGCCAACGGCTCTTTTATTTCCTCCTAGAAACAAGTGATTTGCTAGGTCTCGCAATAGGATGCCGCATCACGAGGCTAGCTGGTCAGCGAGCAAAGTTCCACTAAAGGTTGATTACCCCTACTTGAACCGAGCGCCGTCTGCGGAAACGGTTATAACGCGGTGCACTGGAATCGCCGTCGCCGATAGCGGCAAATCCGGGCCCGCCTCTTGCGCATGTCTCCGGTCACGGCCCGAGCAGGGGTGATCCGCATGCCAGGGTGGGCGAGCAGCGAGCCGCCCGATCTCGGCGATTATGGTGGAGATTGTTGTCGCGACAAGGCTTACTTATCGCCGAGGGTGCCGCGCTGATTGGAGGGCGTGCAGCGGAACGCGTGGCCCGACTAGGTAGCGTCGCTGCGGCGCTTTTGCCGTAGCATTGGCATTTTAGGACTTGGCAATTCGGTACAGACCCCTCACGATTAACGACGGCGGCGGCGTGGATGACGTTGTGGGTGAAAACCTGCATCGGCCAATTCAAGATGCAGATTCAATGATACTCGGCGGAGAGTGCAACGGCAAAACTCATCCCCTTCTCCGCGCACGGCAGAATCACGAAGCCTCAGCCAAAATGAGGAGTTTTTCACTGGGTCTACGCTGAGGCAACTCTGAGCACATGCCACTGCCCACCTGCAACATGTCCCGACAGCCGCCTTCGGGCGGTATTTTCTTTGGAGATGACTATAACGGATATGATACCGGCCCTGAATGTTCTCGCCCGGCTGGCGAGTGTCAACGAGATCGTCGCAGAGGAAGATTCGGGACAGGTCTACTAAACCAAGCACTACCGACAGGGTGCCTCGGGCCGATTGCCGCGATCGGGTAGGATCGTGATTATGTCACGCCCCATCAAATCTGCAAGGACCGTCCCTATATCGCGGACGACGCGGCGATCAGCACCCTTGTTCTCGCGGTCGGCCTAAATGTATCCATGGCCGTTGATTTAGTCCGGGGGCACGGCCAGAGCTTGTTCGAAAGATTTCGGCTACCTGTTTTCGGTTCGCGCATAGCAGGCGCCGATCGCGAAGCTGTCAACTTTCACAAGTAGAGTAGCAGCTCAGTTAAAGTGAAAGTCGCTATGATGTGCCCATAGCTGAGCAGCACGCCCGGCATCCATGCCAGCATTGCCGGATGCGCCCTCGTGAGATTCTGTAAGCGTTGCGTGGATGTTGGCAAACGCCGTATTGCTGAACCCGAGGGTTTCCGTCGAAGGCCCGGTTTGATCCATCGCGCTGTCTAGGTGGCTTGAGAACGCGAACCACTGAGGGGTTGTTCGGTTGCTGCCGTCGTTAGAGAAGTGGAAGTTATCTGGCAACGAATTCTCAGCGAACTGGACGTTCGTGGTCACGGGTCTGCTGTTGCCACCAGCTGCGATTTGAACGGCCGCCGGATCCGGCACCGGCGGATCATAAACGATTGTTCCTCCATTGCCATCACTGGCGAATTTGAAATTCGCCAAAGCGTAGGAGCCATTGAAGCCCAGGGTGGTGATGTTGGTTCCGTCGGTGACCGTCAAAATGCCGTTGGAATAGCTGTCGTGGACCGAATTGAAATTGATTCCTTTAAGATCGATCTGATCCGATCCGGACAGAGTGCCATTGCCGGTGAAATTATCGATCACGCTGGTGAATGCAGTCAAACTGTCGAGCTTCAGCATTCCGGTGGAGCTGCTAAATGTGATCGACGCTGAATCGGCGGTACCGAGTTCGAGCGTGGCGCCAGCCCCGATTGTGGCAGCTCCCACCGCGCTTGGAAGCGGACTCGTGACTTGGAGGGTTGTGCCGGGCGCGACATAGATGCCGATGGTATCGTCATTATTGAGGTCCTGGCTGAAGATGGTCTCGAAGGCCTCAAGCGCAGCGCTGTTGCCTGGGACCGCCCCGATCAGGTTCGACAAATAGTTGCCGTTGCTGTCAACGCTCCAGGCCGTATAGAGGCCCGAACTAGCACTACTTTGGCAGATTTATTCACGCAGCTGCTTTCCGCCGATTTGTCTTCTGCAGTGCGGGCATCGCTGAGGTCGTGGTTGGACGATGAGATCGACGATGGCTTGGCGTACGGCCGG
>Ga0116129_1000314_pt1 | contig 33005 bp, 29 predicted proteins | sample June2015DPH_17_2_FD_89732 | JGI IMG/M metagenome (GOLD analysis project Ga0116129, IMG submission 89732) | Peatland microbial communities from SPRUCE experiment site at the Marcell Experimental Forest, Minnesota, USA - June2015DPH_17_10 | ecosystem: Environmental > Terrestrial > Soil > Wetlands...
CGCAGCGCCTTCACCGCCAACGGAACGGAAATCTACGTATCCGGCCAGGGTAACAGCGTCACCCTGGATAACACCGGCGGGGTGTTCCTCGCCCCCGGTGGCGGGATCTGCTACTTTGACGCCTCCACCCCATGCGCCATCACATCCATCACGGGCGCCGACGCCGGAGGCGGCATGTCCCAGGAGACCAACGACGTCCAGATCGTCAATAACCCGCTCACTTCTAATACCACGCTCTATGTCTCCAACGACAGCAAGGAAGGAGGGACCAACCGCGACTACGTCGGCACGCTGGGCACTCCTCCGTCAACAACGACGTATAACGGCGCCAGCGGCCCCACCCAGCTAACCGGCTTCGCAAACAGTAACGGCAAGGGTTCGATTACGATCACAGCGGCCAACACCAACGGATTGAACAGCAGCGGCCAGGTAGTCAACGTCAGCCCGCAGAATTACTTCTTCGCCAGTCCATCCGTCCTTTATGTAGCCGACAGCGGCAACCCGAAGAATACTTCCGGATCGACCTCGTCGCTGGGTAATGGCGGGCTTCAGAAATGGGTCAACAGCCAAGCCAACGGCTCCGGCACCTGGAGCCTGAAATATACGCTTGCCGCGGGACTGGGCCTGGTGGCGAACAGTTCCGCTTCCGGCACCACCGGTTTATATGGTTTAACAGGTCAGGTGGTGAGCGGCACCACTCCTACCGTGAACCTTTACGCCACCAATTACACGATTCTGGATCTTGACCCGACTTTCCTCTATGGAATTACCGACACCTTGTCGGCAACCACGAATCCTGGCACAATGTTCACCAAGCTCGCGACGGCTCCGGCCGATTCCAACTTCAAGGGAGTTTCTTTTGCGCCGGTTCCCCCGGCAGGCAGCGTCGAGATTACCACCGCGCCCTCCGGCCTCGCCTTCACTGTCACTGGAGACAGCGTTGCTTGCGCGCCAGGCAGCTACTCAGCTCCGATAACCCTACAGTGGGTCCCGGGAGATGGCACCTGCCTCTTGAGCGTGGCCACGCCGCAGGTGCAAAGCCCGCAGCAAAGTCTGCAAACCGCCTCGACCGGCATTCAGTACAACTTCAGCCACTGGGACGACAACAGCACGGGGACTTCGCGTCTGGTGACCCCTCCGGCGACACCGACAACCTATACGGCCACCTTCGAAACGGAGGTCTCCGGACAAGTCAATGTGACCAGCACTGGCTTCGTGTACAGCCGCGCGAGCGGCGGTTACAGCGGAACCGTTACCATCACGAATACCGGCTCGGCGGCGGTCGCTTTCCCGATCCAGTCGGTGTTCACCAATCTCATCTCGGGCGCCACGCTCACCAACCGGACCGGCATCGTATCGGACGGCCCGTATATGGGAGCGTCCTATATCACCGTGGAAGGCACCTCTCCGTTAGCGCCCGGCGCAGCGGTAAGCTTCCCTGTGAAATTCACCTATTCCGGGACCGCGCCAATTTCATTTACCTCCAAGACTATTTCGGGAACACTCTAAAATGCAAATTCGAACAAAATATTTTTTCGCCGCACTCAGTTTGTCCGCCACCCTGCTGGCAGGAGCAGCGCAGGGGTCGGTCGTCTATGAGATCGACGTGAATACGAGCAGCCTGCCGCCGGGCATGACGGGCTATCTGGATTTTCAGTTTGATCCGGGCAACACGCCCTTCGATGCGGGCAGCGCCACGATCACTGGTTTTACGACTGATGGGACACTGGGGGCGCCGCTGGCGGATGTCGGAGCTGTCTCGGGAACTTTGCCGGGGCCAATTGTGATCGACAACACCGACGCGACCAACGAGTATACCCAAGCTATTACCTACGGGAGCTTTTTCGACGTTTTCGTTACGCTGAATATCCCCCTAGTTTCGGGAAGCGCCGCGGGCGGCAGCAGCTTTACGCTAGACGCGGAGGACTCCAATTTCATTCCGTTGCTGAGTAGCAGCTTTCCCGCCGTTGAAATCGATCTGAACGCGACCACCGGGAACTCGACCGTGGTCAATAACACCAGCGGCTTGGCCAGCGTGAATGTGGTGGCGCCCGAGCCCGCGACTTTCGTGCTGCTCGGAATGGGATTGGCCTTGGTGGCTTGGCGCTGCCGCACCGCGCGCAGTTCGTAGCTTCGCTAGTGCGCCGCCGTTTTGCTTTCGTCTTCCAAGACCATCTGGCCGGCGCACTCGGTCACCCCGCGATCTCCGAGGCAGACCGCCAATCCGAAAATCGTGATCCGTTGCACTCGAAAGTCCTACCCTGTTCGCCATCGGTGGTGATGTGCGATTCGGGTCAAAATCGCCCTGCGTATTCGCCGCCCTACTTTTGCGAAATGGCTGGCGGCGGAACTGGAGATCCGTTACCGTACTTTTCGATCGTCCTGGTTTTCATGTTGTACACATCGCCCACGGACAGAACGTAGTAAGGCTTCTCCCAAGGCTGATACTGACGGGTGTTGTCGTGGATAGCGACTTTCCACTTTCCGATCACCGTGAATCGATCTCCGGTCACCACGATGGCGGTACCTTCCGACAATCCGATCCCCAGCAGATTGGGATACTTCTTGATCACCGGAATAATGTCGTCCCAACGGTTTCGCGTATTGATATGCTGGTCGATCGCCACTTTGCGGAGAAACGCGAAGCCGTGTTCGTGCTCCGGTTCCGGAGTCATAACAATCTCGGAACCGGCGATTGCTCCGCGAACCAGATAGTCGCCTTGAATGGTCGCGCCCGCCGAACTGCCGCCAATAACGCCGCCCCGCTTCAACACCGCATGAAATTCCCGCAGGGTTAACGTGTTGGCATAGGAATCGACGATGTTCCATTGCCGTCCGCCGTCGAACCAAACGGCGTTGGCATCTCGCAAAACCTTGGCGAACTCCTCGGTATCGGCCACCTTCGGATCGTGCGTGTGCAGCATATAGACGTTGGTGGCGCCGCGCTTCTTCCAGTTGGCCAGCACCTGTTCCTCCTTGTATTCCTTCCAGGAACCGTCGGCATTCTTGTTTCCGCCGGCGGTGGGGACAACCACGATTTTCGCGCCCAGTCCGCCGGCTTTATTGATGAATGTTTCGAAAATCCCGGTGTCTACATCAGATCCGCCGCCCTGGATCACCAGGGTTCCTTTCGGCGGCCCGTATTCCGTCTCCTGGGCGAGGATGTTACCCGTGGAGATAACGGCCAGAAGTAAAAGGCCCGCTGCCTTGATGTTCATAAGTTTAGATTTAAGCATATAATCGTTCTTCAAGACTGCCCGTTTACGGCAGAGTCGCCGGCGTCGCGCCCGCTAGGTAGATGGCGTTGAAAGGATTCCCATAAACTGCACTTATTCGATAGGGTATGGGGTCTTTTGATGACTGTCAACCTTCTCTTGGATTTCAAAGGGTGAGTATCCATGATAGTCTGAAAGAAACTATAAGCCTCCTAGGAGATACGAAACGAATGGCTAACGACCCTGAACGCCAGTCCGCGCTAGGAGACGTCGCTGCCCGGCAACTTGCGAATGCCACCAAGACTACTCCGCAGAGATGGAGCGGATCACGCCCCGCTGGCTCACCCACCTGTTGCAACGGACTCCCGTCGAGGCCGGCATCTACCGGTTGAACCGTGTGAAGGACGAGTCCAAGGTCACCGTCGACTGTTCCGACCGCGATGAACGCGTGCTGCCCCAAACCTTTGTCGACTATGAGGAGCACCCGCGCGAGTATATGCTGAGCGCGGTCAACACCGTAGTCGACATCCACACTCGCTCGACGGCCTGCGCGAAAGTAAGGAATCCGTTGACGATGTTGCTGATACGGAATAAAATTTCCTGTTCGCTCATTACTAATCCCGGTCCTTTTTCGTCCCGTCGTGCACGCAAAGCGCGCGATTCAGTCCAGAGTCGCCTGCCACCACAGACGCTCTGCCGCCGTCTCCGAAATCGAGCGCCCAGCCTTCGCCACTCTCGATTCCCGGCGTGGAACTCCACTGCCATCCCGTGAGCTTGATCGGCCCCGTGATGCGGTAGCCGCTCGTATTCGCTGACGGGCCAACAAGTTGCTGCAATTCGTCAATCGAAGGCAGCCTCCAGTCGCGTAGCCCGCCGAGCGTTAGCGTCCGGCAGTAGTAAGCTGCTTGGCTCCAACTCACGCCAGCGCCGTTGTCGGACGACGCCCAAATCCTGCCGGTCGCGCCATCCTGCCACACCGCCGGTTTGGTTTGCGCCATCAGCACACTTGCCGAAAAACAAATGATGAGGAGTTTCATGGATGCGGGCATCCGCCACCCCGCATGAGACGGCGGATGCCTCCCTTTCTTATCGCTGTAGCGCGGCGGCCGTTCCCGCCTCGCCCTGCTCGCCGAGTAATCGCTCAATGGTTCCGGTAAAGTCTTCCTTGAGTTGCGTGTTATAAACGCCGCTCGCCGATCCCGCGAACCCGGAGTAGGTCCCCTTTACCCGGCCGTCGCGCCCGATGAAAAGAGTCGCCGGCCAGGTATTCAGGTTCACCGTCTGCGGCACTTTGTCCCACATCTCATCCGGCGTTCCGGCGATCAGATACGTGTACGGAACCTTGTACTGCTTAATGAAGGCATTAACGCGCGTCAGCGAGGCTTTCTGATCGGCTTCTTCGAAATCGAGAGCCACGATTTCCAGACCTTGGCTGTGGTATTTCTGGTAGAGTTGAACCAGATATCGCGCTTCGTCATGGCAGTTGGGGCACCACGTGCCGGTCACGATGGTGAGCACCACTTTACCTTTGAATTTCGGATCCTCGTTTGAAACCAGCTTGCCGTTGACATCGGGGAAGCTATAGGTAAAGATCTCTTTGGGATCTCGCACACTGGTGTGTGTCAGATAGTTGGCCGGCTCCGGCAAGTTCTTCGCTCGCGCCACTTCCGGCCGGTACGCCGTAAACACGTCGTAACGAGGCTGCGCTTTTAAATCGACCAGCAGAGACCCGTCCGCTTGCGGTGTAATCTCAATCAAGCCCGGGCGCGACCCATCGAAGTGGCTGGCCAGAAACTTCCCGTTTTGCCAGCCGCCCGTCAGCGCTCCCGTGTCTCCATCGACGCGCAGCAGGGAAGCGCTGATCTCGGAGCCCTTTTGTTTGACAATCAGCCGCCATGCCTTTTCTCCCTTCGGGGACTCGTGCGGAATTTCCCACACGCCTTCGATTGAAGGTGCGTTGGAGGTTTCGGCGGCGGTGGGGGTGACATAGCGCTTGGCGTGAAAGGGGCTCACGGAGTCCGTGCTCTTGCCCTCCGCCGCGCCCGGCGTAATATTGATCGCACTACGACGGAGGACCGTCACTTGGCCGTCCAACTCGCCGTCCTTCGCAGTCGCGGTGATCGTCGTCAGGTAGTGCTCGAAATTCAGTTGCACCACACCGTTCTCGATGCTTGCGCTGGTGGTCGTTTCCACGTCCTCATCGCCATTGTGTAAAGTCCCCACGACGCTTTTCCCGTTCGTCGCAATGTCGAGACGAAATGGAATAACCAGCGCGCCTTGTTGCAAAGTCGCCGCCCACCGGCCGTCCAATTTCCCCGTCTGGCTGTCCGCGCGGACCGGTATAGTAATGATGCCGGCTGCAAACACGATAGCCGCCGCGTTCCTCATGATGGTTTTCATAGTGTTGATTTCCCTTCTTAGCTGATTGATGTTGACGGTTTACCGGGCCGCAAAGGCTCCGGCATGACTCACAGATTGCTTCCACTCTTCCGGCAGACCTGGCTTGGTGGCCACCAGGATTTCGAGAATCGCCCGCCGGTCCTCCGCGGACAGCGACGCATACTCGGGCCCCCGTTCCTGTCCGCTCAAAACCTCGAATAACCGCCGATAGATAAAACTCTTGGCCGGCTCCGGAATGGCATCGAACGCCTCGGAGTAAATCAAGTAACTGCACGGGTACTTGAAGATTCGTTTGTGCAAATCGAAATCGCGGATGGAACGGCCCAGCCGGTCGCGCGGACCGCGGGCCGCGAACTCCGCCGCGAAGGTCGATTTGGTATCGATCACTCCCTCGATCGGAGCCTCGTTCGTGAAAAGAAGATAACGCACCAGCTCTTCCGCGGATCGTTCGAACGGCTTCCCAAGCCGCGTCTGATAATTCGTCAGTGTAATCAGGTTGTGCATCTGCGTCTGATGAGCCAGCACCAGATGCGCCACCACGTCGCTCGATCCCAGGTTCGCCGTGGGATTGCCCATGTGGCTGCCCTGGTACCCGGTGACATACCATCCGCCCCAACGGTCCTTGAAGGCGCTCTCCTGCCCGGTAATAAACTGCGGAGTTCCGCCGGCTTGGGCGCCCGATGGCTGCGTGACGATGCTGCGCAGCATCACGCCAGGAACCCCCCGGGTGCTCGACGCGGCCACGTGGCATTGCACGCAATCGTTTTCTGCGCGCTCAAAACGCGGATGGTCGACCTGATGCTCGTCCATGATGTAGAAAATCGCACCCTGCATCGGATCGAACGAGATAAATTCCAACGACTTACCCCCTTGTACCCGCCCTACATAGACGTCGTCGTTGAAATAGAGCGCGCGCGGTTTCTCAGGCGAGATATTCGGATATTGGAAGCTCGTTTTCGAGAAAACCAGCGTTTGGGAGCTTACTGGTACGCCTAAAGCGTCCATAATCGACCTTAAATAGCTCTGTTTGGGGTCATAATCGAGCCTTAAAGGACCATAATCCAGCCGCTTCTGGAGCCGTGCGATAGGATCATCCAGTTTCTCGCTCCGGTAGTGAATCGGCGCGTCAGAGAAAGGAACGAACCCTTGTTGCTTCACTACAACCTGCCCATAGAGCGAGAGTGTGGAAACAAAAACTAGCGCTTTTCCACGCACGCGGAACCGGAATCCAAGGGACATGCTGTGTTTCTCCAGAAGACGCAAAAACGAACCCAAGACGGGGGAAACGCTAGCGGCAACAACAACAGGCGAGAACAAGCAGTTTGCGATACATAGTAATCTTGATCTAGTATAGGATATTAAAGTAATTTGTCAAGCCTTTTGGCGGAGGACCGTTGTTTCCACAGGTCGGTGAGCACTCCGGGCCGGGTACGAAAACCTTTCAGTTGCTTCATCTGCTTCGATTGTTATAATATATACTATTGTCGATGGACAATAGTATATATATCGTCGCTGCCGTGCAGACCTTCGCACGCCGCTGTTGTTGCCTCTGAACTCGCCGCCGCGCTTTTTCAAAAGTTTCAGGGAGGAAAACAACATGCCGAATCGAAGGGATTTTTTAAAGGCCGCCACTACGTTAGGGTTTGCGCCAGCACTGGCTAAAGCAGGGAACAGCCGTCCCAAGTTATTGATTGTCGTGGCCCATCCCGACGACGAATATATGTTCGCGGCAACCACTTACCGGCTGGTCCGCGAGTTAGGCTGGGTCGCCGATCAGGTGGTCATCACCAACGGCGAAGCGGGTTATCGCTACGCGGCTCTGGCTGAGACCGTATACGGCACGAAGCTGGTTCAGGAAGATGATGGGCGCGCCCATCTGCCGGCGATCCGCAAGGAAGAAGTCCTGCGCGCGGGCAAGATCCTGGGGCTGCGCCGGCATTATTTTCTCGATCAAAGGGACTCGGGATTCACCACTAACGCGGCCGAAGCCGACGCGAGCAATTGGGATCGGACGAGGATTTCACATTTTCTCAAGGGCGTCCTGGCCCACGAGCATTACGACGCAATTCTAACTCTGCTTCCCACGCGGGAGACGCACGGCCACCATCGCGCCGCGACGATTCTGGTGCTTGAAGCAGTCGCGGCGATGAAGGACGATGAGCGGCCGCTGGTTTTTGGCGCAGAGGCGGATTCCGGCGAGGAAGGAACGCGGACCTTTGCCGGTTTACCATCCGCACCCCTGACTGTGACGACCGGTGATGAGCCGGCGATTGTTTTCGACCGCAACTCTTCCTTCGGCTATCGCAATGCATTGAACTACCAGATCGTCGTGAACTGGGTGATCGCGGAGCATAAATCGCAAGGACTGTTTCAAACAGACGCGGGCAAACATGAATTCGAGCGGCTGTGGCTGTTCCAGGTCAGCGGCAAGGATGCTCGCGCGCGGTCAGAGCATTTGCGCGCGGAGCTGATGGGACAGGCCCGTCGGGCCGCCGCCCGGTAGTGCGGTTAAACGGACGTATTAATTTTGGTGATTCGTCCGGCGGCCCAGGTGACGCCGAATTCCCCGATCTAAACACGGCGTCATATGCTTACGCATGGCGGTTCGGTGGCCCTGTACTAATTCGCCGGGCTGCTATCTCGCGATCGATGTACCGGTTCAAGTGCGCCTGAACCTGGCGCAAGGCTCCGTCATTTCGTTCGATCCGGGTAATCATCAGCGCGCCTTCGAGCGTCGCGATAATCAAGATGGCCACCGCTTTCGGATCGATCCCTGGGTGAAGTTCCCCGCGCTTCGCTGCTTGTTTCACGATCGTCTGCAACTTATTCTTCCAGAATCGTAGAGCCTTCTCGACCCGGGCGCGCAGCATCGGATTCCCGTCGTCGGCGTCAACGGCCGTGTTCAAAACGGGGCAGCCCCCCGCGACGCCGGGCCGGTAATCGATGAAATTGGCGATGAGCTGCTTCAATTTGCCGGTGCCGGTTGCCTGATCGTCCAGGTGCAGCATACGAGCCTTCCAGGCAGCCTCCCAGGTGTAATCGAACGCCTCCGCCGCCAGTTCTTCCTTGCTCGAAAAGTGGCGGTAGATGCCGCCTTTCTTAAGGCCAGTCGCTTCCATCAGGGCAGAGAGAGAACTGCCCTCATAGCCTTGTTTATTGAAAATCGGCGCCGCTGCCGCGACGATCCTTCGACGGGTTTCCTGGCCTTTGGTCATACCCCTTCGATGCCCTCCGGGACCATTCGGTCTCAAAGAGAGAGTACCATGAAAATAAATGCAACCGACCGGTCTCTTTTGTATCCAAGCATACGAGGTAAACGGATGACGCGGATCTTAGCGGCGCTGCTTATGACAACGGGATTATCAGCACAGAATCCGCTCGGCTACTCGATCGCCACCCCCCGCCCCATCAGCCCGGCCGAGGGCACCACCAATCCCAGCGCGCAAGCTACCCAGCGTCAGAATCCTTTTCTGGGAAGCGTCCCATCGCCATCCTCGGGCTCCGCTATTGAGCTTTCCCTTCAAGGCGCGATCGAACGCGGTCTGCGCTACAACCTCGGGTTGGTCGAATCTAATCACGCCAGCGCGGATGTCAGAGCTGAGCGGCTGCGCGCGCTCTCCGCGCTGCTGCCGCAGGTCGAGGCACGCGCCCGTCAATCTTTCGAAGACATCAGTTTTAAGGAAATCGGCATCAAACTTCCGCCTATTCTAGGGTTCTCTCTGCCTCCCACCAGCGGCGGTTTCGGCTATCAGGACGCCCGCGTCAGCCTGACTCAGAACCTTTACAACTCTCAATTGCGCGAACAGTACCGGACGCAAAAAAAAGCCGAGGAAGCGTCCGTGCTCAACAGCAAGGATGCGCGCGACGTTGTAGTGTTCGCGGTGGGCACGGCCTACCTGCAAGTCCTCGCCAGCGCCGCCAGGGTGGAGACGGCGAAAGCGCAGGTCGCGTCTGCGCACGAACTGGATCGTCAGACCGCCGATTGCGTCACTTCGGAAGTGTCGCCCGAGATCGACTCGCTCCGCGCCCAGGTGGAGCGCCAGTCGGCGGAACAGCGCCTAACCAACGCCATGAATCAGTTCGAAAAGGACAAGCTCACTCTGGGGCGGATCACCGGTTTGCCCATCGACCAGAACTTCGTACTCACGGACACGCTGGTCTATCATCCGCTGGTTGGACTATCGTATGAAACCGCGACCGGGGACGCACTCCGCTCCAGGGCCGATTTGCAAAGTGCGGAAGCCAGCGTACGAGCCGCGGAATCCACGCTGCGGGCACAAAAGGCTCAGCGCCTTCCCGTTGTGTCCATCAGCGCGGATTATGGCGGAGCCGGCACGAACGCCGGGAACTTCAATCAGGTCTACTCGGTCTCCGGCAATATTTCGGTGCCCATCTATACCGGCGGACGCATCCGCGCCGACATCGAGCAGGCGCGGGCGGACCTAGGTCGCAGGGAAGCAGAATACGCGGACCTTAAAGGCCGCATCGCGTACGACGTCAGGATCGCGTGGCTCGACATCAGCGCTTCAGATTCGAGCGTCAAAGTGGCGGAACATAACAAGATCCTTGCGGAGAGGGCTCTGACGCAGTCGCAGGACCGATATGTCAACGGCGTGACCAACTTCCTGGAACTGGTCCACGCGCGCGAAGCCGTGGCAGCCGCCAGCGACAACTACATTGAGAGTCTCTATTCGTTCAACCTCGCCATGGTCTCATTCGCTCGCGCCCTGGGCGGCGCCGAGACCAGGCTTTATCAATTGCTGGGAGGGAAGTAATATGACCAAGACAGAAGAAATCGATCTGGAAACAGTTCACGTTGCGGAGAAGGAAAAAGAGCAAGAGCCCAAGAGCTATCTCCGCTGGATCATGCTCTTCCTCGTCGTTGTTGCAGCGGCCGGAGCGGCCGCCTGGTGGCTCCGCTCTGAACACTATGAGTCGACGGACGACGCCCAGATCGAAGGGCATCTCGATTCGATCAGCCCGCGCATCAGCGGCACCGTGACCTATATCAACCCGCGCGTCGAAAACAACCAGTTGGTCGAAGCCGGAATGCTGCTGCTCGAACTGGACCCACGCGACTTTGAAGCCGATCTGGAGCACGCCAAGGCGAATCTCGATACTCGGAATGCGAACGCGCAGTCGGCGCGCGTCTCGATTCCGATCGTGGATGCCGGTGCCTTCGGACAGCTCCACGCAGCCGAAGCAGCCAAGGATCAAGCAGCCGCAGGCGTGGATGCGGAGCAGTCGGACCTGTCGGCCGCGGAGCACCGTCTCCAGCAGGACGAAGCTCTCTACGCGCGCGCGGAGCGGGATCGTGTCCGTTATAAATCGCTGGTCGACAAGCGTGAAATTTCGCGCTCCGACTACGACGCGCGAGAAACCGAAGCGACCGCCGCCGCTCAAGCGGTAGAGGCCGACAGAGCCGCCATCGCCTCGCGCCAACAACGGATCGCTGAAGCGCGGGCCCTGGTCGTGCAGCGGCAAGCGCAAGTGGAGGGCGCCCGCACGGCGCCGCAACAGGTCGCCGATGCCCGTGCAAAATCGCAGTCAGCCTCCGCGCAACGCGATCAGGCCAGGGCTGACGTGCACACCGCGCAGTTGAATCTCAGCTATACGAAAATCTACGCGCCGGTGAGCGGAGTGATCGGACGAAAGACAGTCGAGCTTGGCCACCGCGTTCAACCAGGACAGAGCCTGCTGGTGATCGTCCCTCTCGACGACATCTGGATTACCGCGAATTTTAAAGAGACCCAGCTCAAACGCATGCGACCGGGCCAGCGAGTCAGCGTCCGTGTGGACACGTTTGGCCGCGATTACAGCGGAACCATAGAGAATCTTCCAGGCGCCGCAGGACCTCTGTTCAGCCTGTTTCCTCCGGAAAATTCCACTGGAAACTACGTAAAAGTGGTCCAACGATTCCCGGTGCGAATCCGCTTCGATCCCAATCAGGACCCGCAGCACCTGCTGCGTGCCGGCATGTCGGTAGAGCCGACCGTCACCGTTCAATGAACGAGGAAGCCATGTCTACAAAGCCCGCGATCAACCCTTGGTTCATCGCCATCACCGTCACGCTGGCCACGTTCATGGAGTTGCTCGACACCTCAATAGCCAATGTGTCGCTGCCCTACATCGGCGGGGGCCTCGGCAGGAGCTATGACGAGGTCACCTGGATCCTAACCACATATCTGGTTGCGAACGCTGTCATTCTACCGATGAGCGCCTGGTTGAGCCGCGTCTTCGGCAGGAAAAATTACTATCTGGGATGCGTTGCCCTGTTCACTTTAACTTCCTTCTTCTGCGGAATTGCGCCTAGCCTGGGGTTCATGCTTTCGAGCCGTGTGCTGCAAGGGGTCGCGGGCGGAGGGCTGGCTCCGGTGGCGCAATCGATCCTGGTAGACACCTTTCCTCCCGCCAAGCGAGCCTCGGCCTTCGCCCTCTACACCGTCGTGATTGTGACCGCTCCGGCGATCGGACCGGTGCTGGGCGGATGGATTACCGATAGCTACAATTGGCGGTGGATCTTCTTCATCAATATTCCCATTGGGTTACTGGCGCTGTTCCTGAGCAGCAAGCTTGTGAGCGACCCACCTGCTTTCGCAGCCGAGCGCGCCACCGTGCGAACGAACGGCAAGCTGAGCATCGATGGCGTCGGCATTTCGCTGATTGCGTTGTCGTCTGCGGCTCTCGAACTCACGCTCGACCGCGGCCAGATCGAGGATTGGTTCGGCAGCCCGTTCATTTGCTGGATGCTCGGGATCGGCATTATCGGATGGATCGCGACCGTAGTTTGGGAACTCCGTTTGAAGGATCCCGTGATGGATTTTCGACTCTTAGGAAATCGAAATTTCGCGATCGCGGCGGTGCTGTTTTTCATATTTGGATTCGGACTTTTCGGAAGCACGACATTGATCCCGCAAATGCTGCAATCGCTATACGGATATCGGGCGATCGACGCCGGACTGGTTTTGGGTCCAGGCGCGCTCGTGATCACATTCTTCGCGCCGGTGGGGGCGCAGCTCATCCAGAGGAAGATCGTTCAACCCCGCATCCTGATCGTGCTCAGCATGGTGATCGGTGCCGCGGCGATGTGGTATTACAGCACCTTCAATCTCGCCACCGACCATGCTCATTATGTTCTTGCCAGGGCGTTCCAGGGCCTTGGATACGGCTTCTTCTTTGTGCCTGTGAATGTGATCGCTTACTCGCAGTTGAGCCCCGATCAAAATAACAAAGCATCCAGCCTCACGAACCTGTTTCGCAACTGGGGCGGCAGTTTCGGGATCGCGTTCATCACCACCGCGACGGAACGCCGGGCGCAGTTTCATCAAACGAATATCGGGACGGGCGTCGGGTCGCCGCAATTTTCAGAAAGGGCGAGTGCGCTGACGAACTACCTCGTCCATCAGGGCTTCACCGGACCGGATGCCGCGCTCGGGGCACAGGGGTATTTATACCAACAACTGCAACATCAGGTGAGCCTGCTCGCATTTATGGATTGCTTCCGAGTCATTGGGTGGATTACGCTGGCCGCCGTTCCTCTTATGTTGCTGGTTCGCAATTTCAAAGTGGCCGGAAAGGCGCCTGCCGCGCACTAACCGTCGTCGGCGGGGACGTAATAGTGGAAACGGTGGTGCGAGGCACATCAGCTCCGTGTGATCCAGACCGTTAGCCTTGCGTTGGCGCAGCAGGCGGTAGAGGCTATTGGGGCGAAATCGCCTGATCGGTCTTTGGGGACTCGCTAGTTCGCGGTCCATCGAGCAAGTGTTTTCAGGTCCTTGATCAGGAATCCGTCCGGTAGCACCACGGGATGCGCCCAGGTCGGGCTGTCGGCTACTTCGTAGCGGTGAATCTCACCAAGCGCCTTCCCGGTCGGCTTCGCGATCAGCATTTGCGCGTCCGGCGTTAGTGCGAATAACGTCGTCGAACTGGCCAGAATCGCGGCATTGTCGCCGGCTCGTGGTGGGCCAGTCCAGAGAGTCGCCCCAGTACGCGCGTCCAGGCAAAATAGCTGACCCTTTTTCAGATGCGAAAAACCAAAGAGCAGATCGCCTGCGAGTACCGGCGAGTTCATGTACATCGGCACATCCTTGTTCTGCCAGACAGTTTGGGTCGTCCAGGCATCGGCAGTGTGATTTAGGCGGACTGCGAAGACTCCTTTGTCGAGCCCCGAAAAAATCAACGTGTCTTTGTACAGCGCCGGCGTGACGATGTTCTGGTCGTATCCAGTCTTGAAGGGGATCTTCCAGAGCAGCTTCCCTGAAGAGACGGCTACGCCGATGATATTCGAATGGCTCTGCGTAACCACTTGGCGGACGCCACCCAGCTCCACCACGATTGGCGAAGCGTACGCTGGAGAGTCGCCATCCCAGGACCACTTCACGCTTCCGGTAGCGGCTTCGAACGCGGTCAGCGCACCGAGCCTTGTCCCACCGACATGTGCGATCAGAAGGCCACTATCGAGGATCGGAGACATCGCCGTGCCGAAGTCCGGCGCACCTTCCTTGTATTGCTTGACGAAATCCAATCGCCAGATTGGCTTGCCAGTTTCGGCGTCGAATGCCGAGAGAATCCCGCTGATACCGAAAGTGTAAAGCTTACCGTTCGAATACAGCGGCGTCGATTTGGGTCCTTCACCGTGCGAGACGGCCGCCGAGTTCATCTTATACGGCGCAGCATACTGCTGCTTCCAACGGACTTTGCCATTTGCAGGATCGAGGGAGAGAATTGTTTCCTCGTTGCCCTGCCGGGTGAAGGAGTAAATGCTGCCGGCTGCCATGATCGGTGAGGCGTGACCGATCCCCACTTCGGTCTTCCACTTGAGGTTGAGTTTCTCCGGCCACGTACTCGGCTGTTCAGTGACGACGCCGTCGCGATGCGGGCCGCGCCATTGCGGCCAATCCGACGCGATGAGCAGCGAGAACGCCGATAATAGAAAAAGAACTCGGGCAGGCACTTGTCCCCCTGTGCGATCAACTACAATCTTAAGCCTCCCGCGGTGCCCGATGATGCGAAGCCTCGGATGGGCTGATCCGAACGATGTCGCAGTCGGAGATATACGTCTGCTGTTTCGGAACCTCGTGGCAGCCTAACAGCGCCTAAGTGATCGGATCCACCTGGTCGTCGGACGTATTAACTACAAGCCGTGCGGCGATCATGATCCCAAAGTCCGGGTGAGCGCAGACGGCCCTCCCCGATGCCTATAGCGTCTGACGCCAGCTTGGCCGCAGGCGAGGGTAACAATTGTCCTTAAACTTTCAGAAACCAGCGTTTTTTGTGCATACCGTAGGCGATCGCGTACATCAGTAGCACATAGCAGAGTGCATAGGCGAGCGATGCGTTCCGAGGGGAGGCAAGCGGCGCGAAGAGAGTCTGGTAGATCCATTCATGGACGCTCGGACTCACCGGACCACCGACATGAACAAGGCTCAGCACCTCCTCCAATAATTCGGAAGCCATATACACGGCAATGGCATTCATGCCCATGATGACCAGCGGCCGTGCATAGCGCTGATAGCCCCGGCCATCGATCAGCCAAACGAAGCCGGCGAAGATGACAAAATCCATTCCGGCCATGAACAGGCTGAAGGAACTGGTCCAAAGTTTCTTGTTAATGGGTAGCCAGATATCGCAGATGAGTCCCACAGCGATAAGGATGCTGCCGGCCAGGTACAGCCATGTAGTACGCTCGGAGAGATCACGCTTCAATCTCAGAATGTGCCCGGCCATGACACCCAGCAACGTCGTGGCGATCGAGGGCAGAGTGCTGATGAGGCCTTCGGGATCCCAAAGCTTCGTACCCGCATAGTTATGTGCACCCAGAATGACGCGATCCACATAATTGGCAATGTTGTGGCCCGCGGCCAGATCACCCGCGCCATAGCCCGGCACGGGTATTAACATCATGATGAGCCAATAGGAAACGAGCAGTGCGACGATCCAGACAACCTGCATCCGCCAGCGTGTCGTCAAGTAAATCGCGGATGCTATCAGATAGCAGATTGCGATTCGCTGGAGTACGCCCAGCAAGCGCTGCGTGGACAAATTAAAATTAGGCGCGGCGTAGACAATCAGACCCAGGCCAAAAATGACGCCTGCTCGTCGCAACACCTGAAGAAAGAGGCGCGACTTGCGAACGCCGGCCGCGATCCGCTGGCCAAGCGATAGCGTGATGGCCACTCCCACGATCCAGAGAAACGAGGGAAACACCATATCAGTGACGGTCCAGCCGTTCCACGCACTGTGGTTCAGCGGGCCGTAGGAGTTTGGGCCGCCGGGGGTATTCACCAGCACCATCAGCGCCATCGTGGCACCGCGAAAAGCATCAAGCGAGCAGAGGCGGGCCGGGATTGTCTCGGAGCGCGGCTTAGTCGAGGCATGTGCCACCGGGGATGGTGAGGATGACTGAACCATTTTTGGCCTGAATCTCCCTTTTGGACTTCCGATTTTCTTGGCTAGTATATACCCAACCTGCACTCTCCAGAAACTCTTTACCCCACGTCTTCGGCTGCGACGAGTTGGAGACCTCGGAAACCGCCTTTTTCTTGAGAAGTCGACATATTCCTGGCCATACTTCAACATCCGGTAGGTCAATAGGGCGAGTCGGTGAGCCATGGCCGTAATCGCCTTGGGCGCTCCCAGTTTGGTTCGCAAGCGGCGGTATTACGCGCCGAGGTAACTGCGACTTCGGATCAGGGCCGTTGCCGCGAGTCGTAAGGCCGTGGCCGCACGATTGATCACTTGCCGAGTACCTCTTTTTAGCACTTTGTCTCCGCTGACCCGATTGTCTGGACACAGTCAATACCACGAGTCGAACTACGCTTCGGTTTTCCACCGGCTCATATCCAATTCCACTTCGCTCAGGACGGTCTGCGCTACCATCACGCTGGCCCCATCGATTCGAGTCAGATCCACTCCGCTGATCCGTTGCAATTCACCCGCTCAGGTTGAAGGTCGGAGCATTTCCCTGGGACCTGTTCGGGTTCTTTAGTTTTGAATGTTCCCTCGATGTAGCCGCTGGCCTCTCTCGAACGTTGTTCAGCAGACTGTTTTAGATGAATCTGCAGGGCTTTTGTTCTATGGTCCACCTCTAGTCCTACAAGGAAGCGGGTGTTATTTGTCTTAGTTGCGAAAAGTACTACTACTGATGTTAAGCTTGGCTAGGCAGCGGGCCTGAGCTGTCGGACATTCCGGAGCCGTCCTCAAGTCCAGCAGGTTGAGACGACCCACTGGAATATCAGCCGTGGTCGCGATGGGGCGCACGTCTACCCGGATAAAATTGCAAGAAACGAACGCAAGTGTTCTCTTCCGGGCGTGTGAATGCCTCAAAGAAATCTGGGCATCCGGGAACTCAGTGGGTGGCAGGCATAAGATCGAGACCGCCGCAGTGAAAATAGATCATGGTAATGAAGTTTTTCGTATTGCGGAATCTGCGGGCTGTGTACTTCACCCATTGGATCTTTGAATGGATCGACTCACTTGCTGCGTTCAGTGACCCGGTGTCGTAGGGAAGGGACGAGGTTGTCGAAGGGCCGCCGGATCATGCGGGCTTTCTCTACGATCGGCTCAGCCGGCTGCGAAAGGCCTAGTTATGCCACCAGGGGCAATGCTTCCTGGCGCTGGGAGTGACGCCCGTCCTGGGGCGCGACTTTTCTTATGACGAAGACCAGGGAACGAACAAACCGGCGTGGTGGAACGGTAAGAACGTGGTGACCCTCGGCAACCGATTCTGGGAGCCGGTTGGGCGCGGATCCAAATATTTTGGGCAAAACATTACGCTTGGACGGACGAGCTTATACGCCGCCGGCCCTTCACTCACGCAATGCCTCTACCGGCGAGATGCGGCTCGTTCGTAGCGCGGGAACCAGAGCAGCGACCAACGCCGTGAAGCCGAGTGTCGCTACGGCTACCGACGTCACCCAGGGACTGAACGGATTCACTCCATAAAGCTGGTTTCCCAAGAATCGCCCCACGGCAAACGCGAGTGGCATTCCGACGACCATTCCACAAACAACTAGCCCGAACGCGCCTTTGAGGATCAGTGTAACAGCGTCGCTCCGATTCGCGCCCAGCGCCATCCTCACCCCGATCTCCGCCGTGCGGCACCCGGCATTGTAAGCAGTAACTCCATACATCCCGATACCTGCCAATAACAGAGACAGAATCCCAAACAAGGAAGTGATGCGCGCGATCAGCCGCTGCTGCCGGAACACGCCGGTCACTTGCTCGCTCAGAGGACGCACCGAAATCAAAGGCAGATTCGGATCGACGGCAGCCATCGCTTGAGTCACCTGCGCGACAGAAAGACTCACGCCCGGCCCGGTCACAATGACGATGTCGTGCAGGAAGTGGGAGCCTGGGTCGTTATCGGGAAGGTCGTGTTGCGCCTCTGGCAGAAAATAGAGCGGATCAACGGGCTTGGCGAGCTTGGAGGTCAAAAAACGTGCGTCCTTTGCAACCCCCACGATTTCGTACAAACGAGATGTCCGGTTTTCGAGACGCCCGAAATGTTTTCCAATGGGGTCCTCATCTTTGAAGAATTTCCTGGCGAACGCTTGATTGACCACGGCCACGTGCCGCGAAGTTGCCGTATCCTGCGCGGTGATGCCGCGCCCGCGTGTGATCAAATTCCCGACGACGTCGAAGAAATCCGCCGTGACGCGATCCAGCGATGTAAAACTATCTTCTTTAGGTCCAGGAGCAGGACGGCCGTCCACCCAGACATTCCCGCCCCAGTTATTTCCACCGAGGGGCGAATAAAAACTCAGCGCCACTGCCGACACGCCGGGCATCGCGGCGAGCGAATCGTGAATACGCTGATACAACGGCGTTAGCTGATCGCGACGGTAACCGGCCAGCCGGGGATCGATCTTGGCGACTATCCGGCTATTCTGCTCAAACCCAAAATCCTGGTGTTCTAGTGAATACAAAGCAGCGGTAAGCAGCCCTGACGACGTTAATAGAGCCAGTGAAAACGCAGTTTGCAGAACCACCAGCGTCTTCCTCGAAAAAGAACCGGTTCGAGCGGTGGAACGGCCGGCTCCACGCAAAGCCTCGATCGGATCGACCCGCGTCGCCATCCACGCCGGAGCTACGCCGAAAGCGATCCCTGTGAGCAAAGAAACAGCCAGTGCGAACAATAGCACCGGCATGGACGGAGAAGCGCTGATCGGTACCGCGGGCGACGCAAACGTGAAATGTAAAATCAGCCGCGTGCAGCCAAACGCCAAACCCAATCCCGCAGCGCCGCCAAACAAAGAAAGCAAGATGCTTTCCGTGAGCGTCTGACTGATCACCCGATACGGCCGCGCTCCCAAAGCGATGCTCAGCGAAGTCTGCCGCCGCCGCTCCATCCCGCGAACCAGCATTAGGTTGGCGACGTTGGCACACACGATCAGTAACACAAATCCGGAAACCATCATCAGGATCTGAAGCCAATGCTCATATTGTTCCCGCATGCTGGTGATGCCCGCGCCGCCAGGCGCCAGGTACAACGTCTGATCGGAGAAGACGGCGCGCGAATTCGCATCCATATCGCCCCAATGAGCCCGCAGCCACTGCTTCAGCTCCACCCGCATTTCGGCTTCGATGGAGGAAGCCTGCGCCCCCGGCTGAATGCGTCCAATCAAATCCAGCCACGCGGTGCTCGGGCTATTGAGGTCCCCGTCAATAGCTTGTTCCGCGTACAGCGGCAGGAAGAAATCGGGCGGAGTATTGCGCAGCGAATCGCCAAAGAAACCCGGCGGCGTGATTCCTACCACCGTGAACGGCCTGTCATCCAGGTTCACGATACTGCCGATCACGGATGCCTCCGACGCGTACTTTTGCTGCCATAAGCGATAACTCATCACCACGACGGGTGGAGCGTTAGGTTGATCGTCCGCGGTCGTCAACATGCGTCCGGCATACGCATTGATGCCGAACATGGCGAAGTAATTGCCCGAAACATATTCGCCCGGATAGCTCTGAGCGGCATCCGCTGTGCCTGCGCGCCGGGCGCCAAACAGCGCTCCGCCCGCCGCGAATGCCGCCAATTCCGCAAAGCCTTTGGTATTGTCCCTGAAATATTTGTACTCATCGTAGGAGACGATGGAAATCTCATTAGGCTGGTTGTAGGCAAGCCAATAGCAACAGCGCGCTTCCTTTCCCAAGCGATACAACTCGGCGGGATTCGCCACCGGCAGCGATTTCAACAAGACGGCGTGCGCCAAAGTGAAGATGGAAGTGGTCGCTCCGATGCCGAGCGCCAGCGTCAGGATCGTCGCGGTCGTGAACGCCGGAGCCATCCGCAGCCGACGCAGGGCGTGGCGCGTGTCGAGAATCAATGTTTCCATCAGCGGCAACCCTCTTTGGTCCCGATAGTCTTCCTTCGTTGCTTCCACCGCTCCGAATTTCAGCACTGCCTGGCGCCGCGCTTCCACGGGCGATAAACCACCGCGGATATTGTCGGCCGTCTGCAATGCAAGGTGTTCTTCGATCTCCGCCCGCAACCGTTCGTCATCATGTCGCGTATGCGCCCATGAGCTCAGCCGTTTGAGGAATCGCAGCAGGGTTCTCATTTGAGATTTTCCGCTCTTGCCGCAAAAAACCGCCCAATAATGGCCGCCGTGTCTTCCCAGCTTCGAGTCTCAGCCCGCAATTGCTTGCGCCCATCGCGAGTCAGCCGGTAAAAGCGTGCCTTGCGCTTGTTTTCGGATACGCCCCATTCGGAGGCGATCGACCCCTCTAGTTCCAGCTTCAGCAGTACAGGATAGAGCGTGCCCTGATTGACGCTGAGCAGGTCCCCGCTGATCTGCTCAATGCGCCGCGCGATGCCATAGCCGTGCAACGATCCGAGCACGTCCAGGGTTTTCAGTACCATCAACGCCAGCGTGCCTTGTAGGACATCAGTTTTCTCTTTCATTTGGGTTTCCTATAGGAAGTATTGCATACGTCCATTGGGAACACAACAGGAGTCTTCTATTGCTGACGTCCGGTTTCGTAATTCTAGAGAAATTAGCGCAGTCGGATGAAATCTTCCCGCGCGGAAGCACGGCCACCAGTTTGCCATACACACCCAAACCGTGGATCTAGATGTCAGGCGAGCGAGAAGTCTGATTGCAGCAAGTTAGGGGAAATCAGCAAGGCGGGTTCGCTGCTCTGGTTCCAGGGACGCCGTTCGCTGCGATGGCCAATTGCTGGCTGCTGTTGACGCACCTCGTTTGAGGGGGAGCGGAATCAATGGACTGACTGTTGCTAAGATCGCCCCCCAGCCTTCACCGCTACATGGGGTACCTGTCGCACGGGTGCCGGCGAACCGCAGGAGGGTTTGCGCCGGCGGGCCGAGGCCGACTGGCTTGGTATGTTGCCATGAGCTAACGGCAGGCCAAGCGCATCGCATGGAAACCTCTCAAAGAAATGACGAGACCCTTTTGGGGAAGGAGGGCCAAACGAGACTGATCTTCGCATTGAGCTACGCGGCGGCGGCACCATCTGTCTTCGCGGAGCCGATAATTACGATTCACTGCGTGGCGACGGACTCGATTTTCTGGTGCTGGATGAATGTGCCTCGACGGTGTTGACTGCCAAGCCGGATCGGACGGATGACTGACGAAGCTGCCGCGAGCGACGTTCATCGCGCCGGGTTTGCTGCCAAACTTGCCTAGCGCCGCAGTGCCTGGAATCGGAACGAGTAGCCCATCCCGATGTAATGATCTACAGTTGCCGCGGAGAGGCCGAATCCTACATGGACGTCAATCTGTTGGAGGGGCGTGATTTTATAGGCGGCGCCTATGTGAAGCAGGTGGCGAGGGCCACCGCGCTGGGGAAAATCGCCGGCGTATTCGATGAAAGCGTCCAACGGTTTGGTAAGCTGGCGATCCAACAGGAAGGTCGATTCGCCGGTCAAATTGCGTCCCACGGGTTGCGTGGGCCAGTAGAGCGCGAACTGCCCGCCGGTGGTCCAATTATCGGAGAGCTTGCGCGACCACGGCAATTGTACCCCCGGGTCGTAGCCGTGGCTTGACTCGGCTTTCGCGCCGGTGGGAAGGCTCAGGAATACGATGAGCGATAGGTCGAAACCGGCGGCGGGGCCGAGCTGTTGTTTCATCCCGATGGAGATGTCTCCGAAGCCGCCCTCGTAATAATAGTCGGGGGCGGAGAGGCGCAGTTCCGTGGTGGCGGTCAGACCGAAGCGCAGCGCGGTCTCCGGACCGTCCAAGGTGTGACTGTTGGCCACCAGGAATCCATTCTCCATCTGGAAACTGCCCTGCGGAACGACGGTGCTGGAGGCGGCTACGGCCGGCCGGTCGGTGGAGATCGGCTGATCACTCGCGGGTGGATTTTGGCCGGGAAGAAGCATCGCTCCCAGGATCACGAGCGAGGTGGCGGGCTTCATATGAGTTTTTCCAGCTCGGCCAGGCGCGTGCGCATCGGCTGCATTTCCTGGTCGCCAAGTTTTTCCGCGCAGCCCTCGACGATACGATTTCCCTCGTCACAAAGGGCGCGGCGAAATTCCGGTTCCGAGGTGGTCCAGGCGACGTCGCCGAGGGCGCGCAGCAAGCGCAGGCTGACGGCCACGTCCGCTTTCGCGTATAAGCGGATCTGCTCGAAGGCTGATTTAAGGAGCCCTTCGAAGCCGATCCAGGGGATCATCACGCGCGGGACGCCGGGTGGATCGTAAAGGATGGCGGAAGGCAGCTCGCGGGACGCGAAGCGAATCAGGATGCGGCTCAACTGATCGACGCAGGAGACCGCGGTGGTGGGGTCGTTGACGGCGGGCGAAATCGCTTTGAGGCCGATATCGACGATCTGCAAGACTCCGAACTCGACGTCCTGCTGGAGGGTTCGGGAGGGGCCCAGGTCGAAAGCGCCGAGAATCTCGGCGGCGCTGTCAGACGGCAGCCGGCTCGCTTTGTAGACCAGAACCAAAGGCGTTCCCGCAGGAACGAATTGACCTACCCGGCGGACGGCGCGGATTTTCACGTGGTGGTGCTTGGCGAGGGCGACCAGACGGCGGGTATCGACAAAGCGGATGTATCCGGACGATTCGCTCAGCAGAGGGATGTCCCAGGTTTCGAGCTCGCGCGGAGGGGCTTCCAACGTTGTCTGGTTTTCGCGCGGCTGAGGCATAACGTCGTTGATGATGCCTTCGGTTTCCGATGCAATGCGGTCAACGATATGGCTGACGCTGATCGCCTGGGAGATGTGATGAATGAAGTACAGCAGCCAGGCCACGCAGCAGAGCGCGAGCAGCATGGCTCCGCAAACGGCGAATACTGGGGAGTATGGGTGCGGCAGCGAACGGGCGGCGGGAAGCGCAGCCATGCAGTAGCAAAAGGTGCCGAGGAACACGCCGAGGGTCCACTGGGTGACGCGATCCTTGGCGAAGCTGACTATGATGCGGGGTGAAAACTGCATGGACGCGAGCGTAAGCGTCATCAGCAGGATCGCAAAGACGATGGACACCACGGTCATGATGGAGGAGGCGATTCCGGAGAGAATCACCTGCGCGACCTGCGGATCGGAATGGGATGGAAACAGGCCCGCCGGCACCAGTTGGCCCAGCGCGGGGAAGGTCTCTTCGAGCCACGTCAATAACGCGCCGGCGAAGCCCAGCGTCAACGCGATGATCAGCGGGCGGAGCAGAAAGCCTCCGCGCAGGTTGTACATCGCGCGGCGCAGCCAGAATGGGAGTCGCTTATCCACTTCGTCTCAGTGTAGTCGCCGCACAAGCATTGGTCGACTTTATGACTTCTTGATGTGCCGCGTCGTACAGTGGAAGTGCGCATGACGCAACACTTTCGCGCGGCGATCCTCGGCGTAATTTTGCTCACTTTGCTGACGGGCTGCATCTTTCCTCTGGCGCTATTCGGCCTGGGACGGGTGTTCTTCCGCGACGGCGCGGAGGGAAGTTTGGTAATGCGCGGCGGCATGGTCGCCGGATCCCGATGGATCGGGCAGAACTTCACTCAGCCGCAGTATTTTCATCCGCGGCCTTCGGCGGCGGGAACGGGTTACGACGGGACGGCTTCGGGCGGGTCGAATCTCGGTCCGCTGAATAAAAAGCTGGTCGACGATGTGCGGCAGTTGGCGGACGAATATCGCCGAACGAACGGCTTGGCGCCCGACGCCGTAGTGCCGATCGATGCGGTCACGCGGTCCGGCAGCGGGCTCGATCCGCATATCAGTCCTCTGAATGCGGCGTTGCAAGTCCCCCGCGTGGCTCGGGCGCGCGGGCTGAGCGAGGATGCTGTTCGGCGTCTGCTGGCCGATTACACCGAAGGAAGGCAATGGGGATTTTTGGGCGATCCGCGGGTTGCGGTGCTGGACCTGAATCTGGCGCTCGATCGTCCGCGCTAACAATTGAATGCGCTGGCTGGAATATCTCGTTTTTATCGCGATCGTCGTCGGCCTGGCCGGGCCGGTAGGAAGTTATCTGGCGCGGGTGTTCGGAGGACAACGCACGTTTCTCGATTTCGCCCTGCTGCCGGTCGAAGCGCTTCTCCACCGGTGGTTGGGAGTACGAGGGCGGCACGAGATGTCGGCGAGGCGGTATACCCAATGTTTCCTGCTTTTCAGCGCGGCGGGGACGCTGGCATTATTCATTCTGCTGCTGGCGCAGCGCTGGATTCCGGGCGGTCCCGCCGATCGCTATCTGACCACGCCCATGACCTGGGATTTGGCGGCGAACACGGCGATCAGTTTCTCGACCACTACCACCTGGCAAGCTTATGGAGGCGAAACGACGCTTCGGTACCTGACGCAACTGGTGGGTCTGGTTTCCCAAAATTTCCTGGCGGGTGCGGCCGGACTTGCCTTAGGTATCGCCTTCATCCGGGGCTTCGCAAGGGAACGCTCACCGACCATCGGTAACTTCTGGGTGGATCTGATCCGGGCTCTGCTGTGGGTTCTGCTGCCGGTGGCGCTGGTGGGCAGCGTCCTTTTGATGTGGCAGGGCGTGCCGCTCAACATGGCGCCGTATACCGAGGCGCATACGTTAGAAGGCGGAGTGCAGATCATCGCGCAAGGCCCCGTGGCTGCGCTCGAGTTCATCAAGAACCTGGGGACCAACGGCGGAGGTTTTTTTAACGCCAACGGAGCCCATCCTTATGAGAATCCGACGCCGCTCGCCAATTTTCTAGGGCTTCTGGCCATCGCGGTGCTGCCCGCATCGCTGACCATCACGTTCGGAAAGATGACCGGACGACCTCGCGCGGGTTGGTTATTGCTCGCGGTGATGGTGGTGTTGTTCGCTGGCGGACTGGCGTTGTGCGATTGGGCAGAGGCCGCGGTGCCGCCTCAACTGGCCGGACTTCCTATCGCGGGCGGAAACATGGAGGGCAAGGAAGTGCGCTTCGGGATCGGCGACTCCGTCCTGGCGGCCGTGGTAACCTCGAACGGCGCCACCGGCTCGTACAACTCCATGCATGGCTCCTATCAGCCGGTGGGAGTGATGGTGCCTCTGGTGAACATGTTGCTGGGCGAGGTAATTTTCGGGGGCCTGGGAACCGGACTGTACAGCATGGTCATGACCGCGCTGGTGGCTGTGTTCCTGGGAGGCCTGATGATCGGCCGCACACCTGAATATCTCGGAAAAAAAATCGCCGCCGCCGAGACCAGATTGGTTGTTTTGTACGCTCTGCTGACGCCCAAAGTGATTCTCTTGCTGAGCGGCCTGGCGCTGGCCACGAACGCCGGACGCGCCGGATTAGTAACCAACACCGGTGCTCGCGGATTCACCGAAGTGCTGTTCGCCTACGCATCCTCAATGGCGAATAACGGACAGACCATGGCCGGTCTCAATACCAACAGCATGTTTTACAATGTGACCACCGCGATCGCGATGCTGGTCGGGCGATTCGGGTTGGCCGCGCTGGCGATGGCTCTGGCCGGGCGATTCGCGAACCAAAGGCGCTGGCCAACGACGGTGGGCACGCTGCCGAGCGATTCGGTGATGTTCGGAGTCCTGGTCCTGGGGACGATCCTGCTGGTGGGGGCCCTGAGTTTTCTGCCCGCCCTGGCGCTCGGACCGGTCGCCGAGGCGTTGCAGCACTAATCGCGCGACGCGCAAGCCGGTAACGATGTACCGGGCGCGTAATGGCGTATTCCACACCTTCCGAAGGCCCGGGGTAACCGCGGGGGTGGGGCCAAACTTCACGGCAGCCCGCTATCCCATCTGGTCTCCGGACGGCAAGCACCTTCTCCTGATCGGATATACTTCCGGTAGCCAACCCGTTTTGATCAATTCCGACGCAGCAATGAGCAAGGTCAGCTTTGGATCTGCTCAGCCCTGACGTGACTTTTTTTATCGAATATCATCCTCGCTGATCTAACGGATTGATATGATTCAACTGAAAATACTGGTGGCGACGTAATCGCGGATTTTCTGGGTGTCGAAGCGAAATTCCAGATTCATCGCAGTGAACTCATGTGTTCGATATAGGGAGCGCTGACATGGCAGCACGCACACGGCAACATAATTCTGCAAGGTTCGTGAGATCCAAGGCAGGCCTCTTCGTGAATCACTGGGTGTGGTGGCGCCATCAGGAGCAACCTCCAAATCTCAACCGATCAAGGTCACGACGGTTCTTGAAGCCGCTTCGGCGCGTGAAAACTTTGCCTGCCCAAAATGTGCCGGCGCTCTCACGCCAGACTTGGCGCGTTTGTGGCAGGTCGCCGATATAGAGGTAGCTTGGCCACTCCCAACAAGACCGGGTGATATTCTGCACCTCGAAGGTAAAGTTATCGAGGTTAAGCCATCACGTTCGAAGCAGGATCGTGGTGTCATCACAGTCCGCGTTGAGACGATTCCGCGGAGGCGGCGAAATGAACAGCGGATTACATGCCACAATGGAGGTGAGCGAATATGGCCGATCAAGAAGCGCCGTTGCCGGAGCGCCACGAAGGGCCGGAGCGCCACGAAGCGCTTCGATGCGATCTCTTCGTCAGAGGCTTAGGGCTTTGCATCCAGAACAGCCTTTGCCGTAAGGATTGCGCCGCTTAGACAAAATCCGCACTGGGCCGCGCCTTCCTCGATAAACGCCTGTTGAACTGGATGCGGCTTCTCCGGCGTGCCGATCCCTTCAAGAGTGACCACTTCTCGCTGGCCGACTGCGCTCATCGGCATTACGCAAGATCGCACTACTCTGCCGCTGATGATCACCGTGCAAGACCTACACTGCGCCATGCCGCAGCCGAAGCTGGGGCCTCGCAAACCTAATCGTCGGTAAGAACGAATAGGAGAGGTTTGTCCGGATCGACGGTCCCTGTATGCTTGCCGGCGTTCACTTTGACAGTGATCTGCTTATGAGCTTCTTCGGATGTTCGAGGGGCAACTCGCCTCTAGCTTGCTGCCGCACGAGGGCAGCCATTCGCTACTCAAGCAGGGCAGGACGGAATACCACTTCTTTCCATTGAAAGAGAATGACTTATTCGATACCGACTCCGGGCGAGCGGCAGGGCAGCAATTTTCTGCCGCGTCGAACAGCGGATCGGGGCGGGCGCTACTCGCTGACTCGAACTGATCGTTTCAGTCTCTTAACCAAGATCAGGGCCACGGACGCAATCGAAGCAAAAAGAATCGCCCAGGTGAAAGCCACCAACGAGAGTCCCCAATCCGCTACCAGTTCATACCAGGAGAACGGCCATGCTGGAGGGATCTTTAGATAAATGAGAAAGACCGCAACAGCGAAAGCGCGAAAGCCCCATTTCACTGCATTCACTGACATGCGCGACAGGGATAACACAAGCGCAGCGGCGGAAGCCGAGGCTGCGCAAATCGTCAATATGACGGCCCAGACGAAGGTTTCTACAGTTGGCAACAACGGCTGACCGCTCCAGGAGAATGCGTTGACAAGAACGAGGCTCAGCATCAGGATCAGCACTATGGCGCCAACCGCCCGCGTAACAGCCGTCCTAAGCAGTGTGGTCGTCGATTGCATTCGATTGCGGCGGAACGATTCAAGGAGAATGGGTCCGACGAGGACGGCGGAGAATGAAGAGAGAGGCAGAAAGAAGAACGGGTCGCACATGGTTCTGCCGCGCTCGACCAACACAAAGCCACTCACAATTACGATGAGGGCAGTCTGAGCCAGGAGCGACAGCGTGCTGCTCATCCAGCCGGCCAACCATGGAGCGGACTTGTTCGCCATCGAGTTAGTTATCGACTGGCTGCATCACCTTCTTTAGCCCACAGGGAACGGCATTCCGGGCCGGCCACGCTTCGAAATGAGATTGCTCTATGGAGTCGGCTGCGTATGGAACCTGCCGAACCACGCTGCTTTGCCAATCACATGACCGTCCATAGCCTTCAGAAGTTCCTCACGCGTCGTATTGGCCGGGAGATCGAGCTTGGTGTCCAGCGCATAGAACTCGAATACATAGTGATGGAGCGGCCCTTGGCCGGCGCCGGGGCCAAAGTAGGCAGGCGGATTGCCTCGCATTGATGTGAGGCCGGGGCCGTTCCGCGTTCCATCCGGCAGATCTCCCGACCCAAGGCCCTCTGGCAAGCCCTTGGCGGAGCCCGGAATGTTGAACAGTGTCCAGTGAAGTGTGTCTGCTGTCGTTTTGTTCGAGGAATTCTCGACGTCGTGGAAAATCACTGCGTAGGTTTGGAGACTTTCGGGTGCGGCGCCTGGATTCAGGCCCAGGTTCCAGTGGAACTCGAACGCTGGCGACTTATTGTCGCCGCGAAAGGCATTTCTCATAGGAACCTCTGCGCCATCCGGCCATGCTGGCGACGTCACCGAAAGTACCGGGCGTGGAGGAGCAGTCGCTCGTCCTCCCCCTGGCGCTTGCGCGAACACAGCCGCAGACGACAATACGATGATGGCGGAAATCAAATTTCGGGGCATTACGTTCATTTTGCAATTCTCCTCAATAAAATTACATTCGAACTTCTCATGTTGTAGTTTATACGAGACAGCATCGTTTTTACGAGGCACGGCATCGCTCGGATGTAAAGTTTCTATTCTTCACGTAGCGAAATAGAAGTGATAGTGATTGCGGCAGCCAGGATTGAATCGCGCCTTGCAAGTTGGGCATCGGTCTGAACATGCCAGGTACTGCACGATGCTCAGCTCAACTCCGCAAGCTCCGCATCGCACAGCGAGTTGATCCCATTCGCTGCGTGGCCACACATCAATAGCGTGCGCTGCCATCGCATTGTGACAATCCTTGCAGGCATAGTAGATGCTGCAACATTTCATCTTGATGGCTATGATGTCTAGGGGCGAATTGTAGTGAGCGCAACGAGTTTGAGGGTCGAGATCGAGTCCACTCACATGAGAATGAGGGTTCGGCATAGATTTAGAATAGAGGAACGGAATGGCAATTATAGGTTGTCCTCCCAACGGTGTTATAGTCTCAGATGATAGTTTTTTGAGGAGCGGATGTTGATCGGTGTGCGTCACGGCATTCCTTTGCTTTCTTGAGTTAATTTTGAGGTAGTATGCTTTGTCGTGCCGGCGGATCTCTATTCCATAGCTGCTCTGACCGGATCGTGTCCAACAGTAGCAGTGGAAGTACGGCATGGGAGATCTATAGATGGCATTACTGTCATTCCTCGACCGCGAATTGTCTGTCGCACACCCGGGTTACAGCCGCTGGCTGGTGCCGCCGGCGGCGTTGGCGATTCATCTTTGCATCGGCCAGGTTTACGCTTTTAGCGTATTCAAAATCCCTCTTTCGCAGGCATTAGGAATAACGAAGTCCGTTCCGGGCGACTGGACTCTAACGCAACTTGCCTGGATTTTTTCGCTCGCGATCATGATACTCGGTTTGTCCGCGGCGGTTTTTGGCAAGTGGCTAGAGGGCGCCGGGCCGAGAAAGGCTATGTTTGCCGCCGCAGCATGCTTCGCTCTGGGATTTTTTCTTTCGTATTTTGGAGTGATCTGGCATCAGCTTTGGTTAATTTACTTTGGGTATGGATTCGTCGGTGGGATTGGGCTCGGGCTTGGCTACATCTCTCCTGTTTCGACGCTCATTAAGTGGTTCCCAGACCGGCCCGGTCTTGCAACCGGCATGGCGATTATGGGCTTTGGCGGTGGCGCCATGATCGGATCACCACTGGCGATCAAGCTTATGGCGCATTTTCGCACAGCCACCGATATCGGAGTGGGTCCGACTTTCCTTACGATGGGCGTATTGTATTTTCTGCTAATGATGTTCGGCGTTTTCACGATCCGCGTGCCCAGAGAAGGCTGGAGGCCGGAAAACTGGACTCCTCAGGCGAAGGATCAAGGACTGATCACGACTCATAACGTCGATGTGAACACAGCCTTTAAGACCCCGCAGTTCTGGCTCCTCTGGATTGTCTTGTGCACCAATGTGACCGCGGGAATCGGTATTCTCGAGCAGGCTTCTCCGATGATCCAGGAGTTATTCAAGGGAGCGGTCGGTCCGGTTGCGGCCGGCGGATTTGTTGGTCTTCTAAGCCTTTTTAATATGGCCGGGCGATTCTTCTGGGCTTCCACTTCCGATTACATTGGCAGGAGACCCACGTACTTCATTTTTTTCACGTTGGGGGCCGTGCTCTATTACTTCCTGCCCAGGACTGGTGCGAATCACCTGAACAGCGTCGTTTTGTTCGTCAGTATTTCTGTCGTGCTTTTGAGCATGTATGGGGGCGGTTTCGCGACCATCCCCGCTTACCTGCGAGACCTCTTCGGCACTTATCACGTCAGCGCGATTCATGGCCGCTTGCTGACGGCGTGGTCGGTGGCTGGAGTTCTCGGACCGGTCCTCGTGAATTATATGCGGGAGTACCAAATCGCCCGCGGTGCCGACAAGGCCAGTGCATATCAAACAGTGCTTGAGATCATGGCGGCGTTGCTCGTCGTTGGTTTTGTTGCCAACCTGCTGGTTCGTCCAGTGAATGAGAAATATTGGTTGTCTGAAAAGGGATCATAAAATGACCGAAAATGTCAAGAAATCTCCGATGGCTGTTATTTTTCTGGCTTGGCTGCTGGTCGGCATTCCTCTAGCGTGGGGAGTTTACAATACAATCCTGAGTTCCATGAATTTGTTCCGGGCTGCGAAATGATTACCTTGAAACATGAGTGTGCAGATAGCATCCAAGGTAATAGACACTAACCGGACCAAATCGATGATCAAGGAATTTGCACTCCGCTGGCCTGTCGTTCGGCAGATTTTAAATGGCTCAGATGGTACCGGCGCCGAGGCGATGAGTGAGCGCACTCGAACGCTGCTCCCGAAAAACAATGGCGCCAAGATCGCACGCTCGGTATGTCCTTACTGCGCTGTAGGTTGTGGGCAACTCATCTCCCATGAGGGGAATCGCCTGATTTCGATCGAGGGCGACCCGGCATCTCCGATTTCACGCGGACGGCTTTGCCCGAAGGGCTCCGCCAGCTACGAGTTACTGACTCACTCAAAGCGGCTGACCAAAGTTAAGTATCGCCGGCCATTTTCCAAACATTGGGAAGAGATCGAACTTGAAGACGCGATGGAAATGATCGCCCAGCGCGTATGGGAAACTCGTGAGCGGACTTTCGTCGAATCGAAGGACGGTCAGAGTTTGATGCAGACCACGGCCATCGCGCATCTCGGGGGAGCGACTCTCGATAACGAAGAGAACTATCTCATAAAGAAGCTTTTCACCGGCGGCTTGGGTATGGTGTGTTTAAGTAACCAGGCCAGGATTTGACATAGCTCAACGGTGCCCGGTCTGGGCACCACATATGGACGGGGCGGGGCGACATCCGCGCCCAAGGATTTGCTGAACGCGGATGCGATTCTCATCATGGGCTCAAACATGGCGGAGAATCACCCGGTCGGCTTTCAATGGGTTATCGAGGCGAGGGAGCATGGAACGAAGGTCATTCATATCGATCCGCGCTTCACCCGGACTTCGGCGATGTCGGACATTTGGGCTCCTATTCGTGCCGGGTCCGACATCATATTTCTGGGAGGGTTGATTCGGTACGCGATCGAGAATGATTTATGCTTCCGGGACTACATCGTGCACTATACGAACGCGCCTGTAATCATCGCGGAAGACTTCAAGGACACCGAAGATCTCGCCGGAGTCTTCTCCGGCTGGAAAGAAGACAAGAAGAAATACGACCCGACAAGCTGGCTCTATGAGGTCGCTGAAGGGGAAGCGCGTCATTCCGAGGAGCACTCTGGAAAGCAGGGAGGGCATGAGCAAGAGGGTGGGAACGCTCCGCCGGATTTGGATAAGTATATTAAGGACGAAACTCTCCAGCATCCGCGCTGCGTATTCCAGCTTCTGAAGAAACATTTTGCGCGATACACGCCAGAGATGGTCGAACAATATTGTGGGATCTCCAAGGAATCTTTTCTCCACGCCGCCGAGACATATTGCAGCGCCTCGGGACCTGAAAAGACGGGCTCTATTTGTTATGCCGTCGGATGGACGCAGCATTCCTCGGGCGTTCAGATTATTCGTTGCGCGGCAATCCTTCAACTCCTGCTCGGAAATATGGGCCGGCCGGGCGGAGGGATCCTGGCGCTCCGGGGCCATGCGTCCATTCAGGGATCCACGGATGTGCCGACTCTGTTCGATATCCTTCCCGGTTATCTGAACATGCCGAAATTCGGAGAGGAATCGAAGACTCTGGGGAATTTCGTTGAAAAGTATAAGCCACGGACCGGATGGTGGAACAATTTCGATAAGTACATTATTAGTTTCTTGAAGGCTTATTACGGCGAAGCGGCAACGGTCGAAAACGACTTCGGCTTCAACTGGCTTCCGCGCGTCACCGGAGATCACTCGCATCAGGCTTACTGGTTGGACATGATGGACGGCAAGATGGACGGACTCTTCGTGATGGGACAGAATCCCGCCGTCGCCGCCCCAAACTCTGGACTAGAACGCCGGGCTCTGGCCAAGCTGAAATGGCTCGTGGTCCGCGAAATGGTGGAAACGGAAACCGCATCGTTCTGGTATGACTCACCCGAAGTTCAACGCGGCGAAATGCGGCCCGAGGATATTCAGACCGAGATTTTCCTCATGCCGGCGGCGGGCCACGCCGAAAAAGACGGCACATTCACAAATACGCAGCGGCTACTGCAATGGCGTGAAAAAGCCGTAGATCCTCCGGGGGACTGCCGAAGCGAAAACGCCTTCATATTCGATCTCGGCCACCTGTTGAAGAATAGAGCTCGCAAAGATCCTTCTGCGCGCAATGCGGGACTAAACGCTTTGACGTGGGATTATCGCACGGAAGGCGAGCACCACGAACCTATCGCCGAAGACATCCTTCAGGAAATCAACGGCTACACCGTCGCCGATCGGAAGCTTGTTTCAGGCTTCACCGCGCTTAAATCGGATGGGTCGACCGCGTGCGGATGCTGGATTTATTCGGGTGTGTTTCCGGAAGTGAGAAAGAATCGAGCGAACGAGCGTAACTCAAAAGATTTTTATGGTCA
>Ga0116129_1000315_pt1 | contig 32983 bp, 22 predicted proteins | sample June2015DPH_17_2_FD_89732 | JGI IMG/M metagenome (GOLD analysis project Ga0116129, IMG submission 89732) | Peatland microbial communities from SPRUCE experiment site at the Marcell Experimental Forest, Minnesota, USA - June2015DPH_17_10 | ecosystem: Environmental > Terrestrial > Soil > Wetlands...
AACGTTCGTGCATCGGTTTAGTCCAATCCATTTTTAGCCCACCGTCGCGGCCCTCAATTTTCTTCTTCGTGCTCCAGCCTCTCTGCGGCCGCGCCGCCGGGCTAAAAATGCTCTGCATTATGCCGAGCTCGGCATAACCGGCCAATCTCTGCCCGTTATCCGGCTGGGCTGATTTTGCGGGTTTCGGCGAGGATTTTGGTGAGTCGATTGGCGAGCTGATCAAGACGATGGCGGGCAGGGCCGTCAGGCAGCGAGCGCCGGAACATCTCGATGGCATGTTGAGCGAACAGCAAGGAATCAACGACACCGTCGAGACCACCACGCGGCGAGAAGTCCGGGGCTTTCGGTTGGGGCGCCAGATGCCGGGGTTGCGATCGGGCCAGATGAAACTCCCGTTGCAGATCGCTTCCAGCAACGTCGACGTAGCGCATCGTCATCTCGGGATTGACGTGCCCGAGAAGCTTCATTAGTGCAGGCAAGCCTACCCCTGCGCGTACCATCTCACTGGCATATGTGTGCCTAAGTTGGTGCGGAACGATGCGGATGGGGATACGGACCGCGGCGGCGACATCGGAAAGGTAAGGACGCAGTTGCTTTTCGAGTGTGTGCTTGTCGCGAGGGCGGGCCAGGAGCCTGCCGTCAAACGGAAGTGGATCGAAGGAACGGAAGAAGCGTAAACGATGAACGAGTTGACAAACGAACGAGTCGATCGGGACCATGCGCTCGGTCTTCAGCTTCCCGAGAGGAACGTGAATCGCCCACCGATCCGGGCCGGTATTATCGAGGCAATCATAGGCAAGATCGACACATTCCCCGATGCGCATACCGGTGTGGCGCAGCAGCAGGAAGACGTTGGAGGGCATATCGTTGCGGCGGAGCAGTTCCTGTTGGATTAATTGATCCTGCTGGGCCGTCAAGGCCCGTGGCAGCCGTTGAGATGCTCGGGGGATCTCCTCGCGGCGGATCAGATGGACAAGGTCGGGGATCTGCGCGCTCCAGGCAAGCTCTTCCAGCATGCAGCGCATGAGCAGCAGGCGAGCGATGTAGACCGCGGGAGCCAGGTTCTGGGAGCGCAGATCGACGAACCAACCGAGGATGTGGGGATCGCGGCGCAGTTGATCAAGCGACCGAATGGCGGGGTAGTCCTCACCAAGATAGATCAGAAAGCAGCGAGCAACGGCACGATACTGACGAGCGGAGGCCGGAGAGAGGGCGGCAGTCAGTGAGTCAATCGCTCGCTGGAACTGCTGCACCAGCGGATGTTCCAGCGGAGCGTAGCGGCAGAGTTTCACGACGCTCTGCCTGGAACGGGTCTAATGTGTTGGGCCACCGCTTTTGCATACTTGCTGATAGACCTCAAGAGGGGTGACTTCGACATAGATCATCGTCGTCTGAATCTGTGCGTGGCCCATCAACTGCATCAGGGCCGGCAGGCTGACGCCTGCACGCACCATATCTGAGGCAAATGTGTGGCGAAACCGGTGTGGGTTGGCCTTCTTGACGCCGGTAGTCCGGCGATGGTATCGAAACAGCGAGCGTAATCCCGCCGGGGTCATACGGGCGCCGCGAACGGGGCCTTTGAGAGAGACAAACAGTGCGTCCGTCGCAGTCTGCGGCCGTTCGAGCCGCAGGTAGTGGTCAAGCAGTTGCGTCGCCTCCGGGGCTAGCTAGCGGCAGGACCCGGGTCTTGTTGCCTTTGCCGCGCACACGGATCTGTGCTTCCGACAGCTGCAAATCGTCCCGGCGGAGATCCAGGACCTCTTGCGATCGAAGCCCCTGCAGGAGCATCAGTCCCACGATGGCCAGATCCCGTGAGTTCCGAAAGCTGGACCAGAAGCGCGCCACTTCGTCCTAGTGGTTTGCGTTTGGAAAGTATGTCCACACGCTGCGCCGTCGCACACAACCAACACTCGCCCCGATCCGGTACCGCCTGACTCGTAGCGAGCGAGACCGGGTGCGCGCCATGCAAGCCTAAATTTACCATCCGGATCTCCTCCGCTCCCATTCTCAACGGTTGAGCTGCCTTCTACCAGCCAGGCGTCCGTGTTGCGAGCGGAATTGACTATCTTGCCGAGCAGGAAGGTCGCGTCTTCGGAGTGTTGGGCGCTGGAGAGCAACGCGGCGAGCACCAGGACGCCTAGCGCATTATGCGCAGCTTAGCACTATTAAGGGGAGGCGCTTTGAGCGCGGCGGCCCGACACTGCGCCGCGCGACTCCACAAGCCAACCTTGAGCCGGCTGCCACCAGCCCGCGAGGCATCTGGAAAGCTTCGGCCGCGATGCAGGCCAACTCGGAAGTGGTCCACTTGATCGTGTAACGGCCGTTGCTGACTTCTGGCTGCCGGTGGCTGAAGCGGCCTGTTAATATCGTTTGCTATCCGGGCAGGCGCATTCGTCGTCTTCCGGTAGGCCGACTGGGCGACTGGGCGGGAAGCGGCGCGACATGGGCGCCCGCTAACGCTGGCGTCCTGGTGGGCGCCACTGAAAGCACCGACGTAGATCCCAGGAGGGACCGGCTTGGTGAGCGAGCGGGCCGCTGGAAACCCGAGTACGCGGCAGAACGTCGAAGCGAAAGGAGGCAGCTCATGGCGGGAGCGGTTCACCGGTTGGGCACAAGGTGTCCGTACGGAATCATCGTGGCCTTGTGCCTTCTGCCGCGGGGAGTATCCACGGCGGCCCAGGCCACAGCTCAGCCGAGTTTCCAGCAAATGGAGCAGCAGCGTCGCGCGCAAGCCGAAGTCCGCGAGGCACTGGAACAATCGGAGCGCCGTATCGCGGCTGCCCAGGCAGAGCAAATAAGGAACGCGCAGGAACGCTCCGAGGAGCAACGCCGCGCCCAGTCCGAAGCCGATCGAAGACGAGAAGCCGAGCGGCTTAAGGAGGAGATCCTCGCCCAAGCCCGCGCTCAAGCCCAACAGTCCAATCCGCCACAACCGCAGGATGCAGTGGATGCTCCGCAGATGAGGCTTCAGGAGACGGCTGGTGTCCCTCCACCTACGAGTACATTGGAACCGCTGCCACGCCGGTATTTACTCACGCGTCAGATCGGGCTCGTTCTGATGATTGGCAGCTCTATTGCCGCTCTTTTCGTCCTTGGGCGCATCGTTCAGGAGTACCTGGCACGCTAGACGGAGTGGCTTGGCCCAGCGGACCCCGCGCTGCCAGGCGTTCATTCGCCGCCGTCGGCGCGCCCGCAAGCCATGGCTAGTCGGGACCGAGCCTTCACCGTAAATTCTTTGAGATGCGCGACCGTTCGTCCCGTTCTACGAACTGTCGATGAAATACAATTTATGGGGAACGACTATGAAGCACGTTACGCCTCTGGCAGTCTGTATTTTCCTAGGATCACCAATCGCCTGGGATCAGGCTGCGAAACCTGGGTTTGAAGTGGCATCGGTCAAAGTACGCGAGTCCCCTCCCGGTATAACGGGACTCCAAATCGGCGGGCCAAGCGCTCTACGTATCAGCGGGAACCGGGTAGCCACGTTTGGCACTCTCACGCAGTTCGTTATGGCCGCGTACGAGCTGCGCCTTCATCAGGTTTCGGGCGCCCCCGAGTGGACTGATCGGGAGGGGAACCCATTGGCGTTCGATATCCAGGCTAAGGCGGAAGGCGCCGACCCACTTGCGCCGGATCTGGCCAGGCAAATGATGCAGACCCTGCTGGCCGACCGCTTTCGCCTCAAGCTCCATCGCGAAACAAAGGAAATGCCGGTGTATGTGGTGACCGCTGACAAGAATGGGCCAAGGCTGAAAGAGACCGCACCCGGCACGGAAAGCAAATCTAGCGCTGCATTTTCAGGTGGGGTTTCGAAATTCAGTTACGCCAATCTTTCCATGAGTGATCTGGTCACGCACATCGCCTCCAATTTCGATCGGCCGTTGCTCGATAAGACCGGCCTCAAGGGCAGCTATGACTTCACCCTGGAATACAGGCGCGTGAACCGGCAGATGTTCACGAACGAGGCTGCCGCGATGGCGCAACGCGGCAATGCCGGTGCCGGGCCGTCCATTTTTGATGCACTGAAATTACTCGGCCTAAAGGTCACTCAGTCTAAGGAGCCGTTCGAGATCACGATAATCGATCATGCAGAGAAGCCGTCCGAAAATTGATCGGATGCGGCGATGGGTTAATGAGGTCATGGAAGGCGTTAAGCGTAAATATCGTTAGCTATTTTCGCCGCCACGGGCGGCCTCCGAACTGCCTTAATCATTTTTCGGCTCCCTCAAGCGGTCCGTGCGGCCGGACTTCTTCGCTCTTGAATTCGCCTTTCTCGTTGGCTTGGAATATCGAGCCTCCGCGGAGCGGCGTTTGGTCCGACAAATCGATTCTGACCTTTGGAACAAGCCTCCCGGCTGCATCGAGCGCGCGGCTGGAGATCTTGCCGATTGCATACAACCCGATCTCAAGACGTACCAGCGCCGGTCAGCATGCACGCGGCTAAGATCGAAACTTTCACTGCCGTTCAATTACGACGAACCGCAGAATCGTACCACCATGAGGGCCAGCTTCAGTTTTCACCTGGACATCGTCGAAGCGGTTGGTGTTCCAGAGGGCGTTTAGGTCGCGGCGTAGCGCTAATTCGTCGCAGATGTCGCCCACCTTGCTACTAATGGTCGTCTTCATGGCGTCCTGCGTGACGCCGCTCAAACCTCCGAATTCGATGCCTTCGATCAAATTGGCGGCGGGTTGCCGCTGGCGCTCAGTCATCTCGAATCGGATGATCGCGCCGCCCTGTGCGCCCGGTTCCGTCTTCACCTGGATATCGGTGAAGTAGCAGGTCTTCCAGAGGGTCTTAAGATCGCGGCGCAGCGCTTCTTCGCTGTATACATCGCCCACTTGGCTCTCGATTTTCGCCCTTATAGTCCACTGTGGCAAGCGGTGCAAGCGACGGAACTCAATTGCTTCGATCACTTTCGAAGTGGGTTGCGTCTGCGCTTGAGCAGTCATCCAACCAGACAGGCAAACCAGGAGGCCAACAGGAACAGGTGCGAATCGAGTCATGAAATCCCATTCCTTTCCGGTCGGCCGCTCGCACGTTAAGGCGCGATTGACCTCGCGAACAATGCACCGCGCTCCGGCCCGTTATTCGTTACTATCGCTAGCTATCCGGCAGCCCTCTCTATCGGGGAGCCCTCCTGGTCGGGCTGAGCGGGCGGGCGGCGTGGGCGCCCATGCCAACAACTTATCCGTGATAGACCCGCACGTGGCCGTCAATGTAGAACCATATCTCCCCAGGGAAGTTCTCCCAACCGGTGGATTGGCCAAATGCGGCCAGAGATAGTAGAGCGGATAAGCCCATTGATGCGGATGCTCGCGTCATGCGCCGGCCTCCAGCGGCCCGCAGCCGCGGACAGCAACTGCGAAACCAGCTCATTTTCAACTTAGATGCCGGAAGTCCCTGAAATGTTAGGCGGCGATAGGAACCGGCGATGCGCGGCGCGTTCTAATTCCCGATTGAAATATTCAAGGTTTGCTTGCCGCTAGCGCCGCCCAAGGTAAATGTTAATGGCGTGGTGTCGCTGGCGGGAACGTTCGGCACCACCACGTTAAACTGATACAAGCCGACGGAGTCCTGGACTAACCCCGCGAAGGTGACGTTGGCCGCGACGCCGCCGATGGATACGCCGAAGCTGTTGGCGAGCGTATTGTTTAGTTCCACGATCTGGCCTGCCGGAATATTCGGGGTGACCGCGCCGAAGCCGACTCCATAGAGCGTGACGGTCTCGCCGGGCGTAGCGCGCTGGGTGGCGAGACCGGAAATTGCGCCGGGCGGGAGAATGTAATTGGCGCCTGACAACGCCACTACGTACTGAATGCCGCCGATCTCGAACGACGGCGGAGCCAGCATGCCGGGTTCGGTCGCATTCACTGTGACGCTGTAGGCGGCGCTGTTGCCCGCGGCGGTGGTCAGAACGAGCGGTTGCGGCCCCGTGGGCACCCCCGAAGGCACCTGGGCGTTCACCTGGCCGGCGCTGACGTAATCGATAAATGCGGACTGGCCACCAATGGTCACGGTGGTGCCGCCGAGAGTGGTCGGCGCGTCGATTCCGTTGAAATTACCCGTTGCCCAGTTGAGCGTACCGGCGGAGAGATTCGATCCGTAGATCTCGATCCAGGAGCCGGGCGCGACCGTCGAAAAGGCCCCGAAACTACCGGCAGTCTGGCTTTCTGTAACGATGGGCGACCCTGACGTCGCTGTCAAGCTGGTACTTTCGCGGACGCGGTTGTTAAAAAGATCGCCGACATACAGGTCCCCCGAGGTGTCCGACGTCAGGGAAAATGGATTGTTGAACTCGGCCTGCAAAGCCGGCCCTCCATCGCCCGCATACCCTGCCGTCCCGTTTCCCGCCACGGTCGTAATGATCCCGCCGCTCACTTTGCGGATTCTGGCGTTTCCCGAATCCGCGATATAAATCGAGCCGGCGGAATCCACTACGATCCCACCCGGGTAGCTCAGGCTGGCCGACGTCGCCGCTGCTCCATCACCCCCGTACGCGTTGTTTCCGTTTCCCGCAATCGTGGTTATCGTTCCGGAACTATTGATCACGCGGATCCGCTGGTTGTATTGGTCTGCCACATAAAGGTTTCCCGAGCCATCCGCCGTTACCCACGTTGGGTTGTTCAGCTCCGCCTGCGTCGCCGGCCCTCCATCCCCGGAGAAGCCCTGCACTCCGGTGCCCGCATACGTCGTGATAGTGCCGCTCACATCCACTTTGCGAATGCGAAACCCGCCTTGGTCCGCGATATACAGGTTGCCGCTGGCATCCACCGCACAGCGAATCGGCAGCACCATTCCCGCGGCCGTGGCCGGGCCGCCATCGCCGCTACTCACCGACGATCCATCCCCCGCCACCGTGGTGATAATTCCCGAAGTTGAGATTTCGCGCACCTTATTATTGTTAAGATCGTTCACGTAAATGGCGCCCGAAGGAGCCACGCACACGCCCGTCGGCCCATCGAGTTGCGCCTGGACGGCAGGGCCGCCATCGCCGTTGGGCCCGGAGACGCCGGTCCCCGCGAAGGTCGTAATCACGCCGTTTTTAGCCACCTTGCGGATGCGGTTATTGTTTTGGTCGGCAACGTAGATGTTGCCGGCCGCGTCTGTTGCCAGCCCCACTGGATCGTTGATTTCCGCCTGCGTGGACGGTCCTCCGTCCCCCGAATATCCAGCCACTCCGGTTCCTATAAAAGTACTGATCGTCTGGCCGGACGCGACACTTATCGCCGCCAGAGCCAACAAAAGTCGGCCGTGCATCCCGATTTCCTCCGATCTCGGATCTCGGAAACCAGTATATCGGACTCCCTCGAGTCCGAGCAATTCGGTAACCGCAACGTGTGCTTCGAGCTTGCGGATGCGCCGCTGGAGACTGGTCATGCCGATTATCCGCTCGCACTAACGCCAGCGATCCGTTCGAGTTCCGCGATCAGACGATCCTGGTCAGCGTGCCATCGGAGGAGCGTGCGGATCGGGATTGGTGGGCAACGCTCATGAATGCGGCGGAGCCATAATAAAAGTCATCGGATACGGTCGGTACTCATAATTTGCTTTCCCTTTCTTGCTTCCAACCCCAATCGCATGGATAATTTATGCAGTCTTCGAGGATCTCCTTTCGAGCCTCTTGGATTGATGTTAGCGAAGCGCCTCTGGCGAGACTTCTCGGGCGCCCGAGAAGGGCCGGATGGGTTTCCGCCAAGGCGGCGACGGCGGCGGAAAGGCCAGTTCAGTCTTCCGGAGAGTGGATTTCGCGTCGCATTTAGACACTCGACGAGGTTGGCGCACACTTCCACGGCGCCTGCCGGAGCAAGCGGGTTCTTCGTCGATGAACAGCGGCTATGAAGTGTCGGCGAAGCTCTCCCGATCAACAGAAGTGCGGGAAACCGGCGTCGATTTATTTATGGATGGTCCTCTCAGAACTCTACTTGGGTAAGGCGAAGCTGAATACAGCACCCGAGCCCGAAACTGCGATATATTGTCTGCCGTCCAACGAGTAACTCATCGGCGACGAGGAAAGCGGGCCTCCAGCCGCATAGAGCCACAGGAGTTTGCCTGTCGCCGCGTCGAGCGCGATGAAATATCCTTCTGTGGTGGCGCAGAAAACGACGCCGCCGGCGGTCGCCATCAGGCCGGGCGCGAGCGCCATCTGCGCGATCTCGTATCTCCATTGCACTTTGCCGTTTTCCGGATCGATCGCCATCACACCGGCCGTATTGGGCGCAGCGCCAGGCGGCGGCCCGCCGAATCCGCCGCCATTGCCGCGGCCCTGGTACTGGCGGCCCTCCTCATAAGCCTGCGGACCGGCCGAATAATTCCCGGGCGAGTCATGATACACCAGGTAATACCAGCCGGTCTTTGGACTATAAGATGGCGCCTGAAAATTCGTTCCGCCGCCCAGGGAAGGGTAGACAGTCACGCCTTCAGGCGTCGCGCGCCAGCCGTCCAGAAATATGGGACGGCCATTGTCGTCCCATTCTTTGACCCAGCTGGTTCGTACAAACGGCGTGGCCGAAAGCAGCTTGCCAGTCACGCGATCAAGCACATAGAAGACTCCGTTGCGGTCGGCGTGCAGCATGAGTTTGCGTGGCTGACCGTGCCACATTCTGTCAACCAGAATCGTATCCTCGGTGGAATCCCAGTCGTGCGTGTCGTTGGGAGTGAACTGGTAGTGCCATTTGCGAACGCCGGTATCGGGATCGAGAGCGACCACCGAGCAGGTGAAAAGGTCGTCTCCCTTGCGAACGTCGCCGTTCAAATTCGGTCCCGGGTTGCCGACGGTCCAGTAGAGGGTGTTGAGTTCGGGATCGTACGTGCCAGGCATCCATGTGGCGCCGGAACCGTGCTGCCAGCTATCGCCGAACCACGTGTCGTTGCCGAACTCGCCCGGCCCGGGGATCGCGTTAAAGTGCCATAGCTTCTTACCCGTCGCCGGGTCATAAGCTTCAATAAACCCGCGGATGCCGAACTCGCCGCCCGAGATGCCCGTGATGATTTTGTCCTTAACGACCAGCGGGGGCGCCGTAAGTTCGTAGCCGGCCATGGCGTCGGCCAATTGAACTTCCCAGAGTTGCTTGCCGGTGTGCGCGTCGATCGCGATCAGCGCGGCATCGAGCGTGCCGACGAAAAGCCGGTTGTCGAGGATGGCTACGCCGCGGTTCGAGCGATTATTCTCATACTGATTCCTGACTTTTTGGGGACGGTCGAAGCGCCACAACTGACGGCCGGTTTTGGCATCCAGCGCGAAGACCTTGGTCGTAGCTGCGTTCGCAGGGCCGAGCGGTCCGGTGGTATACATGATTCCGTCCACCACCAGAGGCGTGGCCTGGTTCTGGCCTTCGCCGGTGAACGGGGCCATCCACTGCGCCTGCAGGTTCTTCACGTTCGCGGCGGTGATCTCCGGCAGCGCCGAATAGTGCGTGCCCGCGAGATCGCCCCAGTAGGTCAGCCAGTTGGCGGGTTCCTTCGCGGCGTTAAGAAGGCGATTCCATGAGAGGACGCTGTGAGCGGAATCCGCGCGCGCGGCGGGGTCGGAGGACGCTTTCAAATAAGCGGCAATGTCGCGGATCTCATTCGCGGTGAGACGCGCGCCATAGTCGGATGGCATAAGAGATGTGGCGTCGATCTTCAGATCCATCAATTCAGCGCGGGCAAAGGACCGGAACGCGCCAGTAGTGTCGACGATCTGAATCGTGAAAGAGTCCTGCGATTTGCGCGTGCCCGTGTAGACTTTGCCGTCGGCGGTTGTAGCCGTGACGGTGGCGCGACCGGTATTGCCGCCACGGCCGAAGCCGCGTCCCCCGCGTCCCCCTGGTGCGGCCGGCGCGGCGGCATTCGGGTTGGCAATCAGGGCCTGTAATTGAGCGGCGGTCAAAGCCGAAGAAGTGAGGTCGGGGCCGATGGCGAGGCCTTTTCCGTTGAACTGATGGCAACTCAGGCAGGCCCCTTTGCCCGCGAAGACAAGCTCTCCGTTGACGGGGTCGCCGCTTGCGAGAACTGCCGCGGAAGCAGACGCTGGGGGCGCCGCAGCCGATCCGGTAACAGCCCCGGCGACCGCAAGGCTGCGCAGGTACGTCACAACCTGCCAAATCTGATCCGTACTCAGCCGGGCATAAGGAGGCATTGCTGTGTTGCCGATGCCATTACGGATGTTGAGAAAGATCTCGCCGTCCGCGCCGCCACGCTGGAACGCGCCGCTAACGAAGGACGAAGCACTTCCGTTAGCCGAGTGGCACGACTGGCACGAAGCGCTGAAAATCGTCTTGCCCGCCGCCAGCGCCGCGGCATCGCCCGCAAACGGGTTCTGCAGATTCTCGGCCCGGTCGGATTGAGCGGGAAGCCATGTGGCAAAACCCAATACAGCTACCAATAAGAGTTCCAAGCGCGCGTACATTCCTTACTCCTCGAACAACAGGGTCTTGTCATGCTATTATCGGTCCCTCGAATGCCGGCTGCAAACGTGTTGCTCGATTCGCGGATCGATTCGGAACCGAACCTGGTCTGCGGCATTGCCGAACGGGCATTGCGCAACCATCCCGCAGACGCACCGCATAGCTTAAAGCACCCCCGGAGCAGCGCCAGGCGGCCAAGCGTACCACCCGGTCGGAATTGTGTTCAGGTAACTATAATATTAATCGCCCGCGAAAAAGGAAACACGTATGACCAAGCAGAGTATTCTTCATGCCCTGGGAATAGCCGCGGCATTATTTTCGGCATGCGCTCTGCCTGCACAGCAGGCGGCGGCGCCCGCGGCCGGCGGCGCGGCGATGGCGCCTTCCCGGCCCCGCATCCCTGCGTCGCCCGAGATTCACCCGGATAAGACGGTCACCTTCCGCATCTCCGCTCCGAAGGCCAATGAGGTAACCCTCAGCGGAAGCTGGGAAGGCGCCACGAATCTCAAGATGACCAAGAATGACGAAGGGGTGTGGACTACCACTGTAGGTCCGTTGCCCGAACAACTCTTCGGCTACTGGTATATGGTCGACGGCGTAAAAGCGCTTGATCCGGGCAATAGCGAGACGCAGCGCGATGGATCGCGGTTCGACAGCATGCTGATGATTCCCGGTCCCGCGTCCGACCTGTGGGATTTCAAGGATGTTCCGCACGGCACGGTGCAGGAAGTTTGGTACCCCTCACCGACCTTGAAACTGGCCAGCCGGCGTATGACTGTTTATACGCCTCCGGATTATGCCAGCACCACAACCCGTTATCCGGTGTTGTACCTGCTGCACGGCGGGGGCGGCGACGAAGACGCGTGGATCACCATGGGGCGCGCCAACATTATCCTCGACAACCTGATTGCAAAAGGCAAAACGAAACCGATGATTGTTGTGATGCCCAACGGCAACGCGACCCAAACTGTGTCGCAGGGATTCGGCTTCGGCCCCACGCCGGCGCGCCAGTCGGTTCAGGCGCCTCTGCCTCCTCCTTTGCAGGCGGCTGGTGGATCTCCTGCTGGTGGAGCCCCGGGCGGCGGAAGAGGCGCAGCGCCCGGTGGCCGCGGCGGACAGCCGCAGCCGTATGCGGGTTCGTACCCGGAAAGCCTGATCAAAGACGTGATCCCGTTTGTCGAAAAGACTTATCGCGTGATCCCGAACAAGGATAACCGCGCGATTGCCGGTCTTTCGATGGGAGGCAGCCAAACACTCGCCGCGACCAACAATAATCCGGGCGTTTTCGGCTATATCGGCGTATTCAGCTCAGGACCGCGAACGGCCGACGAGGCGTTCGAAAAGCAACTGGAAGCGGTCAAGGCCGGCGGTGTGAAGTTCTACTGGACCGGCGCCGGAACTACCGATATGGCGCGCGAAGGCACGGTGAATCTCGAGACCATGGTGAAGAAGGCCGGATTCGAAACCTCCTACACGGAGATTCCGGGAGCGCACTACTGGTTTCTGTGGCGCTATTTTCTAGGTCAGTTTGGCCCGATTATGTTCCAATAATAATTACCCCGTACGCGAATTGTGTTTCCGGCTTGGGGCAAAAGAGGTCCTATGAGCTTTCGCAGCATCTCTTTGATCTTGATCATGGCAGTGAGTCTCGCGGCCTCCATGCCGGTCGCCTTCGCGCAACGAGGCGGGCGCGGCGCGGCGCCGGCATCGTCTTCTTCGCCGCGTCCGGTCGATATCACCACCACACGCTCTTTCGATATGCCGACGGTGGAACGAGGCGGCAAAATCTTCGCCGCGCAATGCGCATCCTGTCATGGCGATAACGCGCGCGGCGGCAAGGGTAAAACCGGCGCCGACCTGATCCGTTCGGATATCGTCCTCCTCGATCACGGCGGGCGCGAGTTGCCGGAATTCCTCAAATTCGGTCGTCCTGAAAAGGGCATGCCGAAGTTCGATCTTTCGCACGACGAGGGCGTCGACGTTGCGACCTGGCTCCATTATCAGGTCAGCGTTGCCGCGGACCGGGGCGCGTATGTAAAGTTCAACGTCTTCTCGGGAGACGCCAAGGCCGGCGAAGCGTTTTTCAACGGCCCGGTCGGTAAGTGCAATACCTGCCATTCCGTGACGGGCGACCTGAAAGGCATCGGCGAAAAGAGCAATCACGACGCACCGACACTGCAGGGCTCAATTCTGGCCGGCCGGGGTGGCGGCGGCGGACGGGGTGGCGGCGGACGCGGTGGGCGCGGCGCTGGCGGAGCGACTGTGACTGCCACAGTCACTCTGAAGACCGGCGAAAAGTTTACCGGAACCCCCGCTTTGATGAACGATTTCGTGGTCGAGATCCGGCTCCCGAACGGCGACGCTAAAACCTGGCTGCGCGACGGCGAATGGCCAAAGGTAACTCAGGTCAACCGGATGCAGGCTCACATCGATCTGATGCTGAAGTACACCGATGACGATATCCACAATCTCGCCGCCTATCTGAACGACAAGTAGGAGATACCCATGAGTTTCCATTCCATTTCCGTTGCCGCGCTCACGCTGCTCCCCATCGCTCTCAGCGCTCAGTTCCTCGACCCGAACGTCCTGAAGAAGCCCAACCCGGTCGACGCCTGGCCCACCTATCACGGCGACTACTCGGGCAAGCGCTACAGCGAGCTCACTCAGATCAATAAGTCGAACGTAAATACTCTGACTCTGGCCTGGGAATTCAAGGCTTTGGCTACGGCTGAGACAGCCAATAATGTCGGCGGCCCCTGGAAGCCCGGCGATCCTACCTACTGGGGCGGCCCCAGCGACAGCTACCGGATCGCGGGATCGCCGCTGATGGTCGATGGCGTCATGTACATCTCCGCCATGGACCGCGCCTGGGCCATCAACGCGCGCACCGGCGAACAGTTATGGAGTTATTTTTTCAAGACGCGCGGGGGCCATCACTTCAACGGCAACAAAGGCATGGGCATGTACGGAAGCTGGCTCTATTTCGTGACGCCGGACGCTTACCTGGTCTCGCTCGACGCAAAGACAGGCAAGGAGCGGTGGTACAAGCAACTCGCGCCCGTTGAGATGGACTACTACGGCAGCACCGCGCCGCTGGTGGTGGGCAATCATGTCTACACGGGCGTCGGCGGCGACGCCCTCGACATTCAGGGATACCTGGAGGCACGCGATCCGGAGACGGGCGCTGTTCAGTGGAAATGGTACTCAACCCCCCAGAACCCCGGAGATCCCGGCTACGATTCGTGGCCCGACGATTACTCCCGCAAGCATGGCGGCGGCGGGCCGTGGCAGCCTCTTACCTACGATCCGGCTCTCAATCTGATCTATGTCACAACCGGCAATCCCAATCCCGTGGGCGCGACCCAGAGCCGCAAAGGCGACAACCTGTTTACGTGTTCGATTGTGGCGCTCAATGCCGATACGGGCAAGATGGCCTGGTATTACCAGACTTCACCTCACGATGCGCACGACTGGGACAGTACGGAGGCTCCCGTGTTATTCGATGGCACGTGGGAGGGCAAGCCGCGCAAGATGGTGGCGCAGGCCGCCCGCAACGGATACTTCTTCGTGCTGGACCGCGTTACGGGCGAGCACCTGCTGACCACGCCCCTGGTGGATAAGCAGTTTCTCAACTGGACGCTCGGGATCAATGCCAAGGGGCAGCCCATTAACAATCCGAAGAAAGAATCGTCGGTCGACGGAGTGCTTGTCGGCGCGGGGAACGCTACCAACTGGCCTCCTCCGAGCTTCGACCCGCAGACGGGGCTCTTCTATGTGGGCACCAGCGAAAGCATGAGCATGAGCTACCTGGTCGATACCACCGACCGGCCGGAGGGCTATGGCTTCAGCGGCGGTGGCGGCGGCAATTCGGGCGGGCGTTCGGGTATTCGTGCCATCGACTACCATACGGGCGAAACGAAGTGGATGCATGAAGGCGGCGGGCCGCAGGGTCTGCTGACGACGGCCGGAGGCTTGTTGTTCGGGCATGACGGCTCGACCAATTTCTGCGCCTTCGACGCCGCCACGGGGAAGATTCTGTGGCACACCTGGATGCAGTCGCTTCCTACCAACGGCGCCCAGACGTACCTGCTGGATGGCTTTCAGTTCGTCATGATCGCCGCGCAGGATACGGTATACGCCTATACCCTGAACCGCTGAGTGGCGCTAGTACGACAGGCATCCTTGCCTGTCGCCGCGCCGCCGCAAGGTTGAAGGCATATCGGGTGAAGGCATGATGACACGGCGCGATTTCGCCACGGCTGCCGCGGCGGCTGCGTTCGCTGGTTTCGATCCGCCGCGCGCCTCGGCTTCGGCGCCGTTCCCCGTTCACTATGCCCGCGCCAGCCCGCGCGACGTTCTTGCTCGCTATATCGAGCCGGGTTTCGACGCCTTTCCATCTGAGAAAGACGCGCTCGAAATCGAGGAGCGGCTGCGCCGGATTTTCGCGGGAGTTGAAGCCGTGCCACCCGCGCTTCGCGATTGGGTCAGGGAGCTTCCCAACATACGCTGGACGCGTTTTCATGTTCTGCCCGAAGCCCGCGTTCGCTTCGAGATCGCTATCGCAGGCAGGCGTGGTCTTGAACACCACACCGGCCTATGGGCGCTCCCCGATTTTACTCCGATCGCGGCCCATTCCATCGCATCGCCCGCGCCCTGGTTCCGCGACGTCACCGGCCATATGTTGGGCGGGACCGCTTCGTTCACGCAACAACTCCTGCAAGGAAATCCCTGGTGGCGCGCCCGGCTCGACTCGGCCGTTGGCATCGATGTCGATGGCAATCAGGGTATCGCCGCGGCCGACATCGACAACGACGGAGTCGATGAGATCTACGTCTGCCAGCCCGGCGGGCTGCCCAATCGGTTATATAAGCTCGGCCCGGGAGGCAAGGCCGAAGACATCACCCGGAAGGCGGGCCTCGATATCCTCGACGAAACCACCTGCGCGCTGTTTGCCGATTTTCGCAACTCCGGTCTGCAGGATCTGGTGGTTCTCCGCCGCTCGGGTCCGTTGCTGTTCCTGAACCAGGGCAACGGCGTTTTCCGTGAGCAGCCGGATGCCTTTCGGTTCCGCCGTCCGCCTCGAGGAGCGTTCACCGGAATGGCCGCCGCGGATTACGACCGGGATGGCCGCGTCGATCTGTATTTGTGCACGTACGTCTACGTGCAGGGCGAAGACGTGTATCAATATCCCGCGCCTTATCACGATGCGCGCAACGGTCCGCCGAATTATCTGTTCCGCAACCTCGCGGCGCCCGGCTTATCCGGCGCGGGCGGCCTCATCTTCGACGACGTTACAGAGGAATCGGGCATAGACCAGAACAATAACCGCTTCAGCTTCGCCGCCTCGTGGTGCGATTTCGACGGCGATGGCTGGCCCGATCTTTATGTGGCGAACGATTTCGGCCGAAACAATCTGTATCGCAACCGGAATGGGCGCTTCACGGATGAAGCGGCGCGCGCGGGCGTCGAGGACATCGGCGCCGGCATGAGCGCGTCATGGTTCGATTACAACGGGGACGGCCTTCCGGACCTCTATGTCTCCAACATGTGGACCGCCGCGGGACAGCGCGTTGTGCGCGATGAAGCGTTCCAACCGGCCGCCGGGAATGAGGAGGCCTATCGGCGCCACACGAAAGGCAATTCCCTTTATCGCAACCGGGGAGACGGCACGTTCGAGGAAACTGGCCCGGACCAAGGCGTCGAAATGGGGCGCTGGGCCTGGAGCTCGGGTGGATTCGATTTCGATCTCGATGGATCGCCGGAAATCTTCATTGCGGCGGGCATGGTTTCGAACGGGTTTGAATCTAACCGCCAAAGCCCCGATCTGGAAAGCTTCTTCTGGCGGCAGGTCGTCGCCAGATCTCCAGCGTCTGCGGGCGCGGACGCCGGGTACGAGAACGGATGGAACGCGATCGGTCAGTTATTCCGCGAGAACTACAATTGGAACGGGCAGGAGCCGAACGTATTTTATGTCCGGCGGGACGGGCGTTACACCGACGCTTCCGGAATATCCGGCCTGGACTTCGCCGAAGACAGTCGCGCGTTCTCGGTCACGGATTTCGATGGTGACGGATATCCCGACATCGTGCTAAAAAGCCGGCTGGGGCCGCAGGTTCGCATGATGCAGAACCGCTGCGCGCTGGGGCGGCCGGCGATCGCGCTGCGGCTTCGCGGGACGGCATCGAATCGCGATGCCATCGGCGCCCGCGTCACCGTCAATGGCTACACGCAGGAGATAACGGCAGGCAGCGGCTTCCTGTCACAGCATTCGAAGCGCTTGCACTTCGGACTCGGAGGACGCGATTCGGCGGACGTCCACATTCTATGGCCGTCGGGGCTGAGGCAGGAAGTCGCGGGGCTCCAACCCGGGTTTACGTGGACTGTCACGGAGGGTTCCGCAAATCCCGCCAAGGTTCCCTTCCGTCCTCGATCCGAATACCCGGAGGCGAGGGTTATCGCGAACAACAGCCCGGAGTTCTCTGACACCTGGCTGCTGGAACCGATACCCGATCCCGGTCGCCATACTGGTCCGGCCGTCGTCCTTCTGCACGCAGGCACGTCCCACCGGGAGGCGCTGCTGCCAGACGTTCACGCGATCGATCTGAGGCAACAGCCCGAGGAATTGGCGGCCGCCTACGATCTATTGCACAGATATGTATTTGAGTACCGGACCGGGCTCTCGCTGCCCCTCGCACTGCTCGTGGATCGCGACAGCCGCGTGCGGAAGATTTACGCCACCGTGCCGCCCGAGTCAACGATAAAGGCCGATGTAGAGAAGCTGCGCGCAACCGATGATTCGCAGCTTCGCCGGCTCGCGTTTCCGTTTGCAGGCAAGTATTACACCGAGCCATCGCGGAATTACTTTAAGCTCGGCATCGCGTTCTATTGGGCCGGATACGCGCGGCGTGCTCTGCCCTTTCTCGACGAAGCGCTTCGCGCAAACCCCGGCCACTGGCGCGCGTTGCTCGCTCTTGGGGAGATTCATCGCGAGCTGGGAAATCCGGATGCGGCGCTGGCCGCGTTTCAGCGTGCTCTCTCGCTTCAGCCAAACCACGCCGGGGCGATGGTGAGTGTGGGGATCTCGCTTCTCGCGAAAGGCGACCGGCCCGGCGCGCGCGCCATGTTCTCCCGAGCGCTCGAAACCGATACGCACTGCGCGGAAGCGGCTAACCAAATGGGACTTCTCGAAGTGCAATCCGGCGATTCAGAGCGTGCCCGCCAATGGTTTGAGCGAGCCATTGAAGCGCAGCCGGACCACTCCGGCGCGCTCAATAATCTGGGCGTACTGTTCGCTCAGAAGGGCCAATACGACGATTCCGTCGCGGTCTTTCGCTATGGCATCGCGAAACTTCCCGACGACGAACCCCTCCACCTGAACCTGGCCCGAGTCTATGCCATGACGGGCCGGCGCGACACTGCCATCGCCATCCTGAACGAACTGCTTGACCGAAAGCCCGCCAGCGTGGCAGTGCGGAGACTCCTTGAAGATCTGAACAGCCGCTGAGAATTTCCCGAAGCCAGGTCTGGCAAGTGTTTCCCGGCCGCGCTGTGGAACCGAAGGGCCGAGCTGCGTAGTCGATAGAGTTGAAGCCTGGCTTGGCGTTCTTAGCCCATTGCGGCGGACGGGTTGACCCGAACCACGGGCTTCCCAACGTTGGGGAATCCGGGCTAAATCGAATGTGGGTCGCTTGAAGCACCGATCGGTTCCGACGGGCATCATTGACGGCCAGCCGCAACCGCTGCTATACCGCACTCCGAATCAAAGTCGCCACTGCCGTTCGGGAACCTCCTTCGGCGGTTGAAGCCACAGTGCGGCCGGAGGGCCATCTTGTGGGAAGCCCGGTATAAGATGTAGAACGTGAACCTTCCTGTGAGCCCACCGGTGTTGCCGATGCTGGCAAAGCGAGTGGATGAGCTGCCGGCCGAGGGCAAGTGGATCTTTGAACCGAAATGGGACGGCTTTCGTGCGCTGGTTTTCCGGGACGGCGACGAACTCGAAATCCAAAGCCGGGATGAAAAGCCGCTGAACCGCTATTTTCCTGAGATTGTGGAAGCGCTCAAGTCTCAATTACCGCCCCGCGCCGTGCTCGATGGGGAAATCGTGATTGCGCGCGGGAGCGTGCTCGATTTCGAGGCGCTTCAACTGCGGCTGCATCCGGCGGCATCGCGGGTCAAAACGCTTGCTAAGCAGACGCCGGCTTCGATTGTGTTCTTCGATTTGCTTTCGGGCGGTGAGCGGGATTTGCGGAATGAGCCCTTCGAATTACGACGGATGATGCTTGAGGACATCCTTCGGAACGCGGCGCCGCCGGTTTACATTACGCCCGCGACCCAGGAACGGGCCACCGCCTTGGACTGGTTCCGGCGATTCGAAGGAGCTGGCCTCGATGGCGTGATGGCGAAGCCGGCTTCGGGAAACTACGAACCCGACAAGCGGGTGATGCTCAAAGTGAAGCACGAGCGGGAGTGCGATTGCGTAGTAGCGGGATTCCGCTGGTACAAGGGCGCGGAGAACGGAGCGGTCGGGTCGCTGCTGCTCGGGCTTTATGACAAAACGGGAATGCTGCAGCACGTGGGTGTGTGCGCGAGTTTCACAGCGGAGAAGAGAAGGGAACTTCTGCACCTTCTGGGGCCATATCGCACGAACGCACTCGACAATCACCCGTGGAAGGAGTGGGTGGGCCATCTGACGGCAAACGGAGAAACGGGAGGCCGCGTGCCGGGGGCACAGAGCCGCTGGAGCCGCGGCAAAGATCTTTCCTGGGAGCCGCTGAAAGCGGAGCTGGTGGTGGAAGTGGCCTACGAGCACATGCAGGGTTCGCGTTTCCGCCACATGGCCCATTTCCGCAGATGGCGAACGGATAAGCGACCGCAAGACTGCACGTATGAACAGTTGGAAGTCGTGCCGCCGCATGAACTGGCTACGATTTTCGCAGCCCGGTGAGCGTTCACGCGGTGAGTATTCGAGGCCCTGTCAGGTGGCCTTCTTAGGTCCACGGCCAGCGCGCAATTCGCGCCACTGGCGGGTGGGATCGTCATCGGGATCGGGCGTTTCCTGGCGAGGCCGGACGTCTTCGGGGACGTGGCGCAGGTTGACGCGAATACGGGTCCAGGTGGAGGAGCGGCCGCGCATGGAATCGACCAGGACGTCGTCCACGGCGAGATACGAAGCGAGGGCGTGGTATTTGGCTTTCCAGCGTTCGAGTCCGGCAAGGGCAGCGTCGCGATCGGGCGAATTGGCGACGGTGATCAGAGGCATTTTGGCGCGCGGCTTGGGGACGGAGCGGGCGCGTGAGGGCGCCACTCGCGGCGCCTCTCCCTCTGCGCGGCGAAAGTGAGGCGGCCAAGGGGCATCGGCCAGGCCCTCGGCTTCATCTTTGGCGGCGAGTTCCAAGAGCTTTTCAAGCGAACCAGGGTGTCGGTCCATGTCGGCATGCGGGTTGCCAACAGTCGCGAAGCGCTTGGGCACGGTGAAGATGGTGAAGTCGGCGGGGTCGCAGTCCGGAACCTCACGCCAGTCGAGGGGTGTGGAAACGCGAGCGTCGGGGAGCGGGCGGACGGAATAGGCAGAGCAGGTGGTGCGATCCTTGGCGTTCTGGTTGTAGTCGAGGAAGACGCCCTGCCGCTCCTCTTTCCACCACTTGGAACTGGCGATGTCAGGCCGGCGGCGTTCCACCGCGCGCGAGAGCGCCACGGCGGCGCGGCGCACTTCGGCGAAGGTCCACGCAGGCTGGATGCGGACGTTGATGTGCATGCCGCGGGAGCCACTGGTTTTGGGCCAGCCGTGGAGGCCCATGTCGGAAAGGACGTCTTTGACTTCGAGCGCGACCGTGCGAACGTGCTCCCAGGGAACGCCGGGCCCGGGATCGAGGTCGACGCGGAGTTCGTCAGGATGGTCAAGATCGCGCGACCGGACGGGGTGGGGATGGAGTTCGATGCAGCCGAGGTTCACTATCCAGGCCAGGCCGGCAGCATCGTCGACAACCACCTCTTCCGCGGTACGACCTGAGGGGAACGACAAAACCACGGTGCGGAGCCAAGAGGGGCGATCCTTCGGCGCACGCTTTTGATAGAACGCTTCGCGTTCAGCGCCGTCGACGAAACGCTTAAGCACGACCGGACGATCGGCGATGCCGGCCAGAGCGCCGGGAGCTACCGACAGGTAGTAACGCACCAGTTCGAGCTTGGAGACCTTCACCTGGCTTGAGAAATAGAGCTTATCCGGGTGGGTAATGCGGATCTCGCGCCCATCGACCATGAGGACTTCGAGAGCGTCTGGTATCTCCACAAAAACAGGCTACATCATCGGGGGACGGCTGACTACAACTCCGAGCGTCGAACCTGGGAGGTTGGGCGGATCAGGAACGAGTAGTCGGCATTGCGCCCGGAACCATGACGCCAATCGATTCTGAGGTGAACAAGGCGCAATGGGCGTCTTCGCGGACCGATCCACTGGTCAGGGAGCAGCGCAGAAATCGTACCCATCCTGGACACCGGGCGGGCTCCTATCTCTCGCGATACTCCGTAAAGACATACCCCTTATCCTTGCGAAAGACGTGGCACTGATGACAAGTCTCACGCTTCCCGGCGTCCAACATGTCCGTCCGGCTCCCTTCGTCAAAACTCCCGTATCCCCAGCCTGCCGTCGAGCTATAGCGTTGGGAATCTTTCACCATGACGCCGACCACCCGCCGCTGCCCCTCCCTGGCGCCGCCGTTCGCAGTGGAAAGCCACTCCAGCATCTCCTCGGCAAAGATCGCTCCGTCCGGATACGAACCCGTGCGCAAGCCATCCATCGCCTTGTCGTTAGCGTAGAAATGAAACACGCCCGCTATACACGGCTTCTCGCAAGGCTTCTTCGCGAACGAATCGAAGGTCGCCGGAACCATCGAGCTGTGGAGGAAAGTCCAGTGCCGATACCCTTCCGGATACGGCGTGCCCTGGCTGGCCGCTACGGTGCCGAGCGTGGTGAAAACGAGGTCGTGATCCTTTTGCTTCGAGTGGCAGGAATAGCATTGGGCCCGATCCTTCTCTGCCAGCCGGCCACTATTCTTACTATCGAATGTCTCGAATCCCCAACCACCGGTGTCCTTATACAGCCGGTCATCTTTCCTCATGACGTCCAGCCCGCTTCGCTCTCCCTCGGCAAGGATCCCTTTCGACTCGCCCTCGCCCGCGACCGTGTGCAGAGTCTCACGAACCACTACGGAACCATTCGGAAATTTCCCCGCGCGATATCCCTCGACTGCCTGTGGATTGGCATAGAACTGAAAGATCTTACCTCCCTCGCTTGCGAACGATTTGTGTTCGGGCCCCACTACGACGGACTTGACATGCTGCCACGAGCGATAGCCGTCCGGAAACGGAACCGCAGCCTCCCCGGCCGCGGTGATTCCGAACGCGAACACAAAGAAGACCACAAACACGCCTGTACGCCTCACGATTTGGTTGCTGTTGTTTTCCATATTCCTCTCCGCGGCCGTGCCCAAGCCAGGCCGTACCGTAATCCGATTGTGCGGTCCTGCGCACGGCGCGGAAATGTTTTTTTGACAGGGTGGACTTTCGAAGTGCCAGGGCGGCCCCTTCGCGGGACGAATGTTTCACCGGTCGCGTTCCGCTTGCGTTCCTGGATGCGCCCGGATCGCTCGTCAACGAAATCTCCCAGCCCGTCAAGCTTTCCTTCCGTTTTGCCCCTATCCGTAGAAGAATGGAAGGAGCGGAATGTTGCGGCCGTCCTCTCCTACGCTTCGACGATGGGCCACGTATTGGCTCGCCTGGACCGCGGCTGGACTCTTCTACATCACCCAGGACTTCATGACGCGGCTCTCCTGGAACGAGTCGATCCCCTGGAGGAATGTCGTCATAGGCTGGATGGCCGCAATGTATATTTGTGCGGCATTCACGCCTGCCATTCTGTGGCTCGGGCGCCGCTGGCCTGTGGACCAGACCCATGGCCGGCGGCCGATCGCGCTTCACCTCGGCGCCTCGATCGCGTTCTCCCTGGTATCGACCGCGCTCGAAGTTTCGCTGCTGGCCGGGATCGGAATGCTGCCGGCTTTTTCCGGGCCAACGTCGTTCGCCAAGGATCTTTGGTTTCTTCTGCCGTACGACTTTCACGGAGGCATCATCCGGTACTGGGCAGTGGTCGGCTTGCAGGCGCTCTTCCGGTCGAACCAGGAAGCCCGGCGGAGCGAGCGCGAAGCGCTGGAGCTCAAGGTTCACTCTTCCCAGCTCGCCGAGCAGTTGACCTCGTCGCAGTTGAGCGCCTTGAAGATGCAATTGCATCCGCATTTTCTATTCAATACTCTCAGCGCGATCATGGTTTTGGTGCGCCAGGGGAAGGGCAGGGAGGCCGAAACCATGCTCAGCCGCCTCAGCGATTTACTGAGGCACACGCTGGACGATGTGGAGGCGCAGGAAGTCCCGCTTTGGCGCGAGCTCGATTTTCTGCGGCTCTATCTCTCCATCGAGCAGGTTCGGTTTGAGGATCGGCTGCGCGTCCGCATCGAAGCCGGTCCGGAGGTCTCGGACGCGCTCGTCCCGCATATGGCGCTTCAGCCGATCGTGGAGAATGCCGTACGCCACGGATTGGGACAGAGCGAGCAGCCTGTCCTCATTCACGTCAGTGTATCCCGGATAAACGGCGATCTCGCATTGACGGTCACAGACGACGGACCCGGATGTCCCGCACCCGTCTTCGAGGAAAAGGGCATCGGACTTAAAAACACCAGGAATCGCCTGAAGCGGCTTTACGGCGCCGGGGCCACGCTCTCGGCGGAAAACCGGCTTCCCCGGGGAGTTCAGGTGACAATGACGCTGCCCTACCGTACCGGGCGGCCGGAGGACGATGAGTGCGCATGAGAGTCCTGATCGTCGATGACGAACCGCTCGCCCGTGAGGGAATCAAATTGATGCTCGGCAGCGATTCGCAAGTGATGGAAGCGCGAAACGGAAGAGAAGCGGTAGCCAAGATCCGCGACGAGACGCCGGATCTCGTAGTGCTCGACGTCCAGATGCCGCGCATGGATGGTTTCGCCGTCGTCGAAGCGGTCGGAGCGGATAAGATGCCGGTCGTGATATTTGTAACTGCCCACGACCAATACGCCATTCGCGCGTTCGAAATCAACGCTGTCGATTATCTGCTGAAACCGGTAACGGAAGAGCGCTTCCGGCTTGCGTTTGAACGAGCCAGGAACCGGCTCCGGGCAGCATCGCCGGATGAATCCACGCGCCAAATGCTGGCCGTCCTCGATGCTATCGCTAAACCGCGGCAGTACCTCTCGCGCCTTGCCATTCGATCCGGCGACCGCACAATTTTCCTTGCGATCGATGAGGTGGAGTGGATTGAGGCGGCGCAGAACTACGTCCGGGTGCATGCGGGTCGAGCGACTCACCTGCTGCATGTCCCCATGAACACCATCGAAACCTCGCTCGATCCGGAGCGATTTGTGCGCGTCCATCGCTCCCACATCGTCAATCTCGAATCCATCAAGCATTTGTGGACGTTAGCGCACGGTCAATACGTTCTTGAACTGATTTCCGGCGAGCGGTTACAAACCAGTCGATCTTATGGAGAGAAGATCCGGACCTTGCTTTCGAATCCATTCTGAACGAATTCAACGTCTCGAGCAGAACGACCCTCGCGCCGAGTGCGGTCGCCAAACATTTCTCACAAACATTGCTCCCGCTCCGACGACCAGTGCGATTCCCGTCAGGACAGTTTATGAAGTGCGTGAACGGAACCCAGAAAAGCGTCACTTTAACAAGCGGGACCGCAGGTACGCACTCGGGGTGAAGAAAATGCTCAATGCCGAAGAACATCGAGACAAGGGCAACCAAATACAGCGCGCCGATCGCGACGCGATTCCCACCAGGCGTTCGTTCCCGCACGCTGCTCGTTATCGCCAGGAGTATCGCGCTAACGCGGAAGTGCTGAGACTGATCGCGACCGGCAACGCGAACAAGGAGATTGGCTCCAAACTTTCCGTTGGCGAGGATACCGTCAAACGGCACGTTACGAACATCCTCGGAAAACTCGACGCGAACCGCCGGACGCACGCGGTCACGATAGCGCTGAAGCGCGGAATCATCGAACTCTAACTCGCACTAAAGCGGGAACGTGAGATGCCAGTTTGGTAGGTCTCCTTTCGTTGCAGATTAAATAAGCTGTTCTTGGGACACGTTCTGCAACGCCTGTTTTCGATATTCGCTGACGCCTGACCCGGCGCCGGCCTCCCAGAATTGTTTATGCGCGGCCCCGATCATTAGCAGTCGGCAATGTTCCGCTACTTCGTCGCCTGAGCAACAGAATCTTGACGCAACTGACACAGGTGTTCTCAAGGATGTACTCCGACATCGGCCGGTGGTCGATTCCCCCGGAGAAATTGCTGCGGCTTCGTAGCCCCGCAGGAGTTGGGCCAGCATCCTATTCAGCGCGGTGGCGACTTCGGTGAGAGTCACGTCGAAGTCGATCTTCATCCCGACGGCGGAACTCAAAGCGTCCAGGTGAAAGAAGTCTACCGGGTCAGCCAGGGAGTTCTCGATCGGCGTGCGTTGCGCATAACGGGTGATGCGCTTGGATGCGGCGCTCCGCAGCCCGGTTGCATTTCTTGGCAAGCAAATTTGGATTGAAGAAACGCAACCGGGATAGAAGATTATGAGCGAGATTAAAACGGCGCGAGTTCAGAACTTCGCGCCAGCGATAGCGGTCACAGCGTTCCAGTAGAACCGCAGGTGCTTGTAGACAGACTCTTCCGAAATGCGCTCCTGATCGCTGTGCGCGCCGAAGCCTTTCAGCACATCCTCATCGTCGCGCATGGCGCCGATGCCATAGCACTGCACGCCGCGCGGGCGCAGTTGCGACATGTCGGTCGCGCCAGTTCCCATCAGGGGAACCGTCGGAATACCGTAGACCGTCTGGAACGAGGCTTCGAGCGCTCTATAAACATCGGACGTGATGCTAACGGGCGCACCCTGCGGGCGGCCCGCGCCATTCGGCACGATCTCTACTGCCGGGTCGCTGACGATCTTGCGCATCAGTTCGTAGAACTCCGGCATGTTTTCGTCGGGCAGCGCGCGGATGTCGAGCGTGGCCGTGGCTTCCGAGGGAATGACGTTGCTCTGAAACCCGCCCTGGATGATGTTGGGAGAAATCGAAGTATGAAGCATCGAATACAGGTTCGGTTCGTTGACGGCGAGATACTCCCGCACAGCAGCCGATTTCTGCGGGTTCAGCAGATCTTTGAAGCGTTGCGCTTCTTCCCCTTCGCTGATCTGGCCCATTTTTTCGAAGAACGTTCGCGTTGTGTCGTTCAGGCGCATAGGGGGATCCCAGAGGGCCAGCTTTTCCACGGCGCCGGAGAGGTGCGCGATCGCATTGCCGCGCATGGGCCGCGAACCGTGGCCGGAGGGACCTCTTGCCACAAGGCGAGCGCCGGAGGGCCGCTTTTCCATGGTCTGGATCATGGCGTAGCGCGCTGTGCCCGTACGCCGCGCCACGCCGCCACCTTCCGCCAGACACGCTTCGGCTTCGATCTCCGGAAAGTGTTCGCTCACCAGATAGCCGATGCCGATGCTGGAGTTGCCTTCCTCGCCGGCTTCGGAAACAAAGATGACGTCGCGGTCCACCTTCGCGTTGGCGCGCTTCAGCATCACCATGGTCATCATCGCGGCGTAGAGGTTCGTCTTGTCGTCGAGCGTGCCGCGCCCGTAGACGTAGCCGCCGCTGCGAGTGGCGCTGAAGGGCGGGAACGTCCACTTCGACAGGTCGACCTTCACGGTATCGCTGTGGCCCATGATGAGCAGAGGCTTCTTCGAACCGTTGCCTCTGATGCGGGCGATTAAATTGGCGCGGGCCGGGTCCTTCGCCACGAGCGTTACCGGAATACCTTCGGCTTCCAGAACTTTCTTCACGTACTCGGCGACTTTTGTTTCGGTACCGGGAGCGCCGGTGGAATCGATCTGCACCAATGACTGAAAGTGGCGCATTCCTTCCTCGCCGATCCTGCTCCAATCGATGGTCTGCGCGCCGATAGGCAGCGCGCAGAAGAGAACCAGGGCAATCGCGTATCGCATGGCGCAAGTTTATCGCAGTGTTCGGTATCGCAGAAGCCACTGGGAAATGAAGGCCGCCCACCCACTTCTTCCGCGCGCAAGTAACATTCTTCCAGCAGTGCGGTGTCATTGCGGAAGTCCTCAGGCCAGGCGGGGATCCTGGAAAACGCGTGGCTCGATGCGCAGGCCCATGTTAGCGTTGATGAGCGAAGGCTCCGGTCAAACCGCTGCCCTCACGCTGTCGGGCCAACCGCTTGCCCATTTCTGCCCATACGGTTACGGTGGCTGCCTGCCGAGGTTTCACAGCATGGTCCGGTCTTTAGGAAACCCCCTCACAATATGTCCGAAGCGGCCGGTACGGAGCGGCAATACTCCCCCATGGCTGGAGCGGTTTCAGCTCGCCACTCGCAAAGAGGGGGTGGTGATGTAGTAGCGGAACTCGCCCTGTTCGATCAACCTCCGCGCGTGGCCGATCTGCGGCGATCAGCTTCTGCTTTGCGCCCAAATCCCACAGCGCGGCGCAGCGCGGTCTTAACGCCGCCGCGGCTCCGCTACGGTTGTATAATCGGGGGCGGCCAAGAAGCCACCTGGAAATCCGGCTAATGTTGGCCTGAACCTCCTGTCGAAGGGAAGATAATGCGAAGTTCGAGTGTGGCCGTGCTGCTGGTGGCGTCCTGGGCGTGGGCACAGGCTCCGACAGAGTCGCTGTTCAATGCTCGGGTCGATCCTGAGCAAGGGCGGAAGCTGTGGTCGGCCAACTGCGCCGTGTGTCATGGCCCCGAGGGGAAGGGAGGCCGCGGCCCCGACCTGACCAGCGGCAAGTTCCGGCGCGGCGGCACTGACGACGACTTGTATCGGGCCATGCGAAACGGGATTCCGGGGACCGAGATGCCGGGCTTTCCGTTGGGCGGAGTGGAGTCTATGCAGCTTCTGGCTTATGTGAGGGCGCTGGGAAGAGCGGCCATGCCACCTCCTCGGGGCGGAGATGCCGCAAGCGGTCGCGAGCTGTTTTCCGGTTCCGCCGAATGCGCGCGTTGCCACAGAGTGGGCGGGATGGGCTCCCGGATCGGGCCGGACCTGACCGACGTCGGGGCGCGCATGCCACCGCCCGATTTGCTGGCAGTGCTGCTGCGTCCGGACGAGCGCGTGCTCCCGGCGCAGTGGTATGTGCGGGCGGTGACGCGGGACGGGCGGACCATCACGGGTAGAAGGCTGAACGAAGACACATACAGCGTGCAACTCATCGATGCCAAAGAAGAGCTGGTTTCGTTGGTGAAGGAAGAGCTGAGAGAGTACGAGCTGATCAAGAAGTCGCCTATGCCGAGCTACGAAGGGAAGTTGACCCGCGAACAACTGGACGACCTGGTTGCCTACCTGGCGTCATTGAAAGGAACTCCATGAGAGTCTTCGCAGCGGTATTGTGGCTGAGCTGTTGTATGCCATTGGGCGCGCAGGTGAGCTACAACCGCCTGCTGCGCGCCGACCAGGAGCCGCAGAACTGGCTGACGTATTCGGGGAGCTACAAAAGCTGGCGCTACAGCTCGCTCGACCAGATCCGGACGGGGAATGCGAAGAATCTGGAGTTGAAGTGGATATACCAGCTCGATTCCACCGACAAGTTCGAAGCGACCCCGCTGGTGGTAGACGGAGTGATGTACTTCTCGGAGCCGCCGAGCGACGTGATCGCAGTGGACGCGAAGACAGGCCGGGCCTTCTGGACATACCGCGATACGCTGGAGGGCAATGTAGGCGTGTGCTGCGGGCGCGTCAACCGCGGGCTGGCGATACTGGGGGATACGCTATTTCTAGCGGCGCTGGACGGGAACCTGGTCGCGCTAGATGCGAAGACGGGAAAAGAAGTCTGGAAGACGCGGGTGGTGGACCCGAGCTTTGGCTATAGCCTGACAATGGCGCCGCTTGTGGTGAAGGACAAGGTGATCATCGGGCCGGCGGGAGGAGAGTACGGGATACGCGGGTTCCTGGCGGCGTTCGATGCGCACACAGGCAAAGAGGTATGGCGGTTCCACACGATTCCAGGACCGGGGGAGGCAGGAAGTGAGACATGGGCAGGCGATGCCTGGCAGCGTGGCGGCGGCTCCGTCTGGCTGACCGGCTCCTACGATCCGGAGTTGAACCTGATCATACAGGGCGTGGGGAATCCGAGTCCGGACTGGAACGCGACGGTGCGGCCAGGCGACAATCTCTATTCCAGTTCGGTGATCGCTCTCGATGCCGACACAGGCAAGCTGAAGTGGCACTTTCAGTTTGTTCCGCACGATGCGTGGGACTGGGACGCGATGCAGATTCCGGTAATGGTAGATGCGGAGTGGCAGGGGCAGCAACGTAAGCTGCTGTACTGGGCGCATCGCGATGGCGTCTTCTATGTGCTGGACCGGAGCAATGGAAAGTTTTTGTTGGGCAAGCCGTTCCTGAAGGTCAACTGGTTGGCGGGCTTCGACGAGAACGGGCGTCCGCAGGTGCAACCAAACTCGCTGCCGACGGCGGAAGGGACGCTCATTTACCCGGGCGTGCAGGGCGGCACGAACTGGTACTCGCCCTCGTATAGTCCGCGGACGGGGTTGTTCTACCTGTCGGTATGGGCAGACTACTACTCGGTGTACCAGGAAGGAGCGGCGGATTACATCGCAGGGAGGCGATTCAACGGAGGGGACATACGGCAGCCCCTCGCCTTCAACCGGAAAACGACGCTGTTTCCAGACGAACAACAAGGGTACGGGGCGCTGCGGGCGATCAACCCGAAGACCGGAGAAATGGCGTGGCAGGTGAAGTTTGCAGACCTGACTGAGGGCGGAGTACTCAGCACGGCGGGGGACGTAGTGTTCACGGGCAACCGGGAAGGATACTTCCATGCCTTCGACGCGCGAGATGGGAAGCTGTTGTGGAAGATTTCGTTGGGCGGCTACATCGCGGCAGGTCCGGTGAGCTACTCGGTGGACGGGAAGCAGTACGTAGCGGTGGCAGCGGGGCACGGGATGTTTGTGTTCGGGCTGCGGGAGTAACTCGCGGACGGTGGGCGCCGTATATTGGGCGACGCGATGAAGGGCGACTTGCTGGCGGGCCGTGCGCTTGGCGCTGCGGAGCCCGACTAACGGCGAGCCGGCTGCGCACGCACTACACCGTCTAACCCGGAGCGGCCGAGAGCTGGAAAGCCGCGAGGGCATCCAGTTGGCGGGGTTCGAGCGCGGATCGTCTACCATGGATTTGCAGGCCCAATGGCGGCGAGCGGCATGCCATCTATCGAGAGAGGAAACGATGACCAGAGTGGCGGTTCTGGATGATTGGCAGGGTGTGGCGCAAAGCAGCACTGACTGGTCGCCGCTTAAGGCCCGCGCCGAAGTGGTCTTTTTCGAGCAGGCGTTTGACGACGAAAACGACGCCGCAGCCAAGCTGGTGGATTTCGATATTATCCTGTCGATGCGCGAGCGCACCCCACTTCCCGGCTCTCTTATCAACCGCTTGTCCCGGCTGCGCATGCTAGGCATTACCGGCGCGCGCAACCTCTCGCTCGACACGCCCGCCTGTACCGCGCGAGGCGTGGTAGTGTGCAATACGGCTGGCGGAGCCGCGTGCGAGGCCGCCGCCGCCGAGTTGGCGCTCGGCCTGCTGCTGGCAGCGGCCCGTGCGATCCCCATCGCCGACTCCAATATCCGCGCCGGGCGGTTCCAGATGGGCGTGCCAGTCGGTATCAGCCTGGCGGGAAAGACCATTGGGATCATCGGCCTCGGTCGTCTCGGGTCGCACATGGCCCGCTACTGCGGGGCGCTGAACATGACCGTGCTGGCCTGGAGCCAGAACCTGACCTCGGAGAAGGCGCAGTCGGCAGGCGCCGCGTTCGTTTCAAAAGAAGAGCTACTATCTCGCTCGGACGCGGTCAGCATCCATCTGGTGCTGTCGCCCCGGTCGCGCGGACTGATCGGCGCCGCTGAGATCGCGCGAATGAAACCGGGCGCGATCCTGATTAATACGTCACGCGGTCCGATCGTGGAGGAGGCAGCTCTGATCGAGGCTCTGCAAGCGCGCCGCATCATAGCCGCGCTGGATGTCTATGACCGCGAACCGCTACCTGCGAACCATCCGCTGCGTAGCGCGCCCAACACGGTGATGACGCCCCATCTCGGCTACGGCGTGCAGGAGACTTGGGCGGAGTTCTACCGGCAGAGCCTGGAGAACGCCCTCGCCTTTCTGGACGGAAAGCCGGTTCGTGTGACGAATCCAGAGGCGCTGCGGCTCGTCTGACACCTTGGATGTACTGGGCTGGTGTTTACTAGCTGGACGAGTGGATGCCGGCAACGGAAGACTGCCGGCGACGCGGACCGACAAGGGAAGAACTGGAAAGCTAAGCGCGCACGGTCACCGGGGCCGCGGATGCTGTGCGGCTGGCGTTGCGGCTCCAGGCTCACGGCGAGCAGTGGCGCGGGGATGCGCAGCCGGGGGGCCAAGAAGGCGCGAGCATTGTCAGGCTTCAGATACGAGGCCGGCGCCGACGCACAATCGCCGCGTCCATGCGACTCAATTTGAGAAAAACGGCTGGAGTGGCGGACGCCAGTTGCGCCACGTCGCCCGATTCTCGCTCGCGTCTTCCCAGGTGATACAGTTCAGAATTGAGGTCTGGAGGGATCATGCGCAAGCTTTGGCTCACATTAGCGGTTCTCCTTCCGCAGATCGCCCTCGCCCAGTTGTCTCCCCAGGCGACTTGGGCGACGCATGCGGCCAACGAGTACCAGATTTTTCCGAACATCACGTACTCGGTGAACAACAATTACGAATCCAAGCTGGACATCTACAAGCGGCGCGATGCCACTGTCCCGCAGCCCACCTTGATCTGGATTCACGGCGGCGGCTGGACGGGAGGCAGCAAGGAATCCGCGGTCATGTCGCTGATGCCGTGGTTCGAAATGGGATGGAACGTAGTCAACGTCGAGTACCGGCTGGCGCGCATCTCGCTGGCTCCTGCAGCGGTGGAGGATTGTTTATGCGCCTTGCGTTTTGTTGCGGCGCAGGCCAAGACGTACGCCATTGACCCCGGAAGATTGGTGGTCAGCGGCGATTCGGCCGGCGGCCACCTGGCGCTGACTACGGGGATGATTCCGGAATCCGCGGGTCTCGATCGGCAGTGTCCGGGAGCGCCTCTGCCTAAAGTGGCGGCCATCATCGACTGGTACGGGATCACCGACGTCGTTGACTTGCTGGACGGCCCCAACCGCAAGACGTATGCGGTGCAGTGGTTGGGCAGCCTGCCCAACCGTGAGGAGATTGCGCGCCGCGTGTCGCCGTTGACTTATGTGGTCCCTGGGCTGCCGCCGATTCTCTCGATCCAGGGCGACGCCGACCCGACCGTTCCCTACAGCCACTCCGTGCGCCTGCAGGAGGCGCTCGATAAGGTTGGGGTGGCGCACCAGTTGGTGACCATTCCCGGAGGCAAACACGGGAACTTCACTCCGGAGGAGCGCACCACCATTTACGTAGCCATACACCAATTCCTGGCCGCGAATGGATTGGCGAGCAAGTAGCCGGGTACAAATTACGTCTGCGCCGGCGAGGCATCGATCTTCGCGGTTTGGGGCGAGTTCTCGGGACTTGAATTCGCCCGCGCTGATTTGACCGGGACCTGCCGCGTTTGCATTGCTTGAGACGATAGCAGGGCAGCTTTCGCGAATCCATTCGTCCCGCGCTCGGGGCGTTCTGCGGCTGCTGATCCATTGGATCTTAAAACCCGGAGCGCCAGGCGGATTAGAAATGACGCTCGAGCTAAAACCGACGCACGTACTGGAAGCCACGTTAAATGTTCCAATGGTCGCCGCCCTCAATTCCCCCTCCTGGAATATTTGTTGGGTGCACCGGGCGTGGGAAGGGTGTCGGCGATCTGCGCGCCGCTGGCATGCGCCTGGGTCAATGCGGCGGTGAGGGATATGCCGGAGCCGGAGACCTGTGCGGCGGCTGCGTGCGCAGATTTGAGAGGCGCGGTGACGGTGATTGTGGGACCGGGGCCAGGGCCGCCGCGGCCGCCTCTACCGCCGCCGGCAACGGAGGCGACAACTTCGGTCTCCTGGTTTGCGCCACTATCGATGGTGATCGTCTGGCCGGCCGCGAAGCCGGCCGCGCTGGCAACGGGGATAACGGTCGCACCCGCGCTGGTGGCGGCGCCCACCGTGGTGGCGCCGGCAGTGCCAACCGCCGCGATGACGGCGGTCTCGAGGCTCGCGCCCGTATCGATCATGATCGACTGGCCATTGCTAAAACCTGCCACGCTGGCGACCTTGATATTGGTGGCGCCGGCGGCGGAAGCGGCCGATAAAGTGGTGGCGGCCTGCAACAGGAAATCGTTGCAGTTGCTGTCGGTGTCGACGCCGTCCGGGAAGCGGCCCGAACTCCGATTGGGCGCGCTGACGGCCGGAGCGTTTTGCCCGCCGAATCCACCGCGGCCCACGCCGAAGCTGGGCGTAGGCACGCGGCAGCCACTCTCACCGGCTCCGGAGATGCCGTGGTAACCCTCGGAAGCCCATGGGTCGACAAGGCCGCCGTA
>Ga0116129_1000316_pt1 | contig 32666 bp, 24 predicted proteins | sample June2015DPH_17_2_FD_89732 | JGI IMG/M metagenome (GOLD analysis project Ga0116129, IMG submission 89732) | Peatland microbial communities from SPRUCE experiment site at the Marcell Experimental Forest, Minnesota, USA - June2015DPH_17_10 | ecosystem: Environmental > Terrestrial > Soil > Wetlands...
CAAGAAGGCCAGGCAGCGGATTGATTCGAGTGAAGTGTATGCGAGCGCCGCATCGATTTGGGAAATCAGCATCAAATGCGCGCTCGGCAAGCTCGAGGCCAATCCAGCAGAAGTCCTGGCTGGCATCGAACCGGCCGGCTTCAACCACCTGACGATAATCGGCGAGCACGCCGCGAAAGTAGTCGAGTTGCCACCCATTCACAAAGACCCGTTCGACAGAATGTTAGTGGCGCAGGCATGGGTTGAACCGATGATTCTGCTGACTGACGATGATGCGTTGGGCGGGTATGGGGACTTCGTGGAGGTCGTATGACGCCGCATCCGTGCGCGCAGGATGCGGTCCCGCCCGGGGTGGCCGGTCAGCCATGAGTTTCGCCGATTGAGGAGCTTCTCGATGACGCGACATATCATTCGAACGCCGGACGCGCCCAGCTCTCCGCTTTACAGTCAGGCGATCAAAGCGGGATCGACCGTCTATGTGTCGGGAAGTCAATCCAATCGACACGTCAAGAGGCGGGACGTGAGGCTGGCGCGACCGGTTGCTCCGGTGGAACGGCGTGAATTGAGTTCGCTCCGATCCGCGCTGCCAGCGTTACGATGGGTGGCACGACGAAACACCATGTTCCCAATCGACTGAAGAAAAACGCCGCGGCTGCCGCGCCCAGCGTTCACTAGAATTGAACGTTGATTGATGCGCGACATCGTCGTGACTACTTGATTATGGCGATGTCGCGTCTCGGAAATTCCTGCTGGAATTCTGCCGGGATTAATACGCTGATGGGCGTATTCAGAGTGGGCGGCGGACACACTTCCAGCCGTGTGGTTGCAGATCTAGCGATATTCTGGGTGGCCAGGAGGCAAGAGGTAGAGCGACTTGGCCGCATCATAATCATGGGGCTGCCCATCGATGGCATGGTCCAAAAGAGGTTGGAGATAGGCCATTCTAGCTGGACACGACCTGTGGTCAATGTAATTATTGAATCGTACAGATTCCGAACGCCCCTGGCGGTGTTTGCCTCGGACCCGCTTCCGAGGATAGATAGCCATCGCAACCCAGACAACTACGCGGGAACCAGCATTGGCGCAACTGGCTAACAGTATGGTCGAGCAAACCCTCTCGTTTGGTCCGTATTCCCTGTATCGCTCGCAAAAAATGTTAAAGAAGGGCGACGAGAGGCTTCAGCTCGGCAGTCGAGCGATGACGCTGTTGATTGCCCTGGTGGATCGGGCTGGCGAGGTCGTGTCAAAAAAAGAACTCATGCAATCTGTATGGCCGAACACGGTCGTTGAGCAAAACAACCTGCGCGTGCATCTGACCATGATACGCAAGGCTTTGGACGATGCTGACGGCACACGCTATATCATTAACGTGGCGGGACGCGGCTACTCATTTATTGCACCCATCACTCTCCTTCGCGAGTCCGCGGTGCCGTTCAGCACCCAAATTCAAGAGAGGGGTCAAGATCTACCGTTGCCCAACACGCGCGTGGTCGGCCGCGACGAAGCGATCGCGCGCGTGCTGGAAAACATGTCACGACGACGCTTAGTTACGATATCCGGCCCCGGTGGCGTGGGAAAAACGACCGTTGCCCTTGCCGTCGCCCGACTGCTTTGCCCGCCTTACCAGCAGGTACGATTCGTGGAACTGGCGCGGACCGAGGATCCGTTGCTCATCCCCTTCGCATTGGCAACGGCGCTCGGCATTGCGGGACCCGCGCGGAACGCGACCGCCACCCTTATCGCTTACTTGAAGGATCAAGAAATTCTGATTGTTTTGGATAATTGCGAACACGTCGTGGTGGCGGTGGCGCAGCTAGTAGAGCTCATCCTGAATGGTACCGAGCGGGTAGGCGTGCTCGCGACCAGTCGTGAGCCGTTGCTGACGGAGGGAGAGTTCGTTTACAACCTCGCGCCCCTGGGATTGCCGCCCGACGTCCCCGTCCTGACGGCAGAGGGGGCGTTGCAGTATGCCTCGGTGCAGCTATTCGTCGAACGCACCGTCAAAAGCTTGGATAGCTTTGCGCTCACCGATGGCAACGCCGCCGCTGTGGCGGCTATTTGCCGGCGGCTCGACGGCATACCTCTTTCCATCGAACTGGTCGCAACGCGAGTCAATCTCTTCGGGATCGAGGCACTCGCCCGCGGCTTTGGGGATCAGATGATTCTTACGGCGCAGGGAAGAAGAACCGCAGATAGTCGACATCAATCGCTGCGCGCGACCATGGACTGGAGCTTCCGCACATTGGGCGCCATCGAGCAGATGATATTTCGTCGACTTGCAGTGTTCAGAGGATCGTTTACCGCCGCGTCGGCCGCCGCCGTCGTTTCCGGGAATGCGCCGGCCGGTGCCCCCGTTCTCGACGGACTCATGGCACTGGTCAGCAAGAGCATGCTGGCGGCGGAGGTCAGCGGCAAGTCGATCCGTTACCGTCTTTTGTACGTCACGCGCGCCTACGCCTCTGAACTGCTCGATGAAAGCACCGAACGTCAGGAGATATCGCGCCGTCACTGCGCGCATATCTGTGAAATTCTCGAAAAGACGCTGAGCGACTGGGAAACTCTCACTGGAGAACAATGGCTAGGCCGGTATGGCGGCATGATTGATGATGTCCGGGCGGCACTGAATTGGGCTTTTTCCGAGAACGGCAATCTTGAGCTGGCGGCGACACTGACCTTCGCGTCCCTACCATTCGGTTTTCAGATCTCGCCAATCAGTGAGACCATGAACCGCGTGACCATCGCGTTGGACGTGCTCTCAAGCAGGGTGCCCCCCAAGCCGCGGTGGGAAATTCGCCTCCACAATGTTCGGGTCGCTCTGCTGTACGCCGCCGGCGCACCGGCCGCGAGTTGGCTTGGCGCCGTGAATGACTCGTTGAGGCTCGCGAATGAGGTCGGAGTGACCAAAGATTTGATCGTACCTATGACGAGTCGCGCCGGAGGCCAGTTTGCCAACGGCGACTATGCCACGGCGCGGACATCCGCCGAGGCACTCGTCGAGGTGGCGCGACGAACGGCAGACCCCGTGGCGATGTTGATGGCCGACCGGGTGCGCGCGCAGACCAGTCACTATGCCGGTGATCACGGCAATGCCCGTTCCCTCGCCCTGCGCGTCTTACGTTCTCCTGAAAGACATATACCGATGGTGTACGGCCAGACGCTCATTGACCCCAAGGTATCCATGCGAATCATTCTGGCACGGGTGCTCTGGATCGAAGGATATGCCGATCAGGCCGTGCAAGTAGCTGACGAAGCGGTTGACCTTGCCGCCTCCGATGGACCGGCAGCGATGCTGCAAGCACTAGGCTTGGCAGCTTGTCCGATCGCGCTGTGGAGGGGAGACATGTCATCGGCTCTTGGGTTCACCGAGTCTCTGCTTGATTGGGGGCAACGCTATGCCTTCAGCCCGTGGAGTAAACTCGCGCTTTGTTATAAAGCGACGATGAACTTGCACCCGATCGAGGTCCCTGTTGGCATCGGCGCTGCCACAATCACCCCTGATGCGAGTGGGATCTCCAGGCGGGACCAAGACACCCTTGCCACCATCGCCGCCCACTGGATCGACGGCCCGACTCTCGATCGCGCACACCGCGGCCTGTGCGGCTGGGCGGGGCCTGAGATTATACGTGCCGCTACGGCCCGGGCGTTGCGAGCAGTTCGATCGGACGCCGATTTGACCGCGGAATCCTCTTATTTAGATGCGCTTCACTGCGCGCAGCAACATGGCGCGTTGGCATGGCAGCTCCGGATTACGATAAGCCTCGCCGAGTTCTGGAGCGAACGCGGACGGTTGATTGAGGCGCGTAACTCCCTGCGCACGGTGCTCGACCGCTTTACGGAAGGATTCGGAACTGCCGATTTGGCGAGGGCTCGACAACTTCTGGACAGGATGGAGACCCTGACATGATGGACACAATAAAGGCTGCAGCATGAACGTGCTCACTCCCCGTCGCCGACAGAGTCGGTTTAGCCAAAATGTGCCCTGCGCAGACCAAGCGCAGGGGCTCACACCACACAGGCGAGCTTCCGGTGGCCGATAAAGTGCCCTGCACCGCGAAAGACAAGCCTCCGGCCACTCCGGTTGATATCGCCTTGGCCGTACTCACGGCGGTGGCGTCATCGGAAGGGGCCAGCGCGCAGGAGATTGCTTTGTCGGTAAGTGTAAGCCGACGATTGGTATCGCAAGCCCTCCAGCGGCTCGTTCGCCGTGGTCTGGTGGTCAAGGATCCTTTGAATCTCTACTGGATCGGCGCCCAATTGCGCCCAGGCAACGGTCAACCCAGCCGCGGCAGCGCGCTCATCGCTGCCGGTGGCGAAGTGATGGATCGCTTGGCAAAGCAGCTATGCGGCGGGATCGCGTTGGCTCAAAGGGTTGACTCGGAGCTGGTGCTAGTGGCCTATCGCACGGCACCCGACGTCTCGCCGGTGCCCCCCCTTGCCGCCTCGAGAGGACCGTTATATCAAGGTGGCGGCGCCAAACTCATGCTGGCGCACGCACCGTCGACAATCATCGACGAAGTGATCGAAAAACATATCGAGGAATTCACTCCGCCGGCACTACGAACGCGGGAAGCAGTTCTAGAAGTTCTCGAACAAATTCGTTCGGATGGGTATTACATATCGATCGGCGAACTCGATCCGGAAATCTTCACGATTAGCGTTCCCATACGAGATGCAAAAGGGCGCGTGGTGGCGGCCGTGGTGCTCATCGGTAAACCCCATCGACTGACGCCCGAAGCGACACCTGGCCTCGTTGCCGGCATAATCGATGGCGCAAAGCAAATATCGAAGCGCCTCGGTTAGCGCGCGTCCAAACCCGATCGGAAACATCCGCGATGACCGACCAATTCTTCACGACCAGCGACGGCGCAAGGCTGTTCACGCGCATGTTGGGTCAGAATGAGACCAAGACGCCCGTGATTGTTCTGCATGGTGCTCCCGGTGCACATACTCATGCTGCCGCCGAGGCGGGATACGGTTTTTTGCAAACCGACAGGCGAGTACTCGTGTTCGACGCCCGCGGGAGCGGCGTGAGCGATGATCTAGGCCCCCTTAATCACGCACGTTGGGCCGAAGACGTGGAGGAGTTGCGCATTGGCTTCGGATTCGACAAGCTCATATTGGCCGCGCATTCCTTCGGTGGTTTTGTGGCCCTCCAATATGCGATCAACTACAAGTCTCGAGTTGCCGCCCTAATTCTCGAGGACACGTCCGCCGAATCTGTGTCAATCGTGCGTTGCATCGAGCATTTTATCAAGGCGGCCCCCGCTCACATCGATCGACTGCGCCTGCGGCGCATGGTGACGGGGACCCTGCATGATGAGGAGGACTTTCTCGGCAGCATGGCGGATCTTGCGACACTGACTGCTTCTACCGCAAGTAAGGCTTCCCCGCCCGCCGGAAGCCACGGCGCACTCCGGCTACGCACGAAGACTCACAACTGTGCCTTTCGCGACGACTTCCCCGATTACGACATACGATCGCGCCTGCACGAGATTCACTGTCCCAGTTTTGTCGCGGTGGGCGCGCTGGATCCCGTTATGCCTGTCGAGTGCGGCAAAGAATTGGCGGCGAACATTCCGGATGCGGAGCTTGTGATGTTTCCTCGATCAGGACATAACCCGTCGGTTGAAGAGTCAGCGGCCTTTCGCGCCGAAGTGCTGCGATTTTTGGCCGCCTGCTATGCCACTTGACGTTGCTGCGTCAGCGCCAATCTCGTGTCGAATGTCGTCGACATTTGCGCCGCTCGGGGCACGATGAGCCGGGACATCAGAGCCTGTAGTTCAATTCCAGGCCAAACGTTCGCGGTGCACCGAACGCTGCCAGGGCCGTGCCGAAAGCAGTCGTCAACAGATTGGCGCTCGAGACCGCGTACACGCGGTTGCCCAAGTTCTCACCGTACGCCGTGAGCGTTGTGCGGTTATTTGGCATGGCGTATCTCAGGCGCGCGCTGAACAAACTGTAGGATTCTTGGGAACTCGCCGGCGTATTGTCGTTGTCGAACCAGGTACGCGAGCGGTGCGCCCAATCTGCGCCGACGTGGAACGTGCCGCTTGATGGATTCGAGGGGAACGTGTAATACATGCCCAGATGATTGGTGGTCTTCGGCGCATCGAAGAAGTGTGCCGTCTGTGGTGGTATCGGCAAACCGTCCGAGCCGATGCCGTAGTCCAGGTATTTCTGATCGAGCTCGCCGAGACTCGCCACCAACTCCAGGGTGGGTGCGAGATACCACTGTAATTCCGCCTCACAACCAGTTACGCGCGCGCGACCTGCATTGGCCGTTTCGAGACCGATCCCGCCGTTATTCGACGATTGACCAAAGGTGTTGATGACTATGTTGTCGTAATTCATGAGGAATGCCGCTGCATTGAATCGCAGCCTTCGATCCAACCACGTTGACTTGTACCCAACCTCGTAATTCCACAAGGTCTCGGGTTTATATGTGGAGATGCGACCCGTCGTCGCGTCAGGGGTCTCGTTGTACCCGCCGCTCGCGAAACCCTTCGACAGCGTCGCGTAGACGAACATGTTCTTTGTTGCGTCGTGCTCGATACCGAGGGTCGGTGTTGTGGCATTGAACCTAAGGGTGTCGGCTTCGTTGAGCGTCGAGAAGAGCCGCGGTGAAATCAGCTCACCATCGTTGAAATGCGTACTCTTGGTTTCGTCGGTGTAACGAATGCCAGCGACAATTCGAGTGCGGTCGGTCAATCGACCAATCGCGTGCATAAATCCCGCCTCGGAGCGATTATCGTAGGTGTGCAGGTTTTGCGTGCTCAAGCCTTGCAAGGCCGGATCGGTATCGGCGAGCCCCAGCAAAAAGCCGTTACTCTCGTCTTCGTACATTTGCTCATGTAAGAAGAAGCCACCGACCAACATCTCCAGATGCCCGTCAAAGAGCTTTGAGATGAGTTGGACTTCCTCGGTGATCTGATCGCCGTTATCGGACTTCACCTCGTCCAGGATCGCAGCGGGAGAACCATCCAGATCGGTCGCATAAAAGCGGTCGAAGGTGCGATAGCCTGAGATCGACTTTACGACGATCACGGGCGTGATGTCGGCAGCGACGGTTAGGGAGACACCCTTGAACGTTGCATCGTCGGCCGACCTACCGCGGTCCCCTATACCAGTCGGTAGAAAACTGCCGCCGCTGGCGCTGTTGTCCTGGGAGATCGAGCTGATTGCCGATGCCGACGGATTAGTGCCGACGGCGTATCGTGCAGGTTGGTCACCCGCGGCGGTTATTCCTGCCGCAGAAAGGCCATTCGGTAGAATGGCGGTGGCGAAAAACGCCCAAGCGTGTTGATGCTGCTCCGAATAGTCCGCCGTCAGATCCGCCGTGAGGTGATCGGAGGCAAGCCAACGCAGCGCGACGCGGGCTCCGTGGACATTCTCGTCGGATGGGTCGTTCCCAGACTCATAGACATTTTTTGTATAGCCGTCGTGCGTCCGCGAGAAAGCGGCAAAGGTCGCAAATAGGTATTGGTCGATGAGGGTAGTGCCCGCGTGTGCGGACAGGTTCAGCGCGCCATAGTTGCCGCCTCCCGCATCGAATTCGAGCGTGTCGCGTCCATCGGGTTTGCGAGTAATGAAGTTGACGGCACCGCCTAGCGAGTTCTGGCCGTAGAGGCTGCCCTGCGGACCGCGAAGTACCTCCACCCGGTCGAGATCAAAAAGATAAAATTGAGGTCCAAAGGCTCGACCGATGAACACGCCGTCGATATACATGCCCACACTGGGATCTTGGGTATCGAACTGCACGTCGCTTACGCCAATGCCGCGAATTTTGACTTCGAGTCCCTGCGCCGCGCTCCCTCCAGAAGCTTTCAACTCGAGATTCGGTGTGAAATTCGCCAGATCGGTTGCAGTGGTGATGTGGAGAGAATCCAGATCGGCTCGCGTGAAGGCAGCCATAGACAAGCCGGTTGTCTGAATGTCCTCTGACAATTTCCTGGCGGTCACGATCACGTCCTGCAACTGTCCGACTGGTGGGGGTGCGTCGTCGGTAGTTGTCAGGTTCGCACGCGCTGCCGTGTGAACTCCGATACTGAGGATGATGGCGGGGGCGACTTGGTGCCACCAAGGGCTCCGCGGTTTGCCACGGTAAGTGGCGCCGCGCGCGAGTACCGCTATCGCAGAATGTAAGGGGTGTGCAGTCGAGGCGGTCGTTTGACCAAGTGTCAGCGTTGTTGTCATGAAACAATCCCAATTGAATTTGCTGGCACGGTGCGGCAGCTTGGTCGGATACACCCAGTTTCTCAGGGATCTAGACCGCTTCGCGGCGTCGAGCCGCTCCTTATGCGGCTCATGATGCGGGGCTTGAGGTGGCTCCGGTGGGATTCTTAATTGGAATTAGCAAGGTTTAGCAAAGTGTCGACGGCGCCGCGAATGTACGACTTTACTAAGAATTACGGGCGAAGAAGCTGCTCAATGATTCAGGGTAGTGGGCCAGAAATCTTCTGGGGAAGGCCTGTCAAGTCATTGATTTTGTGAAACTAATGGATTCCGAAAGAGGCTCCGCCGAAGCCCGTGCACGGCCACAACGCCCAAGCCCCATTTGGGGGGTGCGTGCGCCCCTATTTAGAGAAGGCGCGCGCGCAATTAGCCTCCGGCCGCGGCCGCGCAGCGACTAAACTGAAAGCCAAGCTAGCCGGCCTGCTCGGAGCGGGCGGGCTGCACGATTTTCTCAAAGGGGCTCACATCGAAGGGAGCTGTCGGCAAAGGAGAGCTGTCATGCGCAGTCCACCGCTCGATATTCATGAGCGAGTGCTTAAGTTTGGACCCTATTCGCTCTTTCGGTCGCAAAAAATTCTGCGTGAGGGCGATAAAACCGTCCGGCTCGGCGGTCGGGCGATGGATCTCCTCATCGCCTTGGTCGAAAGGGCCGGCGACACTATAAGCCGACAGGAACTCCTTGATTATGCGTGGCCGAACGCCGTCGTCGAAGAGATCAACCTTCGGGTTCACTTGTCGGCCATTCGCAAAATGCTCGGCGATGGTCACGGCAGCGCGAGCTACATCGTGAACGTCTCGGGCCGCGGTTACAAATTCGTCGCCGCCGTGACCGAGATCGAATCAGGCAGCTTAGAGGCTCCATTTCAACCGCAAAAGCTCACCGCACTGCGCACATCTGCCACTCGAATCGTCGGCCGCGAGACCGTCATTGGCGAACTCGTCGCTCGACTGCCAGGAAGTCGATTGGTGACGCTAGTTGGTACCGGCGGGGTGGGTAAGACCACGGTGGCGCTCGCGGTTGCGGAGACCCTCAGCGCTGCGTACGAGCGATTGTGCTTCGTCGACTTGTCGAGCATAGACGACCCCGATCTTGCAGCCTCCGCACTCGCAACTGTCGTTGGAATCTCTGCGCTCACGAAGGATCCGGTAGAAAGCCTCAGGGCGTACTTGCACGACAAAAGCATGTTGATAGTACTCGACAATTGCGAACACGTGATTGCGAGCGTTGCGCAGCTCGTGCGTGGAATTCTAACGGTGGCCCCGCGCATCGATATTCTCGCAACGAGCCGCGAGCCGTTAGCGACACAGGGCGAGAGCGTTTACGTGCTTGCTCCCTTACCCTGTCCGCTTGATCTTAGGCAATTGAGCGTCGAGACGGCATGGTCATCCCCAGCGGTCCAGTTGTTTGTGGAGCGCGCCGCCAACGGCTCGGACGGATTTCAGCTGACAGATTTGAATGTCGACGCGGTGGCGACAATATGCCGTCGACTCGACGGTCTCCCATTTGCCATAGAACTTGTCGCGGCGCAGGTCAATGTGTTCGGCGTGCACGCCATCGCCGAGGGATTTGGTGACGACTTATTGCTCTCAACCCGCGGGCGCAGGACCTCTCGCTCGCGCCACCAGTCGTTACGGGCGACGCTCACCTGGAGCTATCAGACCCTCGCGCCGGACGAACGAATTGCCTTACATCGCTTGTCGGTGTTTAGAGGAATCTTTTCATTTGAATGCGCGGCCGCAGTGATTTCGGGCGATTCACTTTCGATCCCGCGGGTTCTTGAAGCCCTTACCTCCCTGGTCGGCAAGAGCTTGCTGTCAACGGACCTTAGCGGTCATTCGATGGGCTATTATTTTCTACAAACTACCCGGGCGTATGCGTGGGACCGACTTGCGGAAAGCACAGAGAAAAACAACTTTCTCTATTCGCACGCGAACCACTACTGCCGGCTCCTGGAGGGCGCGCTCGAGTCCTGGGAGTTCCTGACGCGGGAAGCATGGTTGCAGCAATACGGCAATCTCATCAATGACGTACGTGCGGCGCTCGAATGGGCCTTCTCACCGGGCGGTGACGTGAAACTGGGCGTGGCTTTGACGGTGGCGTCGCTACCGTTCGGTGTACAGCTCTCCCTGATTGATGAGTATAAGAATCGGGCGGCGTTGGCATTGAAGGCGCTGTCGCGCGTGTCGCCGCCCCAATTGCTGTGGGAGATGCGCATCCACAACGCTCTAATCGGCCTGTTGTGGAACACCGGTGGCTCATCGGAGTTGTTGTTTCAGACTGTCGACCGCGCTCTGGAACTTGCGAAACAAACCGAGATTCCCAGATATTCGATCGATCCGTATGCCAATCGCGCGACGATTTATATCGTGCAAGGTGACTACATCTCGGCGCTAGCAGCATCCGAAGAGCTTGTCGCTCTTGCGAGGCGACTAGGCGATCCGAGCGCCATCCTGGTGGGTGATCGAGTTGGCGCACAGGTCAATCACTATGCCGGACGCCATCGGACCGCTCGTTCTCTCGCGGAGCGCGTAGTGCGTCACCCGGCCGGGGCGATTCCGTTGGTGTATGGTCAGATTCAGATCGATCGGCAAGTCTCCATGCGCATTATTCTGGCGCGCATTCTTTGGCTGGAGGGATTTGCAGATGACGCGGACAGCATGGTAACGGAGACTATACGACTGGCGTCGCACGATGGTCCTTTGGCGATGTCTCACGCGTTGGGTATAGCAGCCTGCCCTATTGCCTTCTGGCGCGGCGATCTGTCATCGGCGTCGCGTCTGACGGTGACCTTACTCGAACAGTCGCGTCGTTATACTTTCGGTCACTGGACTCACATTGGACTGTGCTATGAAAGATCGCTGGAGAGCTTGCGATGCCGAGCCGGAGGCACGGAACCGGGTCCCTCGACGCTGCTCGCCCCCGCGGGTGCTTTCGATCGTGACTGTCTTTGCACGATCAATGATTGCTGGGTCGACCCGGCTATGATTGAGCGGGCGAGAGCCGGCCGAGGGGGGTGGGCCGCTCCCGAGGTGCTACGTCATGCAGGCACGCTGCATTTGCAACATGATACGCGCAACCCAATGGCGGCGGAAGCGGATTTTCGTTCGGCTCTCTGCATGGCGCGTGAGCAAGGAGCGTTGGCATGGGAACTGAGGAACGCGACGACACTTGCTCGGCTGCTATCCGAACAGGGGCGACGGGCCGAAGCGCTGAATGAGTTGCTGTCCGTGTATGAGCGGCTGCCGCAGGGCCATGATACTGCTGACCCCACCACCGCACGATTACTCATTGAGCAGTTGAGATAAGTGACGGCTCCGAATTCCCGATACCGGTTTCGAGGCAGTTGGAATCCCTCGCGACCTTAGACCGGCGAAATCCCATTCCCGATCTTATCGGTCGTTTCGAGGGGTACGCGGCAGCCGTTGACGAACAGGCTGAGAAGACTGAACCAAGCGATGATGAGAATCAATTTTCTCGTAATCGTCACACCGTGGCGGTCGAGCATCTCCCGCAGCGTTTCATCGCTCAGACGGCCCTCGTCGGACAGTTCATCGGTCGCGATGCACACAAGAATATATTCCGGCTTTATGCCACTGACCGGTCCGTCGCTCGCGGCGGCGGCGATCTCATCATTTGAAAGGCCGATATTTCTCGCCAGTTTCGCGTTGGCTTGCCATTCATACAGTGCGTTATGCCTTTTGGCCGCCCGCAGCACGATCATTTCACGCAGGCAGGGATCGACGTCCGTCGCGCGAAACACCGCCTGAATAAATCCGAGCACCGCGGGGAACATGTCTTCGGTGCCTGCAAACATTTTAATGACATTAAGTGTCTTACGGGAATCGTATTGGGAACCGATAACACGGCGTAAATCCTCCTCCGGGGGCATCGGTACAGCCAACGTTGAGAGGTCAGGGGTGGGTAACGTCATGGAAGTTCTCCTGAGCATGCGACCGAGAAATTGCCCCGTTCACAGGGCCGCGGGGATTATGGGGTTGACGGTGAATTCAGCGTTTACTATCGGGTGAGCGCGTCGATTATTCTTGTATGGATTTGCCGAGGTGCCGACTTGAGGAGAGTGAGCGAACATCCCTCTTTGTGGCTAGCCGAGGGCGCCTCCATTTAGGTTTCCATTCTCCCCGTGAGTCGATAGCCTTCGCGTGAGGAAGTCAGTCCGTGAGGAGATTCCAATATGCGGAGCGAGGCCGATCTGCGATGGGACGCGGTGAACGCGAACGTTAAATGGACGCATGCCGCGTACAAAGCTGCTGAGTTGATGGTTCCTGCCAACACGGAGACCGAGGCTGGTCCGCGGCGACTCGCGGGAAGGCTTCGGGGGTGGCGTGTCAAGAGAATCCTGGAATATATCGAGGACCAATTGAATTGTGGTGTAACCACTCGGTCTATGGCGGCCCATGTCGGGTTGAGTGCGTCACACTTTTGCCGCGCATTTAAGCAAAGTCTTGGGCAGTCGCCACATCGCTATTTAATGACGCGTCGGCTCGTGCTCGCATGTGAGCTACTGATGACTTCCGAGTTGGGATTGGCGCAGATTGCAACCGATTGCGGGCTTGCGGATCAAGCGCATTTCAGCAAGTTGTTCCGCCAGTTCTTAGGTAGTAGCCCGGGTGCCTGGCGGCGGGCCCACGCAGTACCCGCGGACCAATATCGACGACGACTCCACCACTTGCAGCCCGCGGCCGTTCAAGATCCGCAGCGCATCGCCAGCAACCGGCCTACACCCCACCTACGAAGAGACCATCAGTCGCTCCCTCGATGTATTTGAGCGGGTGAACCGGAACGTGCCGCTCAAGGGCCTTCATTGGTTCCGGATTCATCGCGAGATGGGCACCGCGGTTGCGCGCGGCCATCGGCCTTTGCCACCTGCTGTGACAGGGTCTGTCGACAGCCGGCGGTACGCCTCCAGCTCAGGCTTTGGCATCAGCCGCAAAGTGCCGTGACGTGCGGATGAATAATATCCCAGCAGTGGGCAGCGCCATCGAGGAGAGGAGCAAAGCACCTCGCAGTGCATCGACCCCCAAGGCCGCCGTGAACCTCTCACTCGCGATGCCGATCAGAAGCGGTCCTAGACCGCCGCCGAGATAGTTGCCGATGAGCATGGAAAATGCCGACGCGGTTGCCCGGTCGGCGTTATCGATCACTCCTTGTTGCGCGGCGATCATCGGCGACCCGGCGCTACCAATGATCGCACCGTACAGCACAATCATCACGAGCGAGAGAGGGGTGGCCGTGATTAGAATTGCACCCAGATAAAATGGCAAGGCGAGGAGCGCGAGCCAACCGGCAAGGTAGAGACTGCGGGCGGGTCTTAGCTGCGAGGCGCGCTGTAGGGCATAACCGCCGACAAGGCAGCCAAATCCCGCGCCAAGCCCATAGGCGAGGCCGAAGAACAAACCCGCTTGTCTGATCGGCAAGTGGTGCGAGCGCATGAAGAATGCCGGCAACCATCCGACCAGTCCGGCTGAAGCAAAAAGATAAAATGGATACGCATAGAGACTGCATCGGTAGGTGCGAACACGAAGCAGGCTGCGTAGCGATGTCCACAGCGGCGCCCGAGATTCTGGCCGCGACGTGCGAGGCGCTGCGGTGGGCAGGGTCGCGAGCACCAGAATGGCCAAGGCGACACCGGGCAGTCCGACGGATAGGAATGCCGCGCGCCATCCCCAGAGTGAGGCAACGAACCCACCTCCGCCGAGAGCGAGCGCAAGGCCGACAGTTGCACCGGTGGTGACGATCGCAATCGGCAGCAACCGGCGGTTAGGTGGATAGAGCTCCGCAAGTAAGGCGTGGCTCGCGGGAAGGCAGCCGGCTTCACCCACACCCACTCCCAGGCGCGCGGCCGCGAGCTGGGAAAACGAGTTGGCTAGCCCACTCAGCGCGGTCAAGAGGCTCCAGGCGGCGATGCAGCCGGCCAGGACCCAGCGGCGTCCCACCCGATCTGCGAGTCGCGCCAGGGGCAACCCGACGGCGGCATACACTGCGACGAATGCGAATCCCGATAGGAGCCCGATCTGTGTATCGGATAGGTTCAATTCCTTTTTGATGGGCTGTATCAGAACCCCAAATACGACCCGATCGGTAAAATTGAAAACATTAATGAGCGTGAGTAGGAGAGTGGCGTAAATCACTCGAGCGGAGGGAAGCCGCCGGGCCGCAGGGGACTGTCCAATCGAGACGGCGTCGATCATGAACATCCGACGCGCTGATTCTTGGCCTGACACCTCAAAACGTGTACTTCAAGCGCAAGCCGTACGTCCGCGGCGCGCCAAACTGGTCGAGCGCAACCCCGAGGGAAGACAATGCATTGGCCGTTCGCACGAGGTACACCCTGTTAGTCAAGTTCTCGCCGAATACACTCAGCGATAGATGGCCGTTCGGCAGCTGATAGGTGAGGTGGCCACTATAAAGCGTATAAGGGTCCTGTGAAGACGTCAGGGAGTGGGTATTGTCGAAGTAGGTTCGAGACCGGTACGACCCCCCGCCTTCCACTGACAGTGTACCCGTATCGGAGCGTAGTGGAAGGTCGTAATGGACCGCTACGTTTGCAGTGATGCTCGGTGAGTCGAAAAAATGAGCGCTCGACGCCGCAATGGGCAGGCCGTCCGTACCAATACCAAACTGTAGAAACCGCTGATCCAGTAGTCCGAGACCGCTGCGCACCGACAGTGACTGTATCGGCCGCCATTCCACATCGGCATCGATTCCTCTGACGTGCGCCTTGCCGGCGTTGGCGTAGACATTCTCGATCGCGCCGCCGGCACCGGCCTCGAAGTTCTGCACCACGATATCGCTGTAATCCATCCAAAATACAGACAGATTCGTGATGAGCGACCGATCCAAAAACTCAGTCTTGACGCCGGTCTCGAAATTCCACAGCGATTCCGGATTGTATTCCTGGATGCCGACGCCCGTGACAGTGCCGGAAAAACCGCCGCTCGCATAACCCTTGGACACCGTCGCGTACGCAAACACATGGCTGTTGACGGTATATTCGGCCCCCGCTTGCGGTGTGGTGGAGTCCCAAGAATTCGACTTCGTGTCATCCGCTGTCAAGGCTCCTGTGGAGAGCGTGCTGTCAACCTCATGGTCGGCCTTGCGCTCCCAGCTGTAGCGTACGCCTGCGGTGAGGCGCAGCGCGTCAGTGACATTGAAAATTGCATGAGTGTATGCCGCGAGGGACTCGTTGCGATAGGCGCGTACCTGCCGACGGCTGAGCGTTTGCAGAGCGGGCATCGCATCGGCCAGACCGAGGAAAAAGTCATTAACCTGGTCTTCGTAGAGATCTTCGCGTAGCGCAAATACGCCGGTCACCAGGTTCAAACGGCCCCCGAACAGCAGGGAATTAAGCTGCAGTTCCGAGGTGATCGAATGCCCATCGTCATCGTTGACCAAGTCGGCAATCGCGGCGGGCGTGCCGTCGGTGTCTTGTACCGTAAAGCGATCGAAACCCCGATAGCCGGAGATTGACCGGAGCGTCATGGTCGGCGTCAAGTCCGCCGTGATGATGAGGGATTCGTCGGTAAAATCCGCATCATCGATGGATCGTCCCAAGGCGCCTGTGCCCGGGGGTAAGAAGGAGCCGACCCCTGTTCCACTATCCAGTGACGTGCTTTCCAGCCGGCTTGCGGAAGGAGTATTCCCCACAACGTAGTTGGCCGCGATGAATCCCGCAGCACCGAGCGCCTTGGACCCCAACCCGCCGGGCATCAACGCCTCCAGCCACCAAGCCGCCGCGGTCTGTCGTTGACGAGTGTAGTCGGACACCAAATCAACCGTTACTGCGTCACTCGGCAGCCAGCGCAGGGCTCCCCTCACGCTTTGGCGATTCGCATCCGCAGGATCTTGACCGCCCTCGTACACATTGCGATAAAAGCCATCGTGGTCTATTGAGGTGAAGGAAATGCTGGCAAACAACGTGTGCTCGATGAGCACGGTATTGCCTCGCCCGGAGTAATCCTTCTCGCCATAATTACCGACGGCGAAGTCGAGTTCGCCGCTTTCAGTATCATCGGGCTTGCGTGTGATGATATTGATGGCGCCGCCGAGAGAGTTCTTCCCATATAGCGTACCTTGTGGACCGCGCAATACCTCCACTCGCTCCAGATCAAAAAGATCAAATTGCGGTCCGGCGGCGCGCGGCTGAAAAACGCCATCAATGTACAACGCGACACTCGGATCAGAATACAGGTAGTCAACGTCGCTCACGCCAACCCCGCGAATCTTGATGGTCAGTCCCTGAGACGCGTTTCCCGATTTGGCTTGTATCAGGACATTGGGTGAAAAGCTCGACAGGTCCGTAAGCGTCGTCACGCCTAAGTCGTCCAATCGCTTCTGCGTGAAGACATCGATCGACGCGCCGGTGGTCTGCAACTTCTCCTCAATGTGTCGGGAGGTCACGACGATCTCCTCGATGCCCGACTCAGAAAGCTCTGCGGCAACTGCGTTCGACCCCTGCCTTAGGCCGGATATCAGAAAGCCTGCCAGGCATAGACACTTGACAGCACGCAGAGTCGCTGTTGATAGACAGCACGGGCTCAAGGTGCCGAGCGCCGCGGTTGCGGTTGAATATGCTGAATGACCTTATTCTTCGTTATCATCGACGAACGATCCCTTTATATTGATGCGTTGGCGTCCAGGGGACGCAAGGCATGAAGACAAACTTGCCGAATTACAACTGAATTACAATTGAATGATGCCGCGTGCTAGACCGAGCGTTACCGCATGCGTCCGGTCGCGTGCCCCCAATTTGCTCAAGATGCTTTTGACGTGGCCTTTGGCCGTTTCGACCGATATCGAGAGCGAGCCGGCGATGCGCTTATTCGAATTGCCGAAAGCGACGAGCCGCAGCACTTCGGTCTCGCGAGCCGAGACGTCGTCATCGCCTACGTGATTGGCCAACAGGCAGGCGACATCCGGACTCACCCGCTTAAGGCCCTGGCGAACCGCGCGAATCGTATCGAGCAATTCGGCTCGGATCATGCCTTTTGAGAGATAGGCTTGAGCGCCGGCTGCTAGGGCGCGTTGCGCCAACACATCGCCCGCGTGGGTCGTGAGGACAATAATGCGGGCGGAAGGGACGCGCACGCGTATAGCGCGGATCGCCTCGATGCCGTGCATTTCCGGCATCTGTAGGTCCATCAAGGTAATGTCAGGGCTCAGCGCGCCAAACTGTTCGACGGCCTCGCGGCCCGAGCCGGCTTCCCCGACGATGGTCATGTCGTGCTCGCCATTGACCAATGCCGCTAACCCGGCGCGAAATACCGGGTGATCATCGGCCGACAAAATTCGGATCATTCTCTGTGCGGCAACCATAGTGACCTCGGGTCGAGCCTCGACATGGATAGGAGAGGGGACATCAATGCGCCTGCTCGTGGTCTTCAGCACGATCTGTGAAAAGCGCCCAAAGCGGGTCGCTCGCAATGACTGGGCGACGCCGGCCAGCCGTATCCTTTAGCGATCGCCAGCGGGGCCGGCGATCCTCCGAGACATACGCAAACGGCGACGGCAGTTCCAGGTGAACGAGCGTTCCGACAGCCCTGTTGCTACCGATTTCAAGTCGGCCACCGATTTGCATCGCTCTCTCTCGCATCCCCTGAATCCCGAAATGACCATTGCCGCCCGCGTCCCGCAACTGACGCGGATTGAGGCCCGTCCCGTCATCATGAATCGATAGAGCAAAGGCGCTTCCCCGGAAGTGTAGGTCGAGTGCGATGTGGCAGGCGTTGGCGTGTGCGAGGGCATTCGTGATGGCCTCTCGAGCGATACAGTAGAGATTATCCGCGGCTTGCGGTTGTAGAGTGCGCGGGACTCCGTGCACCTTGAGCTGACAGCGGCGACCATGAGAGTTGGGCAGGGACGCGGTAAGCGCTTCGATCGCGCCGGGAAAGTCACTTGCAATCTTGGGTCGACGCAGGTCGTTGACGCGGTCTCGTGCCTCATCAACGAGGGAGCCTGCTTGGTCAAGCGCCGTCTCAAGTTGCACTCGGGTGGGGTCATTTGTTGGCCGTCGGCTGGCAAGACTTTGGAGGGTAAGGATGAGCCCTTGGATGCTCTGAATGAGGGTGTCGTGGAGGTCGCGTGCAATGCGTTCGCGCTCTTCCATCCGGGCCCCTGAGATGGCCCGTTCCTGGGCGTTGCCATGCTTGGCGCGCAATCGGAAGAGCGACCACAGCAGAAGAAAGCTGGTGACGCCGCACAGATCGCCGATCCATCGATCGTCTGGGAGCCTCGGCGCGGCGTGGTTTTCGACGGGAGTCGGATGCGCGCCGCTGGATAGCGACGTGACGACGAGGCTGCCTGATTGGTGGCGGAGCTCGCTGTATACGGTTGGGGTCGCCATGCCCGTCGCAAAGCCGCATAGGAGGCTTAGGAGGACGATACGTTGGATGGGCCGCAATCGCATGAGAACCACCTCAGGAGAGCCAGATCGAGTGGCAGGCGGCACCAGCACACCGAAGAGTCGACCTCGCGCGCTGGGCTGCGTGTTGCCTGGGGAGGTTCCCCGCCGCCTCGTTGTTGTCTAGCTCTTTCATGTCCGGGATCCCTTAGTGAGTCTGGCGAGAATGATGATGCGCGCCGGATTAGTTAGTTGTTGCTAAACCTTATTAACGACGCGTTCGCGCATGCTTAATGTCACGGCAACCACCCGCCTGATCCTATTGGGCGTTTTTTTGCGGCATTGGGCGCCATTCGAGTGACAATCGTCCGCGCTTTATCCCCACGCGTGGCCACCCGGCCGCAATGCATTTCATGCGCCGGGACCCAGACTTCAGGAGGAGGCCAACTCCGGGACCCTGAGGGTACGGCAGTTACTTACCTCGAGTGGACTCAAGATCAAGGAGGCAGCAGATGTTGAGTCCTCATTGTGCGCGAGCCGTAGGGATGCGACCGCCGACTTAACGACTTTTGATCGCGGAAAGTGGCATTGGCAGGCTGATACCACCCAGTCGTCGGGAAATCTGCTTCGCGCCGTCGAGAGTCTGCTGGATTAGAGCCGATGTATTGACCCTATCCAATTCCCCGGTGCGGCCTATGAGGCTTAGTACCGCAACCACCTGTCCTCGCGCATTTTTGACCGGCGCGCATATCGTCGACATGCGGGCGTGACTTTCCCCAACTGACAGGTAGAAGCCGTCAGTACGAATTGCCTGGAGCAGTTCCAACACAGCTTCGCGCGTGCGGCAGGTCGACGGCGTGAACTCGTGAAGATGCTTCTCGATCACCTCGTCAATTACCTCCTGCGGTGCAAATGCAAGCATCACCTTCGAGGTGCCGCCAATGTGAAGTGGACCTTTCGATGCCGCCATTGGGGGCATCCGTAGGAGCTCCGCAGGGCCTCGACTTACCACCAAGCGCACTTCCATGCCTTCCCGAGTGTTCATCGTAACTGCGTCCTGCTGGGTATCTCGCACAAGATCGTCCATAATGCCACTGCTGGCATAGATCAATGCGTTTCTCGCACTGGCTTGGCTTCCGATATAGACCACTTGAGGACCCAACCAGTACAACTCAAGCGGATCCTTGAAGACAAAGCCGCTTTCCGCGAATCGATTGAGTACTTCGTCCACGAGGTCTATATCCGCGGCCACGGCTGCCGCAAGTTCACCAGCGCTCACTCCCTGGGAGTTCGCTAGGGCATTGAGCAGGTTCAGAACTAGATCGACAGTTTCGCCTCGACGTTTGCTCGGGCCCGTCGACCGGGACTTCGCAGTCATGGTTGAGCCTTAGGCGGTGCATTCTCAAATCGTGACTTGTAATGATCCAACGCTATGATGCGCATCGGGATTTAATCCTCTTGAAGTTCACTCAGGAGTCTGCAAGCCGCGATTCGGTCTGGCGTATCTGGTGCGGGCGGTAGTGTCGACAATACGTCGCGCAGCAGAGCCGCCGCCGCCCGCGCATTCCCTTCACTCACCCTCACTTGCGCGAGACTATATGTACTTCGTAGCTGCCAAGCGACGGCTTGTTGGGCGCGGGCGGTCGTCACCGCGAGTTCGCAGGCTGCGGTGACGTTGGCAAACGTGGTGCTTGATCGACTCGTTGTGAGCTCGCGCACTGCAGCGGCGCGCAGTATTTCAGGACCCGCCCACCCACAGAGACCGAGCCGCGCGCGCTCCAACGTCGGTTGGTCGATCCATTCATCGCTGATGGTAGCGAGGGTCTCACGGAAAAAAGCACCGTCCGGGACGGTGCCATCAAGCATGTCCTCCGCCCGCAGTGATACCGGTGGCGTGCCCGACAGCAGGCCCAACGAGCGTTCATAACACAGAGCCAATTGAGTCCAGCGAGAGAAGGCGGACCGGCGGGAATAATCCAGTAGCTGTTGAACTAGACCGACAGCGGCCGGCAGATCACCCATCCAAAACGCGATGGGACACGCCGCCATTCCAAGGGCTTGGCAAATGGACGCGGGGCCATCCGTGAGGGAGAGCTCGGTTGCCTCGGCGGCAATTGCTTTGGCCTGGTCAGCGCGTCCGCTGAGCCAGGCAATACGCGCTAGAATGATGCGCATGGACACGCGCCGATCGACTGCGATTACGTTATAGCGCAGCGGGATGGAGGGCGCGGGATGACGCAGCACCCGCTCGGCGAGGGTTCGAGCCCGGTCGTGATTGCCGAAAAAATGCTGGGATTGGGCGCCAACGCGGTCCGCGAGCAAGCTGGCAATGCCATCATCGGTTTGCGCCGCAACTCGATCTAGCGCCTCCGTCGTGTTAACTGCGGCATCGAATTTTCCCTGTTGGATCTGCACCACGATCTGAGTAACAAGGGGTTGGATACAAGCTCGCGGATCATCGAGTTGCCGTGCCATTGCCAGCGTACGCCCCGCCCTCGCGAATACTTCCTCATTGGATACTCCGGTGAGTAGCAAGACGCCCGATAGCGCGTTGTCTAGGCGCATCACAGAAAGTGGCTGTGGTGGCGAGGCGCGGCTAACGATGTCGAGGACGAGCTTTGCCCGCTTTATCGTTTCGTCAATAAGCGATAGCTGGAACCCGAATGGTATGGACGCCACCGTCAAATCGACCGCCATGTCCAGAGTGCCGCGCGGAGAAAAAGCCCAGTCCGTCGCGGCGCGCACGTCATCACTGAGCCCGCCATATCGACTCAGCCACTCCGGCCGCGTCATTTCGTCCCAATTGCCGGCGGCAGCATCGAGCATCACGCAACAATATCTGGCATGTCGACGCAGCATTTCGCTCATCTCGTCGCTGTTCGTGAGTCGTTCTGTGGCATACGCCTTGGTTGTGTGCAGCAGTCGGTAACGAATCGTCGCGCCGCTGATATCGACCGTGAGAAGGGATTTCGCCACGAGTGACATGAGCGCATTCAGGATGGGCGAGGTCGTTACGGTGTTGCCGGACACGACGCCCGCCGCCGCCTCCGATGAAAATGCGCCGGTGAATACCGCCAGTCGTCGCAGCACGGTTTGTTCGAGCGGTGACAACAGCTCGTAGCTCCAGTCTAATGTCGCGCGCAGAGATTGGTGCCTACGGCCGGCGGTGCGGCGGCCAGGGACGGCGAGGAGCATGTCGTCACCGAAACCCTTGCTGAGTGCATCGATCCCCAACGTGCTGATTCGCGCCGCGACGAGTTCGATGGCTAAGGGCATGCCGTCAAGCCGCCGACAGATCCCGGCGACGGTGTTTGCATTCTCGTCCGTCAGGCTGAAGGTATCGAGTCCGCCGATCGCCCGTTCGACGAATAGCTGGATCGCCGGGAAAGTCAGGGCCTTGGTCGCATCCAATGTCGGTGTGACTGGTGGGCTGACGAGTGGTGCGAGAGCCACGACGTATTCATCGATAGACAGGATGGGCTCTCGGCTAGTCGCCAATATGCGGATCCCGTCGGTCGCACTCAGCAGCCGTTCGGCGAGTACGGCGATGGACGCGATGACGTGCTCACAGTTATCGAAAACCAAGAGTAAGCGCAAGTCGCGCAAGTAGGCGATGAGATTGGAAGTGGGATCCTCGGCGAACGCGGAGATGCCAAGCATCGCCGCCACGGTCGATATCACTAGCGAGGGGTCTTTGATCACAGATAAGTCAAAGAAACGAATAGCCAGGCCGGACTGCTTAAGCTGTAGCGCGACGGCAACGGCGACGGTAGTCTTTCCCACTCCGCCCGGACCGATGATGGAAATATGTCGTTGCTTCGACATTTGTGCGACCACCACGGAAATGACTTCGTCTCGCCCTACGATGTGGGTTACCGGACCCGGAAGTCCGTCCGCCACTGCACTTCTGGCTTCGCCAACAGCGGCCTCTCCATCGGCTAAGCTCACGGGAGCAATAAATGAATAGCCTCGACCAGCCACATTGAGAATGTACCGGGCGTTTCCCTGCCCGTCGCCGAGGATCTTTCGAATGGCGGCGACGTGAACTCGAAGATTGTTCTCTTCGACCACTAAACCGGGCCATGCATACTTGATCAACTCATTTTTAGAAACGACCTCACCGGAACGTTCTACGAGAGCGATCAAGATATCGAAAGCCCGGCTGCCGAGGGCGACGGGTCGGTTATGCTCAAGCAGTACCTTCCTTGAACGAAATAGCCGATAGGGGCCAAAGCACACTGTCTGTTCATGTTGCATGGATAGAAGCGTAAAAGGACCCTCGTCGCCGAGGAGCCTGCTACGCCACGCCTCGGCGCGTAAGACCGCGTGGACCTTTTGTTACCACAAGAAAGAACGATGCGATCAAGGGGATATAAATGAAGACGGCTGCGACGTGAAGGCCGCCACGATGAAACGCCGCCAGCACACCGGGAGGCACCAACACGGAGCCCACCCGATTCATTGCCCAGGCGACTGAGGTCGCCGAGGCGCGAACTCGGGTCGGGAAAATTTCAGATCCAAACGTGGTCATGAGCGGCAGGTACATCCCCTGAGCGATGCTGTATACGACCACCGCCATCATTGTCCATCCCGGAAGCGACGTGGAAAAAAAGGCGACGGCGGCAGCGAACGCCAATACTGCGCAGACCGCGAGAGCTGTCTTACGTTCGGTGTGGTCGATGTAAAAGCTTGCAAAAATGGAACTTATGGAAGGTCCGAAGGAAGCCAGACCAACGACCAAGAGGGTATTTGAAAGATTGTAACCGCGAGCGAGCAGAATCGGGCCCATGAGCAGATTGAATCCCAGGGAGTTCCATGGCTGAAGGAAGTACAGCAGCGTGATAAAGACCACACGCCGCGCGATGCTCATGGTCAAAGTTACGGTCGAATAACTGGGTACGGTTCGATTGTCGGGCGCCGCGGCGAGGGAATTCGGAAGCAGTTCTGCTGTGCCCCATACCGGCAGAGAGCCCTCGAATTGGCGACATGCCAGCTCGGCCGCCTCGGTGCGGCTGGCGCCTACCAGCCACCGGGGCGATTCAGGCAGGTAGAGCAGTACGGCGCTTGCGCCCAACGACAGCAACGCCGCAGCGGCGAACGGCCACCGCCATCCCTCGATGCCCCAAGGCTGCAGTGGTGTCAGCCACCGAATGGAAAAAACTGCCGCAGGTGCCGCGAGGAAGGCAACGCCACATGCCCCAAAAATGTAGGTGCCTCGAAATCGAGGGGGTGCTATGCCGGTGAGGTAGGCGATGATGAGGGGAGGGAGGGCGCCGAGAGATAGACCCGACAAGAATCGAATGACGATGAGCCGGTTGGTATCGGCGCTGGCTGCGGCCAGGAGTGAGGTGAAACACAGCCAGAGCAATGCGAACGCCAAAACGGGCTTCAGTCCCCGCCGATCGGCGAGCCATCCGAGTAAGGGAGCGCCAATTACGGCGCCGACAAAGACGGCGGACAAGAGCCAAGATAAGCGCTCGGGACTCATACTATATGGCGCCGTCGAGAACACGGCGGACAGAGCGCTTCCTATGGATATTTCCATCAGGTCGGCACCCAGGCCGGCGGCGCAAGCAATCGCCGCAATGAGATGAATCGCCGTAAGCGGCAGTGAATCAAGACGCGCCGGAATCGTCGTCATACCTTCATCCATAAAAGACGAATTGGCATTAGGGTTACCCTCAGTGATCGAGTCGAACCGGCGGTGCGCTGGTTTCGCCGCTGCTTCAATATGCTTGCGGGGTAGCTGAGATCAGCGGCCTCGACAATGATAGGGCGTCCGCCGCGGCGTGGCAGACCCTTTAATCGCAAATTAATAACTTTTAGCAGGTCGTAGGGGAGCGCCACGGAGCCGCCAGCGCCATCCTCAGGGCCTCAACGGGTCGTCTACGAGGAGAGTTGACTATCGTGAAGCCAGCGGCGCGCCACCCGTAAATCCTGCGACTCGCGCCCCTCAGAAAATCGATCCACGACGGCACGGAGCATCATATAAGCGTCGCTTTTGCGTCCCTGTTTGTGCCAAAGTTGCGCCAAACTATGAGTCGTTCGCAGTTCCCAGGCGAGCGCCTTTTGCTTTTTGGCCATTGCAAGCGATGCACCATATTGGACTTCCGCCGCTGCGGGCTGCAGCGCACCTGTTCGTAGCCGCTTGGCCGTGCTTCCTCGCATCACTTCGGGAGCGGCCCACCCGGTCAGGGAGCGTTCGCTGCGTACCGCTCCCAAGGAGTCGGCCCAGTAATCGCTGATCGCCGGTAGGATTTCGGGAAAAGGCACCGCTTCCGGAATCATCTCCGGCTGGCCAACGTGCGACTTTTCTGGATCTGCCGAAGTGTTGAAAAGTGCAATGGTGCGCTCAAAACAGTGTCCCAGGCTACTCCAACGGTTAAAGTTATAGCGGCGCGAATAGTCGAGAAGTGCGTGAGTTAATTTGTCGGCGGCCTCAAGGTCGCCTCTGAAGAAGGCGATAGGGCAGCCGGCGAGGCCGAGGGCATGACAAATTGACATGGGCCCGTCAGACACTGCGAGGTCGATGGCCTCGCCAGCCAGCTGGCTGGCCTGGTCAAAATACCCTTCCAGCCATAAAATTCGCGACAACATGATGCGCATGGAAACCTTCCGGTCAACGCCAATCTGGCCGTACGACAGGGGGATAGCCCGGGCCGGATGCCTCAACACGCGTTCGATCAACATTCTGGATCTCGCGTGATCGCCGGCGAGGTGGTAAACCTGTGCTCCCAAGCGATCCGCGATAAGCGCCGCAAAGGTATCTTCTGAACTTTTCGCGACTCCGTCTAGTTCTACGGCCGCCTGGACCGCCGCAACAAAATTGCCGTTGTGCGAATGGACGGCGCCTCGATTGGCGAGGGGCTCCACTAAGTACCTAGTAATGCCGGTTGCGCGGGCAAGTGTTAGGGCGCGGGCCGTGGTTGCCAAGATGACGTCTTCGCTCGCTCCCGTACTCGACAAAAGCCCGGTGAGGGCATTCTGAAGGCGTATCTCCGAGAGGGGTCGAGGTGGTGACATGCGCCCGAGCGCATTCAGCGCAAGTGTCGCGCGCCGGATGGTCTCGTCGATCAGCGACAACTGAAAGCCGAACGGCAGTGTGGCGATCGTTAGTTCCGCACCCAATTCGATGTTGCCTAGGGGTGAAAAGGCCCAGTCAATGGCGGCGCGGGCGTCATCGATGAGACTGCCATATTGTGACAACCACTGGTCGCGCGACATCTTATCCCAATCATCATTGGCGCCATCGAGAAGCGCGCGCAGATGCTGTGCATGGCGACGCAGCAATTCAGCTCGTTCGTCGTTTTCGCTGAGACGCTCCGCGGCATACGCGCGCGTAACGTGCAGAAGTCTGTAGCGAATGGCGGACCCGCTGACGTCGGTTGTCAGAAGGCTCTTTGCAGCCAACGACATGAGCAGGTCGACCAGACGCGTATCGCCGGCAAGCGAACCACCAGAGACCACGGCGGCAGCGGATTCCGTCGAAAAGAGGCCTTTGAACACGGCTAAACGTCGCAGGCATACCTGCTCAACGGGAGAGAGCATTTTGTAACTCCAGTCCAGTGTCGAGCGAATTGATTGATGACGAGAATCGACGGCCTTGGGGTCCGTCGTGCCCAATATCACGTCGTCGTCAAAATCTTTGCTGAGAGCATCAATGCCAAATACGTTAACGCGCGCAGCGACGAGTTCGATTGCGAGGGGGATTCCGTCGATCCGTCGGCAGATTGACACTACATTAGCGACATTGGCATCCGTGAGTTCAAAAGATTCCATCCCGCTTGCGGCCCGCTCCACAAACAGTTGTATAGCGGGAAACGTCGAGGCTTCGGCGACCGATAAGGTCGGTGAAACAGGTGGGTTGGCGAGCGGCAGAAGATTGAACAAATATTCGTCGCGGGCGCGCAGCGGCTCCCGGCTGGTGTTGATGATGTCGACCAGCGGTGCAGCTTGCAAAATCCGTTCGACCAGTTCCGTGGCGCTCTCGATGACATGCTCACAGTTGTCGAGCACGATCAGATAGTGCTTGTCGCGCAGGAACAATATCAAGTTGGAGATCGGGTCATCCGCCTGGGTAGATATTCCCAAGACCGTTGCTAAGGCAGATGGGACGAGAGTAGGTTCTTCGACCATCGATAAGTCGGCGAAATATAGGCGTTGATAGTCGGCCGCGAGTCGCTCTGCGATGGCGACAGCGAGCGTCGTTTTGCCGACACCCCCAGGACCGATGATGGTCAGAAGCCGCCGCCGTGGACGTCGTGCGAGCAGGCTCTCGATGGCCTCATCGCGGCCGACGACGTGCGTGAGCGGCGCCGGGAGTGATCGTGTGGGCGCTCGTTCCGCGAGATATTCGGAGGGCACGGCATCGACGGAAGAAACCGGGGCGACGAAAGAGTACCCACGGCCGGCGACATTGATGATGTACCGAGAGCCTCCGTGCCCGTCCCCTAAGATCTTGCGTATAGCAGCGACGTGGACGCGTAAATTATTGTCATCGACGATGGAGTTCGGCCACGCATAGCTTATCAAGTCGTTCTTGCTGACGACTTCGCCCGCTCTCTCGACGAGCGCGATCAGGAGGTCGATGGCATGACTGCCCAACCGCAAGGGTCGCCCGCGATCCATGAGAAGCTTTTCAGATCGAAAAAGCAGATAGTGCCCAAACGACAGGACCTTCTCGTTCACTCCTGCATCGTGAAACGTCAATGAATCCCCTACTTCACGATCATCGTCGTCGTGATGAGTTATCTGGCGATTGAGCGTAAGCGTGGCTCATTTCCCGTCAACCGCACGCAACGCGGGCAATGACGAGCAATATCCGTATGCCGCAGCGCCTAAATGGGGCCCAAATCGCAGAAATCCGCTAATTGAAGTCCCGCAGCATGGTAGCGCCGGCGGCGCAGGCAGTCACATACATATGGCATAACCGCTAGGCGGTCGTGGCCGGCACATTCGTCAATTCTCACAAGGCCAAAAGACAGGGATGAGGCTGGAATGGCCGCCGAGTCAAGCCGCTGGCGGATCATTGGGCAATATATGAGCGCGGACCATGACCACTCGACGTAAATCGCCAAAGAAGCCAGAGAGCTTTGCTGCTGGTGTCGGTCGCGGGATGCGGCGTGCCGCCCGTACTGCCCGAGAAGTGACGCGCATGCACGGAACCCCGATTTACGTTTGGGAAGACGGCAAGGTCATCGCCAAGAAGCCATAGGGTGTTTGACGAGTGTTATAGATCGCGGCGCATCGCGATCAACCAGCAGGCTGACGTCGCCGCTTCGATGCCGAGATCATCGAGCTGTGCGTTCGCTGGTACATCACCTATCGGTTGAGCTTTGAGCGCTGGGCTCTCCATCAAAGCTTTCCAAGAAGGCCAGGCAGCGGATCACCTAACAATAGGGTCGAGCGGTTGCGGGTCGCGGCTTGGGCCAGAACCAAATCGGCCTGCTGCTTACCCCTTGACAGTGGCGTTCGGGCGATCGGTACCACTATCGATCTCGTCGTGCCAGCGGCCTTTCTCGTCCTCGTAGGAAATCTGTGTGGTCTCACCCGGTGCCGCCTGTTCGCTCGCAGCGAGCTTGGCCGCGCTGCGAGCCGCTTCCTGAGTGGGGAACGGCTCGGAGTACGTGCCATTGGCCTCATAGGCCCAACCGCCGTCGTGTTTCAATACTTTATAAGTAATCTGGCTCATATTTGGTCCTGTATCTTTCCGATTGGCCTTCGTGCGGAGCGTAACGGTTCAATGCACCGAGTGTAGCCTGTAACAGCTTCAATTCGGCAATTTGTCGTGCCAAGGATATCCATCCATCGCCAATTTATAGGAGTACTCGAATAGATGGGCCATGTAGTCGTGAGCGAATGCTTTAGCGTGTGGGTACGAAAATGATTGCTCGATGTATGCAATGTGCAAATGCTCGCCATGCTCCTGTGCCGTAACTTGGAGCCGGTATATATCATTGATGCCTTGTTCTTCGATTAGGGCGTCAAGGGCGCGCAGCGCCACCTCAGTGCTGTGCCGCGCAACCGGCTGCCAATGAGAATCTATACGGCTGTTGCGAATCAGGAATACCTGGCGTTCGCGAGTATCGAACGAGCGCTGTAGTTTCAAATCCTGCATTAGGGACATCGGGAAAAGAAATACCTGGTTGATAACTCCTCCGTCAACGTGCATCTCTTGATACCTGTGTCCGGAGACTTCGACATCGATCATCACAGGCGGGAACACACCCGGGATGGAAGTCGACGCCAATATGACTTGACGAAACAATTTAAGCGACCGCGGGTCATTGCTCGAGGCGATTTCTCCCATATTCCAAACAACCGTCTGATTGGCGTCAAGATCAGTCGTGCCGATCAGCAACAGACGGCCCTTCGCGTACTCCTTCGCAACCGCCGCCATGAGTGGTTGGTCGATGTACCTGGCTACGATTCGGGCGAGCGGAGTGTTGTCGGCGAAAGCATCGCCGGTTAGGGCATGCAGCCAGCCGCGCCTGTGGAATAGATCTCCCGAATCAAGAGACAACGATACCGTTCGGAGGACCGAATCGTACTGCGGTCCAAGAAATGCAAAGGGCGCGATCAATGCTCCGGCGCTGATCCCTGTAACGACCTTGAATTCCGGGCGGGTACCGCTGTCGGTCCATCCTACTAATAGGCCGGCGCCGAAGGCTCCTGAATCTCCGCCGCCGGAGATGGCAAGATAGTAGGCAATGGGTAGCTGATTTATCGGCCTTTTCAGCGTCAACATTTCTCGGTGGACCGATTCATTTCCGCTTCGCTCCATGGGAGCGGTGTCGATGTTCGGCCAGTAGCGCGCACCGGATATCGAAGAAATTGTTGCGAGCTGGGTGGAATCTGCAGGGACCGCCGGCAGCCTCGGCAGTATCGTGCAGCCCTCGGTGAAAGCGATAATGATCACGAGAAAAAACATCTGTGCTGACCAGGTGCGTACAAAGCGCACGAGCGGGCTTGATGCCTCTTCACACGTTCGGTTAGCCACCCAGTCCACCGTAGCACCCCCGCCATTTGATCGCTCGCCGCGCCAACCATCTTCTACTTCGCTAAATTACTCTGCGCGTCCGAATCAGCATGCCCAATGTGGGGGGGTAGGCAGACCCCTCTCAAACATGCGGCTAGCCGATCTGTGCTTTCAGTAGCATGCGCCGGTCAATTCTCGGCGGGTCCGACGCAACTCCGACCGCCTACATCGAGTGGAAATCTAACTCCCCGCCTGGGTCTTTTGAGGATGCAGGTTCGTGCATAGGCTTCCACCTAGACTCCTATGCAACATCCGTCATTACTATTCCCCAAGGTGCTGTCCCGCGTCCACGTTCTGATGCTGCGGGTCACAGCCACGATGCCCTCTGTCTTAGAGCAACTGTTCGTATTGGCAGGTCTGCCGCCGTCGCTCTACTACAGTATGCATCTTGCCCTGACCCTGATGCGCCCGTGCGCATCGTGCATCGGTGACTGGATCTTATGTCGCAAGAGAATTCGCTGTGACTCTGATGGCGCCTAGCTTTCGATCGAACCGCAACTTTCCGCAGCGGACCCCATTACCGGGTTCAATGACTCATATCCGCATCAGAACCCGCCTAATCAACGCGCCGGCTCGATTCGAATAGGAACCATGTACGACGCTCGGTCTCGTCGATCCAGTTTTCGATCAAGCTCGCCGTCGCGATGTCGCGAAGTTCATCCACCATGTCGTGCACGGTTCTGAGGCGTCCGGCGAGGACCAGATTGTCTTCGCGCAGCTCTGCGAGCATGTCGAGCGGCTCGACATAGTCCGCGTCATTGTCGAGCACTCGTTGGGTTCTTGCGATATGCCCGATGGAACGCAGCGTGGAGCCACCTGTCTTCCTGATGCGTTCAGCAATGGGATCGGTCATCGCATAGAGTTCATCGGCCTGGTCATCCAACAGTAGATGGTAATCTCGAAAGTGGGGCCCGCTCATGTGCCAATGAAAGTTCTTGGTCTTGAGATAAAGAGCGAACACATCGGCGAGAATCGCATTCATTTCACCGGCGATGGATTCGGATGCGCTCGCATCGAAGTTGGTGGTCACGCGGAGACGGGCTGTTCGACGTTGCTTGAGTTCAGTCGCCATATTCCATCACTCTTGTAGGTAACGCAGTCGGGCATTGAATCTGCTCTCCTAAACTTAAAGATCAGGTGTCGGGAAGTCATTCCCGTAGGAGGCGCGGCTGACCCCCCATATTTGGGTGTATGCGTGCGCAGGATCCGTCGCCGTACTCGTCGAGTATGTCCGCTCGTGCATGTCTCCGTGTATCTTTGATGTGTGGTGCCGATCATCTAGTTCAGTTCATCCCGGATACCATCCGCCCGCGCGACGCCGTGCTCGAGTTGCTCGAGAAGATTCGCAGCGATGGCGCTTATTTGTCCATCGGAGTGGGTTGAGTGTACTTAAACTCGCGCGCTCGTTCTTGCCAGAACGACCCAAAATAGTCAATGCACGGCACCCCCGATGGGTGTTCATTCTCGGGGCATCGACGCTTAGGCTCATCTTCTATGGCATCTTGACTAGGAGAAGGCGATGGCGCAGGTAAGCTTGAAAAGTTACATCGAGTCCCTCGAGCGCAATGGATTGCTTCGCCGCTACACGGATGAAAAACGCGTGGACGAACTGCCCCGGCTGATGGAGGATAACCCCGATGTCGCCATTCTCGTCGAACGGGTCAAAGACTGCGCGTTTCCGTTTTTCGCCAATGGCTATGGCTCGCGCGCCATGTATGCCCTTGCGCTGGGCTGCGATTCAAAGAGCGTGGGTCAGGAGATCGCGCAGCGCGGCAGTCGGCACTACAAGGCTCAATTGGTCGAATCGGCTCCCTGCAAGGACGTGATCCTGCGCGGCGACGATGTCGATCTCACCATACTGCCTTTGTTCAACCATCATCCGCGGGATGGCCAGGCGTATCTCAATGACACACGGATCATTACGCGCAATCCTGTCAGCGGCGAGATCAACGACGCAATTCAGCGAATGATGTACCGTTCAAAGAACCTGCTCAACGTCGACATGCGCGCATGGTTTCACGGTGGATCGATCGCCGGGCAGCGCTACCACGACATGGGAAAGGACATGCCGGTCGCCATCTGCATCGGAGGGCCGACCTTGGACAAGATCGCTTCCATGATGCGCCATCCCGGTGCGCGCATCGACGGTTGGGACAAGCTGGGTGGTTTTCTCGGGGAGCCGGCGAAGATCGTCAAGTGCGAGACCAACGACATTACGGTGCCGGCCAACGCCGAAATCGTACTCGAGGGCCGCGTGCTCACGAGCGAGGGCATGATCCATGACGAAGGACCATATGGGGAATTTCCGGGCACCTACGGTGCCGGCCTGCCGCGGAATTGGAATGTCGTCATCGATTGCATCACCTACCGCAGTGGGGCGATCTACCAGCATGCGACGATCGGCGGACTTCATCCGGGAAAGACCGATATGTATGCCTTTCAGCAGGCCATCGAGGGGGAACTCTTCGAGAAGCTCCAACAGGCAGGCATCGTCGTACAGGACGTCGTGGCGCCTGCCGAAGGCGGTGGCAACGTCGCCTACGCCCGCATCAAGGTGGTGGGCGGCGGCGATGCCATGCAGACGCTGGGTGTGATGCTCACCGGCTGCCGGCAATACATGCCGAAGATTGCCTACGTCTTCGATGAGGATGTGGATATCTACGACGACGCGCGGGTGAAGTGGGCCCAGGCGTGGCGCTACAATCCGGGCCGCGGGACTTTGGTCGTGCCGGGCCAGAACACCATGCCGCTCGACCCCAGTTTGCGCCAAACAGAGCCACCTTTCAGCGTCACCAAGATCGGCTTCGATTGCACGATGGGGGTGGATGCGGTCCGGGCAGATTTTGAAGCCTGTGTCGTCACGGAACCCATCAATCAACCGGTATCGCCGCAGCCGTTGTCCGAAACGGACCTGACGGCGGCCATGAGCAATTTCATCCGGGAAGTTCCACGCACCTGGCAAGAGATCCTCGAGCGCTTTGCCGGGCAGCCATACCCGCGAGTCTATCGTGTCTTCGGACAACTTCGGCCGAAGCTGG
>Ga0116129_1000319_pt1 | contig 32637 bp, 20 predicted proteins | sample June2015DPH_17_2_FD_89732 | JGI IMG/M metagenome (GOLD analysis project Ga0116129, IMG submission 89732) | Peatland microbial communities from SPRUCE experiment site at the Marcell Experimental Forest, Minnesota, USA - June2015DPH_17_10 | ecosystem: Environmental > Terrestrial > Soil > Wetlands...
ACCGAAACCTCTCAGATCTATCGTTAGCCGCCGATGAACGCCGATGAACGCGGATAAGAAAACTCGGACTTTCGTGCGGAACTGCCGAATTCGATTTGTCTAGCCAATTCTTGGACACCACGCAGGCTTCACCGCGCAGGCTTACAGCGAGACCGGCTCCCCCATGGCGTAAATGCCCGCGATCGTTGCGGTGGGCGACGCCAATCTGCCAGCTGCGCTGACGGCCTGGTATTCACTCGGCGTCGCGCACGCCTTAGCGGTCACCATAGCTTGAAAATATTCCTAATCTAAGAACCGAAACGGCTTACCCCCAATCTCGAAGCGCCCACCCCCGAGTTATTAGGTCGCGCGAGAGACAATAGGATAGGAGAGTAACATTGATCTCTCCCACCGCGCTGCAAAACCGCGTCGGTATTTCCAAGTACGTCGACACTCAATTATGCCAGTTACCACGCTATACTCTCGTACATTCAATGACTTACTCTTCTCACGATCCCCGCGGCACAATTCGGCGGCAGTCCGGATAGTCAAAATACCAAACGACCCTAGTTCCATTTTCGGACACCTCTCCACCTATAGCCGCCAGACCATAACCAGCGCGCTCCGCCTTCATTAAAATCCAGCGCCGCCAGCACATGAACCAACCCAAACACCTCCGAGTCTCTTCGGCTCTGCGCGAACCGATTTTCCCGCGCACTCAATTATGCAAATCACGGCGCTGTACTCTCATACATTCAATGACTTACTCTTCTCACGATCCCGGCGGCATAGCTCGTCAGGAACCCAGATGGTCAAAATACCAAACGACCCTAGTCCCATTTTCGGACACTTCTACATCCTGCAAATCACCGCCGCGGGCCAAGGCTGGATCTTGAGCCCCATCGAAGCCACGCAAGTGACCGGACTCGTGCCCAACACACGGACCGCGAGCGAGACTCTGGCCAGCGGCACTCTGACTTACTATCAGCTATCGAACCCCAACGCCGTAGTGACACTGCGCGCCAACACCACAACTGCGGGCGGCTGCGCCCTTAGCTTAGCTAAGTTAGCTACGCGCGCTACGATCAAGACCACGGTTCATCGGCGGCAATTGCGAGAGACCACCACAGTGACTGGCCTGGTAGTCCCGCGCCCGGTCTGCCGATTCAGATCAACCGCCACAGTCCGTTCCCTCCCCCTGTGCTACGCTGGGTCCGATGAAGGCTTTGCGGCGCAGTGTAGCCGTCGCGCTGTTCGTCTTGACAGCTCCGGCAGCGCTCGCGGAAACGAAAGCCTGGCAGGATACTCTCACGTTGCCAACCTGGCTGGAAGGGCCGCCGGAGACTGTTCCCCGCCTCGAGGCCATTGACCCACGCCAGGCGCTGTTTCCCTACATTACCTATCCCTACTCCGTCCGTTTGAATTTTACGAAGACGCGCGAGCCGCAGCAGTGGCGCCGGCTCAACCTGGAAAACGAGTATCTCTCGTGCAGCTTCCTGCCGGATCTCGGCGGACACCTGTATAACTGTATCGACAAGCGGAACGGCCGCCCAATATTCTATGTGAATCCCTCCATCAAGAGGGCGGGCATCGCGGTTCGCGGCGCATGGGTCGCGCTCGGCGTCGAGTGGAACTTTCCCGTGGCGCATAGCCGGGACACGGTCTCGCCAGTGAATTTCGGCTTCCGCCAGGATAAAGACCGCGCCGAGGTATGGGTGGGCGACGTGGATCGCGCTACCGGCATGGAGTGGTTGGCGGAGTTCGTCTTGCGCGATGGCATGGCTGTTTTGGAAGAGCATGTCACGTTGCGCAACGCCACCGCGGTGCGTCATCCATACTCCTGGTGGGCCAATGCAGAGGTCGGTCTGGACGAAGGCACGCGGTTTATTTACCCGGTGCACGTCATGTCCACTCCTGGCTTGACGATGCTGGATTCGTGGCCGCGCGGCCAGGCGGGAACCGATTTCAGCAATCCGGTAGAAGCCCGGCAAGAGATCGCGTTCTTCGGGTATGGCTCGCGCGAGCCATTTTTCGCGATCTACAACGCTAAGAGCCAGACCGCGGTCGTGCATGTCGCGGACCCCGAGGTGGTCACCGGCAAGAAGCTCTACAGTTGGGGAGAGCAGCTTCGGGGGACGATGCACGGTCTCTTGACCGATGACAATAGCTGGTACGTGGAGATGCAGGCCGGTTTATTCCAGGACCAGGAAACTCACCAATACTTGCAGCCGCATCAGCGGATCGAATTCACAGAGCTGTGGCTCGCCGGCCGCGATCTGAGCGGCGTAACGCGCGCCAACCAGCACGCAATCCTCAGCTTTCAGCGGCAAAGCACCGGAGGCAAGACAGCGCTCAGCGTGGATCTCAACGTGGATCTCAACGTGACGCACGCCATTCCCGGGGCCCGCATCCGCGTCTGGAACGAAACGTCCGCAGGCTCGATAAGCGCCCTCGACCAGACGATCGATCTCACGCCTTCCACCACATATTCCCATGCCATCCCCGATCCCCAACAGGGCGCGTACCGGTTTGAGCTCCGCGATGCCGCGGGCGTGCTGCTGATGGGTCACACGGAAGATTTGTACGAAGCCGTTGGCGTATCCGACGTCAAACTGGGTCCTCAACCGCCTGCTGCGCCGCAGGATGGCGCCGGCGAGTTTCTGGCCCCCGGCGATTACCACGAAAAGAACAGCGCGTACCGGCTCGCGGAAGAAGCCTATCGCGACGGTTTGGCAAAATTCCCCAAGGACGCGCTGCTGGCCAAAGCACTGGGCCGCTTGCTGGTGGAACGGCAACGCTACCAGGAAGCGGCGCAGCAACTCGCGGATGCGGCCGCCAGCCGGCCCCTCGATCCGGAGTTGCGCTACTACCTGGGGCTGGCGCTCTCACGCACCGGCAAGGAAGACGAGGCTCGAAAGAATTGGGCGATGTCGGCGCCCGATGCGCAGTTCGGACCCGCAACGCTTACCGAGTTGGCGGCGTTGGAATCTCGCGCCGGCCATGCCGATGCGGCGCTCGATCTTGCCATAAAGACAATCGCGCGGGATAAAGGTTTGCTCACCGCCCGGAAGCTGCAAGTGGCGCTGTTGCGGCGGGCCGGAAAGGCGGACGAGGCGCGCCAGCGGTTGGCAGAGGCTCGCGCCATCGACCCCGTGGATTCTTTCCTGCGACTGGAGGGCATTCAACTCGGCGCTAAAGACGACGCCCTGTGGCTGCATCTGGCGGCCGACCCGGAGCGGGTGCTCGAAATCGCTGGCGCATACTTCGATTTCGGCATGTACCCGGATGCCATGACCGTCTTAGACCACACATACCCGGCGGTTCCGGGAAACCAGAAGGAACCCGGCGCGGTGTTGCCGCAGGATTATCCGCTGGTCGCTTACTACCGCGGATACTGCCGTCAAAAGCTGAATCAAAGCGGCGCCCCGGATTTCAAGCTGGCCTCCTCGCAGCTGCTCGAATACGTGTTTCCGAATCGCGCCAGCTCCGTAGCGCCGCTTGAGGCAGCCATCAAGGAGGACGCGCGGGACGGCTCCGCGCATTTTCTGCTCGGCCTGTTATATCTCAACGACAATTGGACCGCCAACGCCGTCGCTGAATTGCAGGCCGCGAGAGCGATACGCAAGGACATTCCGGCGCTGTATTACGCTCTTGGAGGCGCTTTGCTGTCATCCAAAGACGGCAAGAGTACGGCCCTGTCCGTTCTGCAGGAAGGCATGGCCGCTGCTCCTTCCAAAGAGTTGAAAGCTCTATTGGCATTGACGCCCGCGGCAGCGCCAGCGCCGAAAGCTTCGCCCGGACCCGCATCGGGCGCGCCACCTACAGTATCACCGGCTGCACCGCCGCCTCCGAAGCTCACTACTCCCGCGGAGACGGCGGGATACGCGCTAGACCTCACAGTCGATGCGGCGTTGAGTCAGGCAGCTGCAGTGTTCACGGCCGAGAATTTTCCTCAGGAAAGGCAGCCCGACAACATTCGACAGGCCTACATCGAAATTCAGTTGCAACGCCTGCGGGACGACGCGGCGCACCACAAGTGTACCGATGCATTAAAGGGCGCGGAGGCCATCGGAAGCGACAACAAGGATCTGCCATTTACCTTATATGGGTTCGACGCTTTCATGAAGGGCGCGCGCTTCCAGTATTACCTGGGCGCCGTGGAAGCTCTCTGCGGAGAGGCTGGCGCCGCGCGCCGGCGCTGGGGCAAAGTTGCAAAAATGACGCCTGCGATATCGTCGCCGGATTTCACATTCCCCATCGTGGCGGCGCAGAATCTCGCCGCCAAGGGCAAGGGTCCGGACATTCAGCCATGGCTCGATAAGGTCTCGGCAGCGCTGGAATCGGCCGGCCCCGAGGGCAGGGGCACGCTGCTCTACTCGAAGGGCCTGCTGCTGTTGGCGCGCGGTGACGAAGCGTCCGCCATCGCCGCGTTTCAAGAAGGGGCGCAAGCTCCGGACCACCAGATGTCGCGCTATCTGAACAGTCTGGTGCTTCGCGAAGCGAATCAGGCCGGGCCGGCCGCCAAATAGGCGTGCGGCGCGCCTTGTTACAATAACCAATCCGCCGCATGTTAGCCGCTTCCATACAGATACAGGATCTGGAGTCCACTTCTTTAGCTCGGATCGCATCCGCCGCCACGCTGGAAGATCTCGAATCCGTTCGCGTGGAAACTCTGGGCCGCAAGGGGGCCCTGACGCTTATTGGCAAGGAGATGGGCAAGCTCGCGCCGGAGGAGCGCGCGCGCGTCGGAAAGCTGCTCAACGCCGCCAGGCAGAAACTGGAAGCGGCGCTCGAAGCCAAGAAGAAGGCTTTCGACGAGGCCGCATTGCGTGCGCGCCTCGATTCCGAGTGGATCGACCTCACGCTTCCCGCCCCAGGCGCGCGCCGCGGCCATCTGCACCCCATCACGCGCATCCAGCGCGAACTGGAAGAGCTCTTCGCGTCGCTCGGCTTCGCGGTGCTCGATGGTCCCGAGGCCGAAACCGAGTATTACAATTTCGACGCGTTAAATATTCCGCCCGAGCATCCCGCGCGCGACATGCAGGATACCTTCTGGCTGGATGGCGGCAATCTCTTGCGCACCCACACTTCTCCGGTGCAGGTGCGCGGCATGGAGCGCCTCGGTCCGCCGCTGCGTATGATCGCGCCCGGCCGCGTCTTCCGCAATGAGAGCGTGGATGCATCGCACGAGCATACGTTTTATCAGCTCGAAGGCATGATGGTCGATCGCGACGTATCGGTGGCCCACCTGATCTATTTCATGAAGACGCTGCTGGGCGCGATCTTCCATCGCGACGTAACCGTGCGTCTGCGTCCCGGATATTTTCCCTTCGTCGAGCCGGGCTTCGAGTTGGATATCCAATGCCTCATCTGCGGCGGCCCGGGCTGTCCCGTATGCAAGCAGAGCGGCTGGGTGGAACTGCTGCCGTGCGGCCTGGTCAACCCCAGGGTGCTGCGCATGAGCGGCATCGACCCCGAACAGTGGAACGGCTTCGCCTTCGGCCTGGGACTGACGCGCCTGGCGATGATGCGCTACGGCATCGACGATATCCGCCAATTGCAGGGCGGCGACCTCAGATTTCTAGAGCAGTTTTAAACGTGCTGCAGTTTTAAACGCAGTTTCAAATGTGGAGCAGTTTTAACTTTGAAGTTCTCATACAACTGGATTCGCGAATTGGTGGCGGAACTCGACTGCGCGCCCGGCGCTCTCGAGCGGCTGATCACCATGAAGACCGCCGAGTGCGAAGGCATCGAAGTCTCCGGCGAGCTTCTTGAGCGCGCCTGCATCGCGCGCGTGGAGTCGGTCGAGCCGATCGCCGGTTCGCACAATGTGAAAGCGGTGGTGGATGTCGGCGCTTACGGCGTCAAGCCCGTAGTTTGTGGTGCGCCGAATTGCCGGCCGGGCCTGATCACGGTATACGTCCCCATCGGCATCAAAGTCATCGGCGGCGTGGAGAGTGACGGCATGCTTGCCAGCGGCGCCGAGCTGGGCATCAACCGCGATCACGCTGGAATCTTGGAGTTAAATGGCGTTCCCGGCGCATCTATTCCCCGATGCGCGCCCGATTATGTAATCGAGATCGACAACAAGTCGATCACCCATCGCCCGGACCTGTGGGGACATCACGGAATGGCGCGCGAAGTAGCGGCCATCCTCGGCCATGCACTGAAAGACCCCGCGAATATCGAATTATTGCCCCACGGTCCGCCGGCGATTCAGGTTCAAGTCGAGAATCCCGATCTGTGTCTGCGCTATAGCGCGCTGGTTTTCGAGAACGTCACCGTGCAGCCATCGCCGCTATGGCTGCAGCAGCGGCTCACAGCCATCGGGTTGAACCCCATCAACAATATCGTCGACATGACGAACTTCGTGATGGCCGAGTTGGCGCAGCCCATGCACGCGTTCGATGCCGACCTGCTGAAGGGCGATACCATCTTCGTGCGCCAGGCGCACGCGGGCGAGCGGTTCCGCGCACTGAACGGCGAAGAATACACGCTGGACCCATCGAACCTGGCAATCGCCGACGCGGGCGGCGCGATTGCGCTGGCGGGCGTGATCGGCGGCCTCGATAGCGCCATCGGCCCGGATACCAGGCGCGTCGTGCTGGAGAGCGCCACCTTCCAGGCGGCGTCGATTCGCAAGACTTCCTCCGCCATCAAGCTGCGGACCGACGCTTCCATGCGGTTTGAGAAATCGCAGGACCCCGCGAATACGGTCCGCGGTATCGCGCGCGCTATCGAATTGCTGCAAGAGGTCTCGCCGGGCATCCGCAGCGTTGGCGGAGTGGCGGACGCCCGCAAGGAGATTCCACCGCCGCAGCCCATCGATCTGCCGCTGGCGTGGCTGGAACGCAAGCTGGGCCGCGCCATCGCAGCCGGCGAGGTGCGCGGAATTCTGGAACGGTTGGAATTTGGCGTGACCGAGCCGAGGCCGGGCGTGTTCCGCGTGACGGTTCCTTCCTGGCGCGCCACCAAGGATATTTCCATCAAGGACGATCTGGTGGAAGAAGTGGGCCGCATGGTGGGGTACGATTCCATCGCGCCCCAGGCTCCTCTGGTGGCCGCAGCCGTGCCGCCTGCGAATCCCGAGCGCAAATTTCAGCATGAAGCGCGCGATCTTTTCGTGGACCTGGGCTTCACCGAGGCGTACAACTATTCGTTCATCGGCGAGGAGACCGCGCGTGCGTTTGGTCTGGACCCGGCGGCGCATGTGCATGTGACGAATCCGATTGCGTCCGACCAGGCGCTGATGCGAACCTCGCTGCTGCCAGGCATTTGGAAGAACATCGCGGAGAACAGCAAGCACCGCGACGCCTTCCGCTTGTTTGAAATCGGCATTGAGATTCATAAGCGCGAAGCCGGGCTGCCGGATGAAGTTCCGCATTTGGCGGCGGCAATTTACGAACGGCATGGCGATGGCTCGGCGGGTCTGTTCGAAGCGAAGCGCGCCGCCGAATGCCTGATGCCCGGCGCGGAGGCGGTTCCAGCCGAAGCCGCGCCCTACGAGCATCCGGCCCGGTCCGCGAACATCGTGTGGAAGGGCGAGCGCGTTGGGCGGTTATTCGAGCTGCATCCCTCCCTCATCGAAACGGGGCGTGCGGCGCTGCTCGATTTGGATCTGCGTCTGGTTCGTGCTCTGGCGTCGGCCGCGGAGGTGAAGTACACGCCCGTGCGGCGCTATCCATCGAGCGCCTTCGATCTTTCGGTGATCGCGGGGCTGCGCGAACACGCTGGAGTGCTGCAGCGCAAGCTTGCCGGGTTCGCCGGGCCGCTGCTGGAATCGGTGCAATACCTGTTTCAGTACGTGGGCCCCCCCTACGACGCCGGCCAGAAAAGCGTGTCATTCCGCGTTACCGTGGGGTCGGCGGAGCGAACGCTGTCGTCCGATGAAGTGACCGCGGTCCGCGAAGCCATCATCGCCGGTATGCGCGAGTTGGGCTATGAACTGAGAGTTTAACGCTGAGCTTAATGCTGAGCTTGACGTTGAGTTTAACCCAGGGGCATGGCCGAGTTCCAAATGGCGCTTGCCGGCAGGGCAAAGAGATTGGAACCGAACGGCACAGCGTCGCTGCCCGTATAGAGCACGATGCCGCGATGGAACCGCGTGCCGGTCATCTCGGCCAACGCGCGCAGGCCGTTGAAGTCGTGACCCGTCACCGTGGCGCTGGCCTTCACTTCGATGCCGACAATCGCGCCCGCGTCGCTCTCCAGCAGGAAATCCACCTCCTGGCCCGAGGCCGTGCGGAAGTGGAAAAGTTGCGTTCGGGTGGCGCTCCACCCTGCCTGTTTGAGAAGCTCAATGGCGACGAAATTTTCGAGTAATCCGCCGCGCACTACGGTCTCCTGCCGGAGCCGCTCCGCGGTGAGGCCCAGCAGCGCCGCCGCCAAGCCCGTATCGTTGAGAAACAGTTTCGGCGTCTTGATCAGCCGCTTGCCCAGATTGGTGGACCACGCGGGTATCAAGCGCGTCAGGAAAGTCGCTCCCAACAATGTGAAGTAGCGCTTTAAAGTGGTCTGCGGGATAGCGAGGTTGCGCGCCACCTCGGCGAAATTGACCAGCGATCCCACGCGTCCCGCGATGAGCGCCAGCACTCTCGGCAGCGCGGCCAGATTATCGATCTGCGCGATTTCCCGGACGTCCCGCTCGAGAATGGTCAGAATGTACGAGCCGAACCAGGCCCTGCGGCGCTCGGGATCGGTGCGCTCCACGGCGGACGGAAATCCGCCGCGAAGAATTCGACTCAGAATGTCGTCTGCCGCGGCCCCGCGCGTGGGCAGCGCCGCGGCGAACGCAGCATCGATGAAACTGGCCTGTGCGCCGGCCAATTCTCCCTCGGAGAATGGCCAAAGCGTCAGAACCTCCATGCGGCCTGCCAGCGAATCGGAAAGTTTCGGCAGCACAAGAATGTTGGCTGAGCCCGTCAACAGGAAGCGGCCGGGGCTGCGGTCACGGTCGACCGCCGCTTTGATCGCGACGAACAGCTCCGGCGCGCGCTGGATCTCATCCAGAACCACGGGTCCATCGAGGCCGGCGAGGAAGCCGGCCGGGTCCGTCTTGATAGCGCTCAACACGGCCGCATCGTCGAGGGTGATGTACTGAGCCGGGTGGTCCGTCGCGGCAATGTGACGGGCGAGCGTAGATTTGCCACATTGCCTGGCGCCATGCAGCAAGACGACTGGCGTGTCGCCGAGGGCCGCAAGAATGGCCTTTTTTAAGAATCGCCCGTGAAGCGGATGATTATCATCCATATACTGGATGATAGCATAATATACTTTAGTTTGTTTGGACTAGGGGAGATAATTAAGATCGCCCATATAGTGGATGATAATCAGCCAGTTAGTGGATTATTTAAAAAGCTATGTATTTGCACTAACTTACGCTCATTTTGATGAGCTGCTCCGCGTTTTTCAGCGCCTCGGCTGTAAGCGTCTGTCCGGACAACATGCGCCCGATTTCCCGCGTCCGCGCCGCCGCGTCCAGCTCCTCAATCGCCGCCACCGTCCGCCCGTTCAACTCCCGCTTCTCCACGCAGTAATGATGGTCCGCGAACGACGCCACCTGAGGCAAATGCGTCACGCACAGCACCTGGCTGGTGGATGCCAGCTTCTTCAGCCGCCGCCCGATTCCCTCTGCCGCCCCGCCGCCCACGCCCGCATCCACTTCGTCGAAGACCAGCGTCCGCATACTGCCGGACCTGGCCCCAGCAGGCGCAGGCAGGCACGTCTTGAGCGCCAGCGCGATGCGTGAAATCTCGCCGCCCGACGCCACCTTCTCCAGAGCCTTCGGCTCCTCACCCAGATTGGGCGACGCCAAAAATTCCACCCGATCCGCGCCCGCCGCCGACCACGCCGCCGCGGCTGCCACTTCTACGCGGAACACCGTCCGCTCCATAGCCAACTGTGCCAATTCCGCTACCACGCGCCGCTCGAGCTTGCGCGCCGCCGCCCGCCGCCGCTCCGTCAACTCGCCCGCCGCCTTCTCGAACTCCGCCGCCGATCGCTGCCGCGTGCGCCGCAGCTCTTCCATCCGCCCGGCGGCATTTTCCACCGACGCGATCTGCCGCCGCACATCCTCCAGAAAGCCGAGCACCTGCGCCACCGACTGCCCGTATTTCCGCTTCAGCCGCGAGATGGCCTCGAGGCGCGACTCCACTTCCTCCAGCCGCCCCGGATTCGCCTCCAGCCGCGACACGTAGTCGCGCAGCGTGTACGACGCCTCCTGCAAGCTCAAATCGGCCGCCTTCAGATGCTCGCGCAAATCCGCCAGCGAGTCGTCGATACGGCACAGCTCATCCACGCGCTTGGCCGCCACCCGCGCCAACGAAACCGCCGATTCCTCCGCGCCATACAGCGCCGCATACGCCGCGCTGGCCGCCTCTTCCAGCCGCTGCACGTTTTGCAGCACGCGGCGTTCGTTCTCAAGCGCCGCCTCTTCCTCGACATCGAGCCCCGCGCTTTCGATCTCTTTGCGCTGGAACTGCCACAGGTCCAGCAGCCGCAGTTTCTCCTGTTCGGACCGCTCCAGCTCCTCCAGCTCCACGGCTGCCGCGCGCCACTGCTCGTGGATTCCGGCCACGCGCTCCAGCAAGTCGCGATATCCGTCCGAGGCATCGAGCAAATCGCGCTGCGCTTCCGCCGAAAACAATAGTTGTTGATCGTGTTGTCCGTGAATATCCGCCAGAAACGGCGCCAGCTCCTTGAGTAGCGAAACTGAAACCGGGCGGCTGCCCACAAAGGCCCGCGATTTGCCGCCCGCCAGGATTTCGCGCTCCACCAGCAGCTCGCCGTCTTCGATATCGAGGCCCGCCGGCTCCAATAAATCCCGTATGCGGGCCGCCCCGCGCACATCGAAAATGCCCGCCACGCGCGCGCGCTGTTCGCCGGTGCGCACCATCTCCGCCGACCCTCGCGCGCCCAGCAGCAGCCCCAGCGCATCCACCACGATGGATTTCCCGCTGCCCGTTTCGCCGGTCAACAGGTTCAGCCCCGCATGGAAGTGGACGCGCAGCCGCTCCACTACGGCGTAATTTTCTACCACCAGCTCCAACAACACTCTGTGCAGATTATAGCGGAGAGATTTTTCGACGCCTCACTTCACGTACAGCGGCAGCCCCGTAGAGCAGAACTGCCGGCCGCCCGCCGTAGCGCAAACGGCGACTTGGGTCGATCCGCCTCCGCCCGCAGCCGCTGGAACGGCAACGTTCACCTGCTGCACGCCCGCAATCCCCGGCGCCGGACCCGCATATAGCGGCGTCAGGTTCACCTGGCTGCCAATCACCGCCGTCACCGCGGCGTTAGCCGGAATGCCGGTGAGGTAGATCTGCAGGATACTTCCAGCGCTCGCCGCGCCCCCCGGCCCATTCACGCTGTTGTCCTGGTTCAGCACTCCGTTCGCGAAGATCGCCGGCCACGCAGCCGATACCGGCAGCGTCTGCGGCGCACTGCTCGCGCCATCCACCGTCACCACCATGGTGCTGGACGTTTGCGATGCCACCTCTGCCGGCACTTGCAGATTGATCTGCGTAGCGCCGCTGTAGAGTAGCGTGGCCGGATTACCGTCGAACGTCACTGCCACGTTCTTGCCCGCCAGATTCGACCCGAGCACGGTGCTCAGCGAACCGCCCACCAGGGGCCCGGATGTGAGGCTGGCCGCGTTTACAACCGAACTCACGATCACTGAAGGCGTAGGCGCCGGAGCGGGCGTACCGCCTGTTCCGCTCGTGCTCGCCGCCGTCACCGTGAGGGTTACCGGGAATGTCTGACTCCCCGCCAGCGAACCGGCGCTTACGACGACGTTCGCCGTATAGGTTCCCGCCGCCAGACCCTGCGCGTTGCCTCTGAGGATGATGGTGCCGCTGTTCTGGCCCGAAGTGGGACTCAGCGTCAGCCAGCCCGAACCCTGGTTATACCCGACGGTGGCGCTCCAGTTCATGATGCCGCCCGCGACGTTATCCACGGCGATGTAGACCTGGCTGACGCTCAAGCCTCCCGAAACCGCCGTGAGACTGAGCCCCGAAGTGGACGCCGAAAGCTTGGGAAAGTATCCGGCCTGGCAGTCGCCCACAATGCTGCAATCGGACGGGGGAGTAACCGCCTCAAACCTTGGCACAGGCGCCGTGGCGGACGCCGTAAGCAGCGTCGAAACCGGCGCGAACGAAATTCTCTCCTGCGCAACCGCGGGCGCGGTCACGTTCGGAAGAGCAATGAACGTGGGAAACTGCGCGTCTTCCACCGCGTTCGGGTTCGCGTCCATTACCTGATACACCGCGATGCCCGCGCCGTTGGTGAGCGGCGCCGGGTTGGCGCCGTTGAAGACTCCGCCGCCGGCCGGCAGAGCGGTCACATAGCCGCCCGCGCCGGTGCTGTCGGTATACTGCACGCGCGCCAGCAGCAGCGTGCCGCTGCCCGGAACATATTCGCCGCCGCTCTGCGTGCCGCCCAAATCGCCGCCCGCTGTGGGAATGGCCGCATCCGACCCGGCCACGAAGTCGGGAACATAGACCGTCGCGTTCGACGGGAAGCCCGAATAAGTCACGATGAACCGCGTGCCCGTATCGTCCGACCCGCTTTGCACCTGGAATGCAGTGGCGAAGCCTTCGGTGACGCGCGTCGATGCAAACGCCGTCTGCGCCGCGAACAGGTTCGACAGCGTAATGGTGGATGGCACAGGCGAGCCAACGCACGTAATGCCGGTGCTATAGAGCGTCGCGTAGAGACCGGTTTGCACATAAGCCGCCGCTACGCTGCTTTGCGTGAGCGGAAACGGGCTGGAAATGCTGGCGTTGATGGATGTCTGCCCGGAGAATGCGAACTGGTACGCGGCGATGCGCACGCTGGATATTTCCAGGTTGAAGGCGCCGCTCGCCGGGACGGTTACGTTGAGACCCTGAAATGCGATGTTGTTTCCGGCGATTGTGCCGGGGATGCCTGTGGGGGTTAAGCCGCTGCCTGAATCGACCAGCAGAACGGCGTCAAGCGCGTGATTGTTGGCGTCTATCCGGTTGGTAATGGCGACCGGCAAGAATAGCGTGAGATTGCCCGAAACAACGGCGGCGGCGGGATAGTTGGAACATTGGAAAATGATGTTTCCCAAGCGTTCCGTAAGCCCTTCCGCACGGACCTGAGCCGGTACGGAAGAAACAGTACACTGCCCCGAGGAGGCCGGTGATTGAGCGTAAGTAGCGCAGATTGATAGAGATATAGCGGCAAGCGACAGACTGAGGCGCTTACCATTCGGAATAAGGAGTGCCATCAAGACTTATTTTATCCGAATTACTATGAATGTCAAAGATTCCCGGTTCGGATTGGTTGATCGCCTGGCTGGCATCTTCCATCACAATTTTCCACTCATCGGTGTTCGTAATCGGGTCGAGCGGCATCTTTTTGAGGTAACCGTCGGAGACCAGATCCTGCAGCGTCTGCGGGGCTTTTTCCTTGTCGTAGGTATAGTTGTCGATCACTGTGCGCAGCGTGAAGAGATTGTTCTTGAGCACGCTCTCTTTGGCGCGGATGATCGACTTCTGATAGATGGGGATGGCGATGGTGATGAGGATCACGATGATGGTGATCACCACCATCATCTCGACAAAGGTGAAGCCGAACTGGCGTCTGGACCGGCTGCGCAGGCCCACTTTGCTCAGCCCCTGGGCCCGCGCCACTTTTTCAGTAATCCGAGTATGCTCGCCCATTGCCATCTTTCTGCGTGGTCTTGCTGTACACATCGAACACATTCTGACCGCCAAAACTTTGCGATGTGGGGTCGTCCTGATCGCTGCGCAGACCCCATTCGGTGGAGTGCGTGAACGGGTCCACCGGAATGCGGCGCAGGAATTTGAGCTTCTTGCCGTCCGGACCAGGCAGCTTCACCCCTTCGACCAGGATCTCCAGGTTTTCGGGAAAACAATCCGTACCCACCTTCACCTGTCCCAGGTAGGCTGCGTCGCACATGTCTTTGTATTTGTCGATGGCGTGGCGCATATCGTCCAGATCGTAGCGCAGCTCGCGCTCGCGCTGGGTGCGCACCTTCGAGCGCGCCAGCGGCACGGCCATGGAACTCAGAATCAGCATGATGGTGAACGCCACCACCAATTCCACCAGGGTAAGACCGCGTTGCCCTTTACGCCGCATACTTCTATTATTTGACCAATTATTTGACATTGACGGTCAACTGCGGGGTGCCGGTTGCGGCCGCCTCGCCCTTCGAATTGCGCAGCGTCACATTGGGCGCGGTGATCTGCGTCGTGCCCTTCCCAACGGCCGAGAAACTCAGGTTGAGCAGCGTGCCGCTGCCGTTAGCGAACGACCCCGCCGGGAGGCTGAGTTGAACCGCGGCGGCGCCGGCATCGTTCTGTATGTTTTTAGTGAGCTTGCTCATTAAATCGCCAGCAGTGACGTCGTTCAGCTTCAAGACCTTGGGATCGAAGACCACTTGAATGGGCGCGGCTGCGATATCCGAAGCGTTGTCGAGCATCAGCGACACGGTAAAGTTTCCGCCCACCGTGGTTTGAACCGGCGTTGGCGCGAAGCGCATTACCGCCGGGCTTGCTGCGGATGCCGGCGCAGTGGCCGGTGGCGCAGTGACGGGCGGCGCAGTGGCCGGTGGCGCAGTGACGGGCGGCGCAGTGGCCGGTGGCGCAGTGACGGGCGGCGCAGTGGCCGGCGGCGCAGTAGCCGGCGGAGCGGTCATGGGCAGGTTGACCGGGGAAGGTACGCCGGGCGGCAGCGCTGCAGCCGCAGCCGCTATCGGCGGCGTGGACGCGGCCGGGACTGCCACGGGCGCAGGGAATGCCATGGCCGCGGGTGCAGGTGCAGCCGGCACGGTTATCACGTCTGCCGGCAGAGGCGCGTAATTGATTTTCACCGTCTGCGTATTGCCCACGGCAACGGCGCGCAGGTTTTCCTCGGTGAAATCCGGCTTGCGGATGATATGCGGAATCACCACGATAATGACGTCGTCCTTGTTGTGATCGACGTTCGAACCTTTGAAGAGATTGCCCAGCAGCGGAATGCTGGAGAGCCCCGGAATACCGGTGATGGTCTTATCGTCCTGCCGCGTGACCAGTCCGCCGATGATGGCGGCTTCGCCCTCCCTCATCCGAATGTCGTGCTCGATTTTGCGCTGCCCGATAATGGGCTGGTTGATGCCGCCCAGGTTCACCTGGCCGGTTACGCTGGTGATGTTCAGCAGCATGTGCATCGAGACTTCGGTATCGGAATGAACGCGCGCCGTCAGCTCCACGTTGACGCCCACGTCAATATACTGGAACTGCGTATTGACCAGCGGGTTGATGCCTACGCCGCCGACGCCCGGCTGAAAGCTGCCGGAGGCGGTGGGCTCGCGCTCGCCGATATTCAAAGTGGATTTTACATTATCCACCGCGCGCAACTCGGGCGCCTGCAGGACCGTGGTATCGGCGTCGCTTAAAGAGGCCTGCAGCAGCGCGCTGGGAAGGGTGGTCGAAAAGTCGGCGCTGGCTATGTGGCCCAACTCGGAAAGAGGAATGGCTGCGGCGGTGGTCCCGGTGGTGGTTCCGGTGGTGGTGGTCGGGGTAACGGCGGTGGTGGCGGCGGTGCTGGTTGACGTCGTAGTGGCCGTGGTAGTCGTTCCGGTGGTGCTGTTCTGGACCTGAATGGAAGCCCGCGGCGTGAAATTGAAGGGTACGCTGAGGCCGGTGGAGGCGATGGCGGCGGTAATCTGCTGGTTGAAAACCTTGCTGGCTTCGATCACCAGAATGTCGATCAACACTTCCGCGCGCGGCTTGTCGAGATCGCGAACGATCTTCGCGGCCAACGCCACCTTATCGGCCTCGCCGCGCACCACGATGGCATTTTGCGCGGTATCGGGGAACACCTTCGTCAGCTCAGGGACGGTGCGGACGGCGTTGACCACTTCCTGCATTTCCTGCGGGCCGCTGGCGTTGTGCAGGTAGAAGGTCCGCATCACCTGCTCTTCATAGTCGCGCCGCTTGGTGGGGTTATCGTTGGTGACGAAGATGGTATTCGACGAAAGCGCCTTCCAATAGGATTTGCTGAGCACGGCGATGTAATCGAGCGCCTGATCGAGCGTGAAGTTATCCCACTCCACGGTGAAGCCGTCCTTGGAAGGCGGCGTATAGTCCGGGTCCCAAATCACGTTGATGCCGGCATATTTACCGAGGGTTTCGAAGATCACTTTGACCTTGCCGGTCATTTTCAAATCGATCAGGCCGGGCTTCATGGGGCGCAGCTCGGGAATGGGAAGCATGCGGTCGATCTTATTCAATTCCTCCTGCTCGGCCATCTGGCCGGGCGTGAGCGCTTGAATCTGCGGCGGCGCCTCTTTGCCGGTTTGCTCGACGCGCTTGCGCTCGCGCAGAATCATTTGCTGCGTTTCCTCGAGTTCCTGCGCGGCGATGATCAAACCCGGGCTGATGGCATAGGCCTTCTGGAATTCGAGAAGCGCTTCACCCAGTTTGCCCTGGGCGCGGATGCTCAGGCCTTTTTCGACGTGGGATTGCGAGGCGTGGAACCGGCCCCGGTCCGCAGCCATCTGGTAAACCAGCTCAGCCGGATCTTCGGAGAGCGCCTTCTCGTAGCAATCGAGGGCTGCGTCCCATTCCTTCTTAGCCTCGTGGACTTGTCCCTCAGAAAGGAATTTGTCGCCTTTCTTGGTCTTCGCCTGCAGCGGCGACATTGGCCCGAGCAGCGCACATGAAACAATAACTGCGACTAACCGATTGAAAAATGACATGTTCCCGTTCTTAGCAGGGCATGGCTGCGGCATATGTTAAGATAAAATGCAATTCCGCGGACCCAGCCCTTCTAAAGTCATTGACGAGATTGGGCTTCCGGGCGTGGAGGCCAAATCTTGGCGGACAGAGACGCTTCTATCAAAATTCTTAGCGACAACCGGCAGGCCAGCCACAATTATTTCCTGTTGGAGCGGTTCGAGGCCGGCATGGTGCTGACCGGAACCGAAGTCAAAGCCGCTAAGGACGGCAAGGTACAACTCAAGGAAGCTTACGCCAGCGTGCTGGGGAACGAAGCGTGGCTGATCAACCTCCACATCAGCCAATATTCGCACGGCAACCGGGAAAACCACCCCCCGGTGCGCAACCGCAAGCTGCTGCTGCACCGCCGCGAGATCGACAAACTACAGGTGGAGACGCGCGAAAAAGGCCTGGTGCTGATTCCCACCAAAATGTACCTGAAGCATGGCCGCATCAAATGCGAAATCGCCGTGGCCAAGGGCAAGAAGCTGCACGATAAGCGCGAGACGGAGCGGGCGCGGACGGCGGAAGCTGAGGCGCGGGCCGAGATGCGCAGGCGGGCTTAGGGCTGGCCGGGCGGCATGGCGATTTCGGACCGGGCCGCCTGGCATCTGATTCGGCACGCGCCGCCACTGCCCCGGTGGCGGCGCGTACAAGAAGAACGGAGCAAACCGCCGGCAATGCAACTGCCGCTAAACAGTTTGCCATTGCGAGGGTTGCTGCAACGTGTTCCTATGCTTTAACAATGACAGCATGGCTTGCGGCTGCAAGGGGTCGATGGTGGTGCGACATAGAAGTGGGCGATTCATGGAAATACCGGCCGATTGAGAGAATCCTGGCGTATGAGCACTTCAGGCGGAGCCGCGACCGTAAGGGAGCGGTAGAATTGGCGTCACGGCCCGTGATTTACCTGATCGCCTTTGCCTGCTATGGACGCCACTTGCACGGAAGTGAATCCGGTTCCGTCGACCGCGAACAAAACGTGCCGGGAACGCCGATTCCGGATGTGGATTCGGCGCGCGCCGCAGCCGCGAGGGAACGTATGGATCAGGCCCCCTGTAACCTGGACCAGGTGCGGCGCGACGCGGTATTGGAAACGATTCAGGAGGTGTGTGGGCATCGTGGCTGGAGTTGACCCGTAAAGCCGCTGCTGGCAGCCCACGTGCGCAGCAATCATGTGCATACTGTAGTGGAAGCGGAGGTTCCGCCAGAGCGCGTGATGAGCGATTTCAAAACGTATTCCAGCCGCCGTCTGAATCGGATGAGGCTGGATGAACCGAACCGGAAGCGATGGGCGCGCCATGTCAGCACACGATGGCTGTGGAAACCAATCACGCCACCAGTGCACGTCTCGGCGGCCATCCAGTATGTGGTGGAGAGCAGGGCGAAGCAATGTCCGTGTTCGAGTCTCACGAGGATTAATCGCATGTGCGGCATCCGCTCCCTTACGGTCGCGGCTCCGAATCACCGCTTCTACGCTCGTCCACTTCTATGTCGCGCACCCGGGGTCGATTCCTGTAGACTGTTGAAACTAAGGGGAAAATAAACTTCGAGTTGCTGTGACCCGCTCACACACTTAGAAAACGGTAGCCACTTAGCCCCCGATTTCAGCTACTTGCGAATTTGAGAGTCTCCTAGTTCGCGATGCACCGTTTTCATCGTCGCTAGTGTCAGACCCGTAGGGGCTGAAATGTTGGGTCACAGCAACTCCAAATTTATTTTCCATTTGTTTTCAGTACCTTGCGAGGATTGGGGCCTTGCAGCCGCAAAGCGCAGTGCCACTGTAGAGGCGTAGGAAGACGTTAGAGCGAACCCCTCGCATGCATCTGCTGGCGGCAGTTGCCTCGCTGGGCCGTTTGCTCCGTTTTTCTAGTGCGCGCCGCCACAAGGGCAGTGGCGGCGCTGCCGAATCAGATTCGCGCTACGCGAGTTTGCGCCCGCAAAGCGTCGGTCAAGGCAAGACTGTCGATAAACTTGGCCGAGTGCTACGTCGTCGTCTCTGTTCCTGCAGTAAGCTATTCGGCATCGGCTCTCGGGCGCGAACAAATTCCGTCTGAACCCCACCTCCCTCAGAATGCTGGCATCGGCCAAGCTGACGCCGCAACGTGAAGCGCTGGCAGGGCGGCGACCAGTACCTCCGCTGGGTGGCCAGCGGACTACTCTGGGTCGAGTCCCGTTGGAATCGGGATGGTCCACCGTTGCTGTTTCAACTAAAAGGCGGGCATCTTCACCCAACGAATCACGCCCAAACACATTTTATTCTACTCATATTTTCAATAACTTACAGACAATCCACCCGAAAGAGCGACGAGCCGCGTGCTAATGTCAAATCGGATCGGCCGTTTGCGCGACCGCTCGCAAACGCCAACAGTTTTTCCCGCCAGCATTAAAAGCCATGCGGCATCACCCGCCGGATCGCGTCGCCGGCCTCGGGCGGCGCCCGGCGAAACGTAGGTTGGCCCGGCAGCCGTAACCCAAATCCTCATGTCTCTAGTCTTTCGAAGCTACAAATCCACGGCGAAACCTCGGCGTCCACAGCGAACTCAAGCCTTGCTCTCGGCCTCATCCTCGTCAAAGCTCCGCGCGATCTCCGCAGCTCCGCGCCTCCGCGTGGAACTCCCATTCCCACCCCGGCAAGGCTCCCAACCCCAACCATCTAAAGCCACTTACCGAAAATTGGTTTCGTTCCGTCAAAATCCCGACCGCCCTGCCCTCAGCCGTGCCATCCTGAATGGGTGCACTTCACCGGCCTCTGGCGCCAGAGCGACTTTCGCAAGCTCTGGACCGGCCAGGCCATCTCTCAACTTGGCTCCACCATCACCGCCTGTGGATTGCCTCTCGCGGCCGTCCTCACCCTCGGCGCCTCGCCGGTGCAGATGGGAATGCTGAGCGGCGTGAGCGGCGCCTCCATCCTCGGCTTCGGTCTCTTCGCCGGAGCCTGGGCCGACCGGGTTCGCAGGCGGCCCATCCTCATCGCGGCCGATTTGGGACGCGCCCTCGTACTGGTAACCATTCCGCTGGCGGCTCTGTTCCACCGGCTCACCATGGCCCACCTTTATATTGCTGCGGCTGCCGGCGCGGCGCTGACGGTGCTCTTCGACGTCAGTTATCAGGCGTATCTGCCGTCGCTGGTGGGCCCGGCGAATCTCATGGAAGGCAACAGCAAGCTGGTCCTGACGCAAACCATCGCGGGCGTAGCGGGTCCGGGCCTCACCGGCGTTTTGACGCAGCTCGTCACGGCGCCCATCGCCATCCTCGCCGACGCCGTCTCGTTCGTCTGCTCCGCCGTTTCAGTGTGGATGATTCGAAAGCCGGAGCCGCGCCCCCCGTGCGCGCCGCAGCGCCACATCGGCCGGGAGATCGCCGAAGGGCTCGCCGCCACGTGGCGCGACCCTATGCTGCGCGCATTATCCAAACGCACCGCCATGGCTTCCACTTTCCTCGGGTTCTTCGGCAGTCTGTATTTTCTCTTCGCCATCCGCGATCTTCGGTTGAGCGCCGCGCTGATCGGCGTCATCGTCTCCGCGGGCGGCGCGGCAAGTCTGTTGGGCGCGGTCGCCTCCCAGTGGCTGGTAAGCCGGTTTGGTTTTGGACCCACCCTCATCGCGTCGGCAATTGCGCCAGGTTTCGGAATGCTGCTGCTGCCGCTGGCTCATGGGTCCGTCGCTGCCTGCGCCGCGGTGCTCACAGCCGCGCAACTGTGCGATGTGGCGTGGCCGGTCTACAGCATCAACGAAACCAGCCTGCGGCAGGCCATTGTGCCGGATGTCATTCTGGGCCGCGTCAACGCCGCGATGCACCTGATGTTTCACGGCATTTGGCCGTTGGGAGCGCTGGTGGGCGGCATTTTGGCCGGCGCCTGCGGTGTCCGCTGCGCCATGCTGGTGGGCGCACTCGGGTTTCTGCTTTCCAACGTGTGGCTGGTATTCTCGCCTATTCGCCGCCTGCGCGCGCTTCCGCGTTATAGTATATGCTTCTAAGGAATCTATGCGCCAAATCCTGATCAGCAGCTCTTTATTGGCGGCTCTTTCGTTCACTGTCTTCATGACGGTCCGGATGGCCAACTCCGCTCCGCAGTCCAAGGCCAAGGCGGCCAAAGTCGTAACCACCGCTGCCGCCGGCTACGGTAATTCGGATGCCATCACCGAAGAGGAAATGAAGATCTACGATTACTTCCTCGCCTCCGATCAACTGGAAGGGCGGAACGTGCCATCGCGCGGCTACGATACCGCGGCCCTCTATGTGGCCAGTCATCTGGCCGAATGGGGTCTGAAGCCGGGCGGCAGCGCCACCGATACCAATGGTCCGCTGCAGCCTTACCTGATGCCGTTCGAGTTAGTCAGCCGGCAAATCGTGCCCGATGAGAGCAAGGCTTCGATTACCTCAGCGGGCGGGCGCGGCGGCGGTGGTGGGCGGCGCGGTGGCGGAGGTGGAGGCGGCGCGCGCGGCGGTGGTGGAGGCGGCGGCGGTGGAGCGCGCGGCGCAGGCGCGGCGGCCGGTCCGCGCACCACGGAATTTGCGTATGGCAAGGATTGGTCGGTGGTGGCCGCCGGCCGGGGCGGACCGCAGATGAATACGCTGCAAGTGGAAGCGAGTCTCGTTTTTGCGGGTAACGGCTACGTGATCGACAAGACCAAGACAGATCCCTACCAGGGCCTCGATGTACACGGCAAGATCGTGGTGGTGGCCGGTCTGCCCGCCGAGTTGGCTGCGCAGGAGGCAGCTGCCGCGGCGGCCGGCGGCAGAGGCGGACGCGGCGGCGGGGGTGGAGGCGGGCGCGGCGCCGCCGATAATCCCCTGGGCACGGCTTGCACGGATTTTCTGACGCCGGAACAGGCGGCGGCCAAGAATGGCGCCGTGGCGGTGATCGCCATCGCGAATTTTCAGCAGCTTAGCGCCATGGCCAATCCCAATGCCGGCGGCGGTTTTGGCGGCGCGGGTGGCGGCGGTGGTGGAGGCGGCCGTGGCGGCGGGCTCAACGGCCCCGCCTTCCAGGTTGCGAAGTTCCAGCAGACGCCGGCGTGCCCCGCCGTCCCGGCCGTCACCGCTGGTTTAGAAATGACCAACGCCATTTTCCAGGGCGAAAAGATCCCCGCGGCTCAGGTCTTCTATGCCGCCGGCGCCAACACTAAAGAGGATTCGTTTGCGCTCACCGAGGAAAAGAAAGTCAACTTGCATATCGAAGTTCACTCCGAACCGGGACACACCGAGAACGTGGTCGGCATCCTCGAAGGCGGCGATCCGGTTCTGAAGAACGAGTATGTCGTGATCAGCGCGCACCTCGATCATATCGGGCTCAGCGCGCCGCTTCCCGATGGCCACAACGTCAACAACGGCGCCGATGACGATGGCTCCGGCTCCACCGGCCTGCTCGGCATTGCCAAAGCTTACGCGGAAGGCGCGGCGAAGGGCATGCGTCCCAAGCGCAGCATCATCTTCCTATGGAACGCCGGCGAGGAAAAGGGCCTGTGGGGCTCGCAATACTTCAACGAGTTTCCGTTCGTGGATCTTAGCAAGGTGGTGGCGGACCTGAACATGGATATGATCGGGCGGACCATGAATCCGGCTTCGGTGGATGCCGATCCCACGCACAAGCTGGTGAACCCGGGCGAGATCTTGGTAGTGGGTCCCAACATCAGCAGCGACGATATGGAGAAGACCATCGAGACAGTGAACGGGAGTTACCAGAAACTGAGACTCGATCATTTCTACGACGTCACCGCGCCCGATGCCACTCACGATAACCTGGGTCCGGCAGGCAGGGGCCAGCGCATTTTCTATCGCAGCGACCATTACAACTTCGCCAAGATGGGAATTCCGATCGCGTTCTTCACGGTGGGATTGCACGTCGACTATCACCGTCCCACGGACACTCCCGAGAAGATCGATTACAAGGAGATACAGGTTGTCTCGAAGACCGTCGCAGCAGTTGGTTGGGTGCTAGCCACTCAGCCGGGCCGTCCCCAGTTGAAGAGCAGTCTCCCGGAGCAGTTGATCAAGGACATGAAGGCCGCGAAGGATCAAGGCTGGGGCAAGATAACTCCGGTGCTGGCGCCGCTGCCCGGCGAACCATACTAAGTCGGTGTGTGTGTATGCATGTGTGAATGCTTGTGGCGCACGCACCCTCGAAAACACCAAGCGAAGCGTGTGCTTTCATACCTTGCCTTGCCCCGCCGCGGGGCAGAGCAACACTCATGCGTGCAACGTTCACACTCGTGTGAACGCGCTTCGATGCTACTAGGTAGGGTATGCTTTAGCTTGCCCGGGCATTAACCAGATTGACCGTCAGACATCCTCAGGCTGCTATAACCGCCGCACTCGTCTTACTAAGTGCGGCGGCAGTCCTGTTAGTTCACTACCAGGGCTGGACTCTCTACTATGGCGATGCCGACGCCCACCTGATGATCGCGCGGCGCATCTTAGATTCGCAGAACCCCGGGTTCGAGCAGTTCGGCTCCAGTTGGCTGCCTCTGCCGCACTTGCTCATGCTGCCCTTCGTGCGTATCGACGCCTGGTGGCGCAGCGGGCTCGCGGGCGCCATTCCGGCGGCGGCCTGTTTCGTGGCCGGGGGCTCCTTCTTCTTTGCCGCCGTACGCCGCGTCTTCAATTCCACGGCCGCGGCTGTCGCGGCTATAGCGTTGTTCGCGCTCAATCCCAACATCCTCTACCTGCAATCCATTCCCATGACGGAGATGGTGTTCTTCGCGGCGCTGGCGGCGCTGCTCTATTTCACGGTTCGGTTCGGCCAGGGCGGGGGATGGCTCTGCGCGGCCGGCGCCGGGGTCGCAGCATGCGCCGGCATGCTGACACGCTACGAGGGTTGGCTCTTGCTGCCTTTCACGGCAGCGTACTTTCTGATTGCCGCGCGGCGCCGTTTTGGCCGGATGCATCGCTGGCGCGTCACGCTGGTGTTCTGCATGTTGGCGGCGGCGGGTCCTCTGGCGTGGCTTGCCTACACCTGGTGGATGACCGGCGACTGTCTCGATTTCATCCGCGGCCCGTATTCCCCGAGCGCCATTCAAGGCCGCTTCACCTATCCCGGCCTGCACGATTGGCGGCTCGCATGGCTCTACTTCCTCACTGCCGTGCAAGTCTGCTCCGGGCCCGGACTTGTGGCGCTCGGTCTGGTGGGCCTAGCCGTCAGCCTCTTCCAGCGCGCCTTTTGGCCGCTGCTGTTGCTGGCGCTGCCGCCGCTTTTCTATGTGGCGAACATGCACTCAGGGGCGTCGCCGATCTTCCTGCCCGCGCTCTGGCCGAACTCTTACTACAACGCCCGCTACGGAACCTCCGCGCTTCCCCTGCTGGCGTTGGCGGCGGCGGGGTTGGTAGCGCTGGTTCCGCCGCGGATGCGTAAGGCCGCAGCCGGCGTGGCAATTCTGGCCGGCGTGGCGTTTTGGCTCGTGCATTGGAAGCCATCCGAGTGGCCCGTGTGGCAGGAGGCAAGCGGCAACGATGCGGCGCGCCGCGAGCGCATCCGCCAGACAGCGGCATATCTCGAGCCGCGCTACGTGCGCGGAACCGGGATCGTCACTTCGTCTTATCCGCTCACCAGCGTGTTCCGCGAAATGGGTTTGCCGCTGCGCGAAGGTCTGATGGGCGATAACGGCTTGCCGTGGCTGGCGGCGGTGCAGCGTCCGGAGTTTTTCCTGAAGCAGGAATGGGCCATCGTGGAAGGCGGCGATCGGGTACAGAGCGCGATCGACCGCCTGGGGCGCTTCGGAATCACGTACACGCTGCAGAAGAAGATCGTCGTGGGCAACCAGCCGGTGCTCGAAATCTACCGGCGGTAGGCCCATCTGACTTGTGTCGTTTGTATCTCTGAGCGCCCGGCTGGCGATCTCGGAACTGCCGGGGCGATCGCCGTCCTGGATGGGCAACGGCCCGCGCGCCTTAGTCGCTAAGCTAAGCTCGGCATTTGCGGCATAATGGATGCATGGTAAGGTCGGTCGAAGGGGTCTACCGCAACGGAAAAGTCGAGTTGATGGAACCCCTGGCAGAAGCCGTAGGTTCGCGCGTTATAGTAACTTGGGTGGGAACTTCCGGCTCGGTCGATCTTCGCGATAGAGGGATCAATGAGCCTGAAGCGGCCGATCTGCGCCGTCGGCTAGCCCCATTCGCAGAGGATTGGGATCGCCCCGAAATGGCGGCTTACGATGAACTGCCGCCGCGGTGACGTGGTCCTGGTATTGTTCCCGGATTCGAACCTGCGCACCGCCAAACGGCGTCCGGCGCTGGTTGTCCAAGCGGATCGCATGGACGCAGAATTGCCCCAGACTATCGTGGCGATGATCGCCAGCAACACGGCTCGCGCCGGACACGCCAGCCGGGTGACCGTGCTTCCCGGCGGCGAGAGCGCGAAGGCGTCGGGGCTATGGATGGAGTCGGTTATCCTGACTGACAACCTCGCCATAGTGACTACTTTGCTACAACTCGGTACTCGGAGATCGACCGGGTTATCGGAAGCCTTCGCGATCTAACGGAAGTCGACGCGGCATTGCGGACCACTTTGGCGCTCTAACTGGCAAAACGGCCAATCAACATCCGTCCCCCAGCGTTAGAATGGAGAGACGTATGATCCCACACGAAATGGTCACCACCGCTTTCGACTTGCCGGGCTTCCGCATCAAGCGCAATCTGGGCGTAGTCCGCGGCATCGTGGTGCGCTCGCGGTCGCTGTTCGGGACCATCGGCGCCGGTTTGCAGACGCTGGTGGGCGGCAACATCACGCTGCTGACCAACTTGTGCGAACAGACGCGCGCGCAGGCTTTCGACCTCATGCTCCAGCACGCCGCGGCGCTGGGCGCAAATGCCGTCGTCAACGTGCGCTACGATGCCACCGAAGTGATGCAGGGCGTCACCGAGGTGCTGTGCTATGGCGCTGCCGTTCTGGCGGAGCGGGCAGAGAAGTGAAGGTTCGCTTCACCAAAGCGCACGGGGCCAAGAACGATTTTCTGCTGACCTGGCGCAGCGACGCGCCGGAGGAGAACCATGCTGCCATCGCGCGCGCGATCTGCGATCGCAATACGGGGATCGGCGCCGACGGGTGGATGCTCGTCGATCCGCCGGACGATGCCGAGGCGGAAGGCGCCATCGAGCTCTACAACTCCGACGGCAGCTCGCCGGAGCTTTCCGGGAACGGTACGCGTTGCGCGGCCGCATTCCTGATCTGGCGCGGAGATGCGCCCGGCCGCGTCCGCATACGCACCGGCGCGGGCATCAAGACGCTGCGGATGCTGCAGCGCAGCGCGCTCAAATTCGAGTTCGAAATGAACATGGGCCGCGCGCGGATCGTCGAGACTCGCTTTGCCTTGCCGCTGGCCTCGGGGAAGCGCGATGTGACGCTGGTGGATGTGGGCAATCCGCAATGCGCCGTGCCGGTTGAGAATTTCGATTTCGATTGGCGCGCCATGGGCGCCGAGATCGAGCGGCATCCACAGTTTCCGAACCGCGCCAACGCGTCGTTCTTCAAGAGCGTGGACGCTCATTCTATCGACGTCCGGTTCTTCGAGCGCGGTGCGGGCGAAACCATGAGCTCGGGTACCGGTTCTACCGGCGCGGCGGTAGCGGCGGTGGCGCGCGGGATGGCGCAATCGCCGGTGCGTGTCCTGACGCCGGCGGGTCCGCTGGATATTCGGCTGGAAGACGAAGTCTTTCTGACGGGTCCCGCGGAAATTGTGGGTGAGGGCGAGTTCTTTCTCTAGTATCTACAGTACCAAGCGGCCCAGTCAGATGCGCCGGGATAAGGAAACGCCGCGTTATGAGAGAATAAACGTTCATGGCTATTGAAGTCCAGCCTGCCATCGATGCTACAGCAAAGCTTCTCGAAGAGAAGATCAAATCGCGCCGCGCGCGTGTAGGAGTCGTAGGGTTGGGCTACGTCGGCCTGCCACTTGCCGTCGAGTACGCCAAAGCGGGGTTCACGGTCACAGGCATCGATGTCAACGAAGAGAAGGTCCGCCGCGTGAATGCGGGCGATTCCTACGTGGGCGATATCCCCAGCGCCACGCTGGCGCCGCTGGTGGAGTCCGGCAAGCTGCGCGCCACCACCGATTTTGCCGCGGTGCTCGATCTCGACACCATCAACATCGCCGTGCCCACGCCGCTGCGCAAGACCAAAGACCCGGACATGAGCTTCATCGTATCCTCGTGCCAGGAGATTGCGCGGCACTTCCACGCGGGCATGCTGATAATCCTGGAATCGACCACCTATCCGGGGACCACAGACGAAGTGGTGCTGCCGATGCTTTTGAAATCGGGCCTGGAAGTGGGGACCGATTTCTTCCTGTGCTTCTCGCCGGAGCGCGTCGACCCCGGCAACCCCAACTTCCACACTTTCAATATTCCGAAGGTGGTGGGCGGGGCGACTCCTGCGTGCACCGAAATGGGGCGCGTGTTTTACTCCCAGGCGCTCCAGCATGTGGTTCCAGTCAGCTCCACGCAGGTCGCCGAGATGGTGAAGTTGCTGGAGAACACCTTCCGCATGATCAATATCGGATTGGCGAACGAGATTGCAATGATGTGCGACCGCATCGGCATCAACGTGTGGGAAGTCATCGACGCCGCCGCCACCAAGCCGTTCGGCTTCATGCCGTTCTATCCTGGTCCAGGGCTGGGCGGCCACTGTATCCCCATCGATCCGTTCTATCTGTCGTGGAAGACCAAGCAGGCGGGCATCGAGGCGCGCTTCATCGAGCTCGCCGGATACATTAACGGCCAGATGCCCCACTTCGTGGTGGATAAGGTGCAGAACGCGCTGAACGACGCTTCGAAGCCAGTGAAAGGCTCGCACATTCACGTGATGGGCGTGGCTTATAAGCGCGATATCGACGACGTACGCGAATCGCCTGCACTCGACGTTATGATGCTGCTTATGAAGCGCGGCGCCGAGGTGACTTATAGCGATCCGCACGTGCCGCACCTGCGGTTGGATAGTGGGGAACTGACGGCAATGCCCGAGGCTACCGCGGCCGTGGCCGATTGCGCCGTGATCATCACCGACCATTCGGCATTCGATTACCGGGGTTTGGTGGAACGGGCGCCGTTGATCGTCGACACGCGCAATGCGCTGAAGGGATACAGCTCGTCTAAGATCGTGCGCTTGTAACGGGCTCTTCCTTGGGTTTTTGAGGGGCGGAACGGGTGGGGAAACACTTGGATACCGCTGTTCGCCCAAAAGAGCTATTACCAAGCCATTGACAACAGCTTGACAAACCCTCACTCTATATCTGAAAGGGGTAATTCCGTGAAGCCACTCTGCCTCGCCGCTATCTCTCTTGCGCTTCTGGCGGCTCTGGTGATCCCCGCCTCCGCGCAGCCGGTGATTTCCGCCAAATCCGGGTTGCTCTCTTACGGGGAAGGCCAGGTTCTGCTCAACGACCAGCCGGTCGAGTTTTCCACCACGCGCTTTGCCGACGTCAAGGAGAATTCCATCGTCAAGACGGGCGATGGGCGCGCCGAGGTTCTGCTCACGCCCGGCGTTACGCTGCGCATGGGCGAGAACAGTTCGTTGCGCATGGTTTCCAACCGTCTGGTGGATACTCGCGTGGAGTTGATGACCGGTTCGGCGGTAGTGGAAGCCGATATGATCGCCAAGGACACCAACGTCACGGTGGTAGTGGGCCAGGGTAGCGTGGAATTGCCGAAGGCGGGCCTATATCGCTTCAACGCCGAGCCTGCGCAGGTCAAGGTATTCAAGGGCGACGCCGATGTGGAAGTCGCGGGCCAAACCAAGGCAGTTTCCGGCGGACACATGTTAAGCCTGGCAACGGAAACGGCTTCCATCGAAAAGTTCGATACGGAAGACACGGACGATCTGGATCGTTGGAGCCACCGGCGCGGCAGTTACCTGGCGGCGGCCAATATGTCGGCGGCGCGGACGCTGGTCAGTACCGGCGGCGTACCCTCCATGTGGGGAATGGCCGGCTGCTCATCGGCTTGGGGATACAACTCCTATTACGGGATGATGACCTTTCTCCCCTGCTATGGCAGCTTGTGGAGTCCTTATGGATACCGGTTCTGGAGCCCGTATGCGATCAATCAATACTATTGGATAAATCCCCCAATGATTTACGGAGGCGGCGCGGGCCGCACGGGCACTTCTCCATCGGGAGCGGCATCGCTGGCCCGGCCGGCCACAACGGCAAGCTACCGCGGGACTTCGTCGGCTTCGGGCTCGGGGTCGTCACATGCCGGATTCGCCAACACCGGCAGCAGCAGCGGTGTTTCGTCCAGCGCTAGATCGGGCGGCGGCGGCGGTGGGATGTCAGGCGCCGGCGGCTTCTCCGGCGGCGGTGGTGGTGCTGGCGGATCGCACGCCGGCGGCGGTGGTGGAAGCTCCGGCGGCGGACACCGCTGATCTCAACGTAACGTAGGACAGGCCGCCTGGCCTGTCACGTTCTTTTCGCAGCCCCCGTCATCAGCGCGCGGCCATGTGGGACAGGCCTCCCGGCCTGTCGGGTTCTTTCGCAGCCATCCTCATCTGGCCAGCGCGCTTAACGCGAACCGTTCCGACGCAAGCCTCATCTCCCGTTCGCCAATAGCACCTTGCCCCCGCTCCGCAGCACTACATGCAACGCCGCCTCGCCCACCAATGCGGTGAACCGTGGCATCTGGTCCTGATCCGCCACAATGTAGGTCCGCTCCGGCCCGAGCCACATTCGCTTCCACTTCTCGTCGGTCAAAAACACGTCTGGAGCGCCCGGCGCGTACGACCCGTAAACCAGGTTATTGAACCGCCCGTTGAGCAGCCACGCATTGCGGTCCGTATAAAAGAAAACCGAGGAGAACGTGTAGTAGTGGTGATCGATCACCAGCGTCCCCGCCGGCGACCGCAGCAGCGCCTCCGCCAGCGGCCGCGACGATAGATACGGATCGAACGTCACCAGCGCCATCCGCGCGGCGTGGAAGAACAGCGCCATCATGGCCGCGGCCGCCAGGAATGCCGTACGCTCGCGCCACAACATCAGCCCCAGCAGGCCTATCGTGAACGCCACTCCCGCTACCAGCAGCGGCGCGCGCAGATATGCGAACGACTGGATCGTCAGGTCTTCCATGTGCCCCAGCGACAGCGTATAGACCCCCGGATTGTGGCTCAGCGCGCTGGCAATATCGCCAGGAGCTGGAGTGTTGCGGACCAGGAACCACAGCGTGAATACCGCCAGCGCCGCGCAGGCCGCCACCAGCGCCAGCGCACGCGTCCCCCATTTGATCCAGTTCCCGCCCGCCGCCATGGCGCATCCCAGCAGCAGCGCCAGCGCCGGATAGCAGGGCATCGAATAATACTCCTGCGTGGTGGAAAACGTAAAGAAGACCAGTACGAAGCCGGTCCAGCATAGCGCCAGCAACCTCATCCGCCCGCCACGGTCCACGCTGCTCCCAACCGTCGTCCGGTAGGAAAGCTTCAGCGTCGCCGGAAGGTAGACGCTCCACGGAAACAGCCATAACAGGTGGAACAGCCAGAACCATAAGCGCGGCACGGTGTTGTAATCGTGCGGATAGCGCAGATCCAGAAATCGCAGCAGTTGCTCATTGATGAAGAAGAACCAGAAGAACCCGTGATACTCCCCGGGCGCGCTGTGCATGGTGAAGTCGAAGTATGGTGGATTGCGCAGTATCGCCAGTACGTGCCACGGCGCCGCGACCGCCAGAATGATAGCGATGCCGCTCCACGGCCTGAGCCGCTTCCAGGTCTTCTTCGAGAAAAGCTGCCGGGTGAAGAGCAGATAGAGCGCCGCCGCCGCCACCGGAAAAACAATCCCGATGAGGCTCTTCAGCAGCAAACCGATTCCCAGGCTGGCCGCCATCGCCGCAGCCCACAACCGCGGCCTCGCTTCGCGCTCGTCCATCACGCGCAGAAACGCCCACAGCGACAGTGCGATGGACGCCGTCTCCATCACGTCGGGAATCTGGATGCGCGTGAAGAGAAACAGCCCGATGCACGTCGCCATGCACAGCCCCGCATAGAAGCCCGCGCGCCGTCCAAACGCCCACACGCCCATCGCCGCCGTGAGCCACGCCAAGCCGATGGACGCCAGCGCCACCGGAATGCGCGCCGCCCAATCGTGTACGCCAAAAACCTGGTAGCAGATGGCGATCAGCCAGTAGATCAGCGGGCCTTTCTCGAGATAGGGAACGCCATCGAGGCGCGCCGTCACCCAATCGCCCGACGTCAACATGCTCCGCGCGATTTGCGCCTGAACCGCATCCACATCGTCCATCAGCGAGGGCGGCGAAACGATGCACCCAAGGTAAATCGCCGCCGCGATCAGCGCCACCGCTAAGTAGACGTAAAGATTCCCTCGGCCATCCTGGGACTGCTTTCCGAAACCGGCGCCGTCTGTATTCCCCATCTCTTCATCCATAGGAACAGGATCATCAACCCCCACAGATGATAACCGACATTCGCGCGCCGTTCGAAATGGCGGCGCATCAAAGCCTCCATCGCCGCCGGACGAAACAGTTGCCCGTGCGATGCCGCGCCCCAAGCCAGCGTATCCTGCAGGATCTGCCGCAGAGGCCCGCGCAGCCATTCGTGCGCCGGAAAATCGAAGCCCATTTTCTTCCGCCGCAGGACCCTTTCCGGCAGCCTGCCACGCATCAAATGCTTCAGCACTACCTTCTGCTTCGCGCCGTGCATCTTGAATTCCGGCGGCAGCGTGGCCGCGAATTCCACAATGCGGTGATCGAGAAACGGCGGACGCACTTCAATCGAATGCGCCATGCTCATGCGATCCACTTTGGTCAGAATATCGTCGGGCAGAAAGTAGCGTTGATCGAATTCCAGATACCCCGCGAAACATGTGCGCACGCCGCGCAGAATGCCGTTCAGCGTATCCGGCAGAGGCGCGTTCACAAGCTGCCGCTTCTCTTCATCTGAAAACGTCCCATTCCAGTAGACATGCGCGCGCGCCGGCGGCATGCGGCAGCCCTCCAGGAATCGCTTGGCCATGTACTCCAGGCCGATCTTCTCATCCGACACCGGCCACCAGTTCAATGCCGCCCGCCCAGCACGCAGCGCGAAATCCGGCAGCGCGCGCATTGGGCGCGCCAGCTCGTTGGCGCGATAGGTGAGGTAACCGCCGAACAGCTCATCGGCCGCTTCACCGCTCAGCGCCACCGTGGCGCTCTGCCGCGTGAGCTTGGAAAGAAACCATACCGGCAGCGCCCCGCCATCCGCGTCCGGTTCGTCGAAGTAGTAGCCGAACTGCTCGATGGCGCCGGCCAAATCGTTCTCGGGAGTCAGATCGAGCTCTTCATGCTCGGTCCCATACTGCGCCGCCACCTCGCGGATGTACGCTGTTTCGTCGAACTTGCGCCCCCGGAACGAAATCGAAAATGTCTTCAACCGCGCGCTGGACGCCGCCGCGGCGTAATGCAACACCGTCGAGGAATCGATGCCGCCGCTCAGCCACACCCCTAGCGGCACATCCGACAGCAAATGCTCGCGCACCGATTGTTGCAGCAGCCCGTCCAGCTCCGCGGCCGCATCGTCCAGGCTCACCCGCGATCTGCCGTGCGGTTGTGGCGCCGCTGCCGGCAAGATGCACGTGCCCGGCAAGCTCCAATAAGCTTCCGAGCGAACCGCGCCCTCGCGCCATTCCAGCCAGTGCCCGGGACGAAGCTTTTCCACGCCCTCCACCAGCGTCAGCGGCCCCGGAACGTAATTCAGCGCCAGGTAGCAATCCAGGGCCTCAAGACAAATCCTCCGCTCGATCTCCGGATGCACGAAGATCGCCTTCAGTTCCGAGCCGAAGTAAATATCCTGCCCGCGCCGCGCGATATACAACGGCTTGATGCCCATGCGGTCGCGCGCAAGCACCAGGCGCTTTTTCGACGCGGTCCAGATGGCGATGGCGAACATGCCGCGAAGCCGGGAAAAGCAGGCGGTGTCCCATTCGAGGAAGCTGTGCAG
>Ga0116129_1000320_pt1 | contig 32550 bp, 26 predicted proteins | sample June2015DPH_17_2_FD_89732 | JGI IMG/M metagenome (GOLD analysis project Ga0116129, IMG submission 89732) | Peatland microbial communities from SPRUCE experiment site at the Marcell Experimental Forest, Minnesota, USA - June2015DPH_17_10 | ecosystem: Environmental > Terrestrial > Soil > Wetlands...
ATACGCGGCTCCTCCCGTGCACATGCTTCCAAGTAAGTAAGTACTTCATCGCCCGGATCTCCATCGCAGGAAATCAGCAACTGCCAATGCGGATAGGATTGCGTCCGCACGGACTCCACAGCGTTCTTCAGCCACGACAAGGACGGTTGGAAAACAGGAATGACGACAGAGATGAGAGGACCGCCGTCCTGAACAAGTTCCGCCGTCACATCGGCGTTTACATAGGTATCGGCGGCGCGATGCACCATCAGCCAGCGGCGGTATTCTTCTTCCGGCGCAATGTGGCCCATCAGCTTGTGAATGGCGCCCGCCAAAGGCGTGCGAAGCAGCATGTGCCCCAGCCTTTGATAGAGCATGGTAATCCACTTGCCCACCCACTTCGTCAACCGGATGACCGCAACCTTCTCGAGGCGCCCGATACGCCATTCGAGCGATTCCAACTCGTGCATCAGGACGCTTTCCGTATTCAGTCCTGCCGGCCTTGCGGCAATCAGCGGATCGACCGAACCACCCCGCGCGTTAGGTTGAACGGAACCCAACGCCGGTCGCGAACGAGAGCTTCTCCACGGGGAGCTGTGATCGATACTGAGACCGGAGATCCTCACTCAGACCTTTCGAACACCCAGACATAAAACCCTATTCCGATCTGTCCTGATCCAACTAGTCATTATGACGCACCGCAGCACGAGTACACAACGAGGTCCAATTCCCCTTTTTTATCAGCCATTTGCAGCCTCCGCCGCGCCGCAGTAACGGCCAGATTATGCTCAACCGCATCGACCCAAGCGAATCGCCGATTAGGATTCCCGGCAAGCGGCGTCGCCGAAGAATGCCTAAACGAGCATGGCCGAGCGCGGCCTCCCGATTCACGGCCATAGTAACATGGAGTTCCGACCCTTTAGATCGCTAAACTAGGTTTTCATTTCGAAATTATGCAATTCACAACGTTAGGCAGGACCGGAGTTACCGTTTCGAGGCTTTGCCTCGGCTGCATGAGCTACGGAGGTGGCGACATTCCTTCCTGGGCCAGCGGTACAAAAGGGTGGCATGTAAATAAGGAAGATGCGCGGGAGCATTTCAAAATCGCACTCGATGCCGGCGTGAATTTCTTCGATACTGCCGACGTTTACTCGGCCGGCTTAAGCGAAGAAATCACCGGCGCGCATTTGAAAGACATGGCCTCCCGCGACGACATCGTGGTCGCGACCAAAGTTCACGGGCCGATGGGCCCCGGTCCGAACCGTCGAGGCCTCAGCCGGAAGCACATCATTGAAGCCTGCGAAAACTCTTTGCGGCGCCTCCAGATGGATTACGTCGATCTTTACCAGATCCATCGTTTTGATCCCCTGCCGGCGATCGAAGAGACCCTCGAAGCCCTCGATTCCCTGGTCCGCGCCGGGAAGGTGCGATATCTCGGCGCCAGCAGCATGGCCGCCTGGCAGCTCGCAAAATTTCTCTTCACGGCGCGGCAAAACGGCTGGCATTCCTTCCTCAGCATGCAGAATCATTACAACCTCGTCTATCGCGAAGAGGAGCGCGAAATGATCCCCCTTTGCATCGATCAGGGACTGGCCGTGTTGCCGTGGAGTCCTCTCGCCCGCGGATTTCTTACCGGTTCGCGCACCCGGGAAGGCGGCTCGACTCAGCGCTTTGCAGGGGACACTTTCGCCAAGCAGCTCTATTTTAAGGAATCCGATTTCACGATCGCCGATACCGTTCAAGAGGTAGCGCAGAAGCGCGGCATCCCAGCGGCTCAAATCGCCTGCGCCTGGATTCTGCAAGCCCCCGGTGTAACCGCGCCCATCATAGGCGCAACGAAGACGCAGCAATTGAGCGAATTGATCGCAGCCGTCGACGTGAAGCTCACCCCCGACGAAGTCGCCGCACTAGAAAGCGCATACGAGCCCCACGCAATCCTGGGCCACACCCAGCCCACGCCCAAAGCAATGGCCGCGAAAACATAAACCTTAGCGCACTATCGAGCCGCGGGGGGTGCGAAGCACTTTCCGCGTCCATCCGTTCACCCACGCGACACGCGAATGCTCAAGTCTTCGGCCAGCTTGATCAACTCGCGGCTGGTGTACGGCTTTGCTGCAAACCTATTTTCGCAGCACAGAGCCTCCGCAATGACTACAACTTCTTCAACCGAATCTCCCTCACCTCAATCTTCATCGGAGGCCCTTTATGCACCTGGATCCCGATCAGCCCCTCCATCTTCCGATTCGCCGTATCGTCGTCGATCAGCATGCTCATCACCCGCCCATTCAGGATCTGGATGAGAGTATTTCCCCGCGCGATAATGTGCAGATCGTTCCATCCGTCGCCCTTAATCAGAGCTTTCAACTCCGCCTCATCGCCCAGCGACCCCACCACCCCCGGCTTCTTCCCGTCACCTACATAACTGAACTGCCCGCGTAGCGCGAGGAACCCTCGCATGCGCTCTTCGTAGATCTGACCGGTATATTTCTGTTCGCCGTCCATGTCCGCCTGATAGCCCTTCATCGCGTACTTGATATCCGGCAGTTCCGCGCTGCGATACTGAATCCCGCTGTTAAAGCCCGTCAGTTTGAATTTCACCTTCAACTCGAAATCCGCCGGATGCCCGCCTCTCCAAATCAGAAACGTATTCTGCTTCGGCTGCCGGTCCACCAGCGTCTGCCCGACAATCGCGCCGTCTTCCACCCGCCAGAACAGAGGATCCCCATCCCACCCCGTCAGCGTCTTGCCGTCGAAAATCGGCACGAATCCACTCTCCTGAAGTGGCGCCGGAGTCTGCCCATACGCGCCAATCGCCAACACCATCAACATGACAAGTTTCATATCCGCTCCCGCACCTTGACCCATTTCTTTTCCGCCGCCGATTCCAATACTGCGTCCGTCACATCCTCGGTAGCCAGCGCCTCTCGAAACGTTGGCGACGCGATCTTCCCCTCGCCCACCGCCGTCAGAAAGTCCGCCACCTGATGGATGAACGTATGCTCATATCCGATCTGCAACCCCGGCACCCACCAATGCGACATATAAGGATGTTCCCGATCCGTAATATGGATGCTCTTCCATCCCCGCGTCAGCCCCTCGTCCTTGTGGTCGAAAAATTCCAGCCGGTGCAGATCGTGCAAATCCCACAAGATCGACGCGTTCTCTCCGTTAATCTCCAGCGCGTAAAGCGCCTTGTGCCCCCGCGCGTACCGGGTCGCCTCGAACGTCGCCAAGGACCCGTTTCGAAACCGCGCCAGCGCCAGGCTCGCATCGTCGATTTCCACCGGTTCCAGCTTCCCGCTCAAGTTATGCTTGCGGCTCTTGATAAACGTCTCCGTCATCGCCGACACTTCGTCGATCCCGCCGTTCAGCCACATCGCCGTGTCGATCGTGTGCGCCAGCAAATCTCCCGTCACGCCGCTTCCCGCCACGCTCCTGTCCAGCCGCCACAAGCCTTCGCCACCCTGCGGCAGCTCGCTCGAAATCGTCCAATCCTGAAGGAATTTTGCCCGATAATGAAAAATCCGCCCCAGCCGCCCTTCGTCGATCAACTGTTTCGCCAGCACCACTGCGGGTACGCGCCGGTAGTTGTACCAAACCATATTCGCGACGCCGGCCTCTTCCACCGCATCCGTCATCAGCTCCGATTCCGCCGCATTCCGGCCCAGCGGTTTCTCGCACATCACCATCTTTCCCGCCCGCGCCGCCGCCACCGCGATCTCCAGATGCGTATCGTTCGGACTCGCAATATCGATTAAATCAATCTCCGCCGATTCCACCATCCGCCGCCAATCCGTCTCCACGCGCTCGTATCCCCAATTCGCCGCGAACGCCTCCGCCCGCTCCCGATTCCGTGCGCACACCGCCTTCGGCACCGGACGAAACGGCAAATCGAAAAACTGCCCCGCCTTCGCAAATGCATTGGAATGGGTCCGACCCATGAACCCATACCCCACCATCCCGACATTCAAATTCTTCTTCATCAATCCCACCCGTGCGCATCCCGAACCGCGATCATCACCTTCAGAACGTCGTTCCAAGTCGCCGGATCCATCATCACCGCGTTCGGGAACATACACCCATCCCAGCAAATATGCCGGATCGCCTTCGTCAAGTGCCCGTTGTCATCCCTCAGCCAAACCCCCGCATCCCTCACGATATCCAGCTTCCCCTCCGCATCGTACGGCAGACAATGCCTCCCCGTATTGTCGTGCGACCCCGCGCCCTTCACCGTCCCATCGTTCTGCGCCACATGAAAATCGATCGTCCACGGCCGCAGCGCGCTCGCCACCTCGGCATATGCCAGTTCGAGGACCCCGTCCACTCGATCCTCCGGCGCGTTGTGCCCCATCGTGAACAGCATCGTATGCGCCATGTCCGCCTGAAACCCCAGCGTCTCCGGCCGCCCCACCATTTCGAGCAGTTGCAAATTCCTCCGCCAGCTATGCATCCCGCCCCAACAAATCTCGCCCTCCGCCGCCAGCCGTTCCCCGTAATCCTCAGCGATGGAACAAGCCTCGCGAAACGTCTGCGCGATGCGTTTCGTATTCTCCTCCGGATCCTTCAGCCACTCCTCAACGCTGCAAGCCGAATCGATCCGCACCACGCCCGTCGGCCGAATCTTCAACTGGCGAAGCCTTTTGCCAATCAGGCAAGCCTTCTTCACCTGTGTAAGAAATGCCCCGCGCTCCGCCTCACTCCCCATCGCGGACCCGCCGCCAGTCGCCGCCCATACCGGAGCCACCAGCGATCCCACCAGCAGCCCTTTGCTCGAAACCAGCTCCGCCAGCGCCTCCGCATTCCCATCCGTATGCGGCTCGGCCAGAAATAAATCGACCCCATCGAATTTGACGCCATCCACCTCCGCCCCCGCCGTCAAATTCAACATCGTCTCCAGATCGATCGGAGGCTCCGAATCAGGACCCTTCCCCACCAGCCCCGGCCACATCGCGTTATGAATTGCAGGTAGTGAATGCATCATCTACTCTCCCTTGAACGTAAACGCAACCTCAGCCTTCCCCGACGGCGCCACGGTAACATGCAGATCCTCGACGCCCAACTCTTCCTGCCACGCCTCAATCGTATATTCTCCCGGAGGCACATTTTTCAACTCAAAATTTCCATCGCTTCCCGTCACCGCGAAGTAAGGATTGTCCACCACCCCAATCCACGCATGCATCCAGTTATGGATATTGCACTTCACCCGAATCATAATCTCCGGCCATGCAAACTTGCGTTCCAGCGGAGCCGTCCCTTCCGCCTGGCTCTGATTCCATTCCCGGTTCACATGCGCCCGCGGATGAATATTATGCGTCACCGGATCGGAATTCGTAACCTCCAGTTCCTGCCCCGTCTGAATCCCCACCACCCGCGGCTCAAACCAGCATCCCTTTTGATCCATCACGGATGCGAATGAAGGAGGAGCAAATTTCTTCCCCTCCAACCCACCTTTGATGTACACAAAAACATTCGCCAGCGTCCCATTCTTATTCACCGCAACCGCGCGATCGACCACCGGAGTAGCATGCAGCTTATTGCACTGCGGATCCTCCGACATATCGATAGTCTTCCCCGGCGCAGCTTTTCCCGTAAACAAAATCTTCCCCGAAACCACCCCAGCCGTCCCCGGATCCACCTTAAAATAAACCGTCTCCTTCACCACCGGCTTCGGCTTAGAGCACGCCACCAACCCAACAACCGCCAACAAAATCTTCCTCATATGAAAACCATGGTCCGTTGTGGGGCAGGTTGCTAACCTGCGGACCGATTGCCAATCGGTCCATCCGGGCGCAGCCCGGACACCCAGCACCATCTCACTTCCCCGTCAGCGCCTCCAAAAACGCCACCAGATCCGCCCTATCCTGCCCACTCAACTGCAACTCCTTAATCTCCGGGTCCAAATATGAATTCGAAGTTCCCCCGCCCGCATAAAAATCTACAACATCCTTGAGCGTCTTCAAACTCCCATCATGCATATAAGGACCCGTCTTCGCCACATTCCGCAAATCCGGAGTCCGAAACGCTCCCTTATCCGCCTCCACCTTCGTCACCTCATAACGCCCTAAATCAGTCAACTCCCCGTGAGCGTTCACTCCCGCCCCAAGATTGTGATACTTCCCGTCCGTAAAAATCGAGGAAGTCTCTCCAATCACATGGCACGTCGAACAATTCCCGCGCTTCTTATCCGTAAAAATCGCCAACCCCCGAATCGCCGACTCGCTCATCGCCGTTTTTTCGTCGCGATACAAGTACCGGTCGAATGCCGAATCCCCACTCACCAGCGTTCTCTCGAAACTAGCCAACGCCATCTCAATCTTTTCGATCGTCAGCCGACCCGTCCCAAACACCGCCTCGAACTCTTTCTTATACTCCGGAATCCTTTCGAATTTCTTGATGGAAAGCTCATGCGACTGCCCCATCTCATCCGGATTCGCAATCGGAAACCCAGCCTGCTGCTCCAAGCTGGCCGCGCGCCCGTCGAGGAAGAACGTCGAATAATACGCCGCATTCAAAATCGTCGGCGCATTCCGCCGCCCGATCTTTCCTCGGATGCCCTTCGCCCCAGGCAGCCCATCCGTGAAACTCAATTGAGGATTATGACAGGTAGCGCAGGAAACCGTGTCGTCGCCCGACAGCCGCGCATCGAAAAACAATTTGCGCCCCAGCGCAATAGACTTAGCCGTCGGAGGATTATCCGCCGGAATCGGAACCGCTGGCAGCCCCAGCGGCGTCTCGATCGTAACCGCAGTCCCCACCACATGCACCGTCGATGAGCACGAGCACGCAACCAACAGAGCCGCGACCACCGGGAGCGGTTTCAAAATACAATCAAATCCTTCTTCGCTTCAATCTTCTTAAAGTCGACTCCCGGCACCTTCCGCAAATCATCGAGCGATTTAAAATCCCCATGCTCCCCGCGATATTGAATCACCGCCGCCGCCTCAGACCGCTTCAGCAGCAGCAGCGACTCCAGATCCACCGCCGACGCCTTATTTACCTTGATCTGAATCGGCGCATCCTCGCCAAAATGTTTCGCCAGATACCCAAGGATCGCGTCATAACTGTCATCGGGAACCTTAGCGCCCATCCCCGCCATTTTTTCCATGGTCGCCGCCCACTCCTGCCGTCCCTGCCGCAACGAAACCGCCTGTTCCACCGAGTGACACTCCGCGCAATATTTCACCGTAGCGTCTTTTCCCGCCCCCGCCGGAATATCCAACATAGCCATCAGAAACAGAAGCATCATCCCCAATTTTACCCGACGCCAAGAATCGCGAAAGCCGGGACTGAACACTCTGTCCCAAGGCGCCACCATCCTCGCCCAGACCCCTCACACACCGTCGCCGGTGGACAGAGTGTTCTGTACCGGCTTTCGCCCCGTCCACACTCCCTTGCGCCCTCTACTCCCGATCCAACAAATACCCAAACGCATACAAAGTCCCATCATGCGTCCCCACAAAAACCTTGCTAGCCCCCGCGGAAATTCCCGCGGTAGAAAACGTAGCGATACTCTTCCCGCTATTCCACAACTCTTTCCCCGTAGCCCCATCCAGCGCATACAAAACCGCCGGCACCTTCGCCGCCCCCGAGGACAGCGCAAACACCACTCCATTCACCACAATCGGAGCCGCAGGCGATACCATCTCCCTCGATGTCCATGCCGGTTCCAGCGCCACCGATCCATTCTGCTCAACCACCTTGAACGCCACCACCTTGCCGTCCTTCACCGCCAGCAGCCATCGCGCCTTGCTCTCCGAATCTTCCCAACTCGCAAACGCACTGCCGAGTTTCGCACCCTTGTCTGGAACATTCACTAGTAACTCGAGGCTCACCGGATCCATCAGGAAAATGTGCCCGCTGACGTTGCCCGTCGCGACATATTCCTTGTCTTTGAACTTGAACACCAGCGGACTCGTACCGCACAGCCCGCCAAAGTGAACAATCTGCTTCACCTTCAACGTCTTCGGATCCAGCGCCGCAATCCCCTCCGTGGTCGTGGCAAATAAACTGTCCCCACCAAACGCCAGCCCCAGCACCGACGCATCGCCCGTCTTCCATTCGCTCACCAGCGTGTCGTCCATATTGATCGACCACACCCCATTCGGAGCCCCGCCGCAACCATCGCTTGTCACCGCGTAAACATAATTTCCAACCGCAATCAGATCGTGAGCCTTCGCATTCCCTCGAATGAATCGGTACGCCGGACCAATATCCGTCCCCGTGTGCTGATTCAGCGTGTGAATCAATCCATCGCTCGATAGCGCGTAAACCACTGCCGGAATTCTCTTCGGCCGCGGCAAAGTCGGAACCGGTCCCGGCGGCCGATTCGTCGCCCCCGTAGTTGGTGCCGCCGGAGCGATCAAGGAAAGTCCCGCCGTCATCCCCGCCGGACAATTTGCCGTCCCGTTCTTCACCGGAACCAGCAGAGAATCGTATGGCAGATGCGTTTCCCAAAAGGTTTTCCCCAACGCATGGTCGATCGAAATCACGTTGTCCGCGCCCGTGCCCACAAACATCAAATCCTTGAACCCTTTGTAAGTGATCAACCGCGAAGCAACCACCGGAGCCGTCGGCGCCCCATTCAACTTGATCTTCCAAAGCGCCTGCATCACGCCGCCTTGCACCGACTCCACCGAAATATGCGGATCATTCTTCACCCACCCCGAACGCTGCGCATCCGCGCCCTCGGCCAGCCAGTCTCCACCCCCGCGTCCGTACTGCGCAAACGCGAAATTATGCCCGAATAAGGCGAGATACAGCGTCGCTTTTGCGCACTTATGCCTCATTTACCCTCCAACCCGAACGAATAAAGGATGCTGTCGTACGTTCCCAAGTAAACTCGTCCATTTGCCACCGAAAGTCCGCCAAAGTGTACAAAACTCTTGATTTGATCTCCGCTTGAATACAATTCCTTCCCCGTTTCCGCATCCAGAGCATAAAACACCGCGTGTGTCGAGTCATGAATGCGTTCCGGGCTATTATCATCCAATCCCCGATCGGGATAAGCCTGTTCCGTATTCTCTCCGCTCCCAAACGCATAAACCACGCCGTTGGCAATCGCCGGCGGCTCCGCCTGATCCATATCGCGCGACATCCAGGCCGGTACCAGCTTGAATTTCCCATTCTTTTCTTCAACTTTGAACGCCACAATGGCCCCATGCAGCACCGGCCCATAAGACACCGGAACCTTGAAATCGGAATGCACCGGACCCCAAAACGGCGTCAGCACCCACCGAGTCCCCTGCGCATCCTCCCAACTCGCCATCCCACCCCAAATTCCCGCCGACGCAAAATTGACTTCTTCATTGCAAAGCAACGGCGTCCGATCCAGAGGCGTCTGATGATCATCCCCGCCAGCCGCTTTCGTATCAAGCAGATACACCCTGCATTCCTTGCTTCCCGCCACCATCAGCTCCCGTCCCTTATATTTAAAAATGGCCGGCGTAACCTGCATATCCAGATCCCGGCTCTGCAACCAGGCCCAGTTTTTCGGAATGAAGTAATCCTCCAGTTTCAACTGGTTGCCTTCCACCTTCGCGCCAATCAAACCATTTCCATAAGTCTGCGTAGCCGGATCGTAGCGCCCGTCCCCGGTCGGCGCCCAAGCCACCCCATTTTCATCGATCGCTGCACCCGTCCGGCCCCATAACCCACCGCTCCGAGGATTATAAGTCATCACTTTATGAGTCGGATCCTTCAAATTCACACTCCACATCTGGTTAGGATTTCCCGCGCACCCCTGCGCCGTGGTCGTGAAAAGCACGTCATTCCATAGGTTTAGCGCATACGACTTGCCGTACGGATACCCAAACTGGAACGGCGCCGCCACATCCTCCCCATCGGCCACTTTGAGCGAGTGAATTTCGCCGTTCCCCGCCAGCGCGTAAATGATGCCATTTTGCACCACCGGCGTAGCGGTAAGTCCCGCCGGACAAAGGGGATCCGTCGGGCGGCCTCTTCTTGCAGGCGTCGGATATTCAAAATGTTTCTTCCAAAGAACCTTCGCCGTAGGAATATCAATGGCGTAAATATTATCGCCAGTGCCAGCCACAATCGCGATGTTTCCGACAATAAGCGGAGGAAACAGCGAGTGCATTTCCTTCGGCTCATTATCAAGTTGCAGCTTCCAGACGATCTTTAAATTCTTGACATTATCTTTATTAAGAATTTTTTCGTCTTTTTGCCACGAAGTCCGCTGCGGATTTCCACCGTCCGTCAACCAGTCGGCGCCCATCGCGCAACTCAGCGCGATCATAAAACATAATGTTTTCATTATTTTGGTGTCCACTCATGAGCAAGCCGTTTCGCTTCCGCCAACTGCTGCGGCGTCAGATGCGCGGCCACGGAATCTCTCATTTCAACAATCGTATCGCGATCTCCTTCAGCCGAGTGATCCGCCGCGATTAAGAACCACATCTCCGCCTGCACCAGATCCTGCGGCACGCCTTTACCCGCGTGATACAGAATCCCGAGACTGGCCTGTGCGTAAACGTTGCCCTGAACGGCCGATTTCAGATACCAGCGCGCGGCCTCGGCGTAATCTTTCCTCAGACCGCCCCGGCCTGCTTCGTAATTCTTGCCCAGCGTGAACTGCGCTTCGGGATTGCCATTGGCTGCGCGCTCCCGCAGCGATTGCGAATAGAGGAGTAAGGAGACCAGCAGGAGAAGCAGCGTGCGCACTTGTATATTTTACATTCAATTTACTTGAGCGCTAATCGGCTCATAGATCGACTAGCCGGTCCCACGTATCATCCCTTTATGGTCAAATTCAACCTCACTACCGCTGCGTTGTTTTGCGCGGCACTTTCGGCGAACGCCGCCGTCATCACTACCAACAGTGGCTTTTTAGGCTCCTATACAGGGCCGCAAAATGCCGATCTCAACGTTACATCGGCTCAGGTATCTTACAACGGCGTGAACCTGACATTCACGGCTACGCTGGGCGCTGCCCCCTTCAGCCTGACTCCCACCGCGGAATATATTTGGGGCATCGACCGCGGCCTCCTTTCGCCTGAAACGAATTTCGGCGCATTCGCGCCCGGCGTTTTATTCGATTCCCTGTTGGTTTTGACCGCGAGCGGTGGAACTGTTGCCGCTTTGGGCGGAACGCCCGGCGGCGGGACGCTTGCAGCCGGCGCGATCACTATCAGCGGCAACACGATTACCGCGGTTGTTCCGGCCAGCCTGCTTCCGTCCAGTGCGCTTACGCCAGGACAGTACATGGTGAATCTGTGGCCCGCCTCGTCCGCTCCAAGCGGACCAGCTTTCGCCCAGATCGCCGAATTCGCTCCTTCGGTGAACGGCGATGCCGCGGTTACGGTGACAGCAGCACCGTCGCCGACGCCTGCGCCCGCGACGCTCGCTCTTCTGGCTATTGGTCTGATTTCTCTGGCCGCGCTGACCCTGGCGCAGCAACGCAAACGCGCCTAAGAGAGCGCTAAAACACCAAACTCGCCAAGGCGCTTCTTTGCGTCCTGGCGAGTTTTTTTACTCGTACCGCAGCGCACTCAACGGATCCGCCCTCGATACGCGCATCGCCGGAATGTAGCAGGCCGCCGCGGCGACCCCGATTAATACCGCCGATACTCCCAACAGCGTCCAAGGGTCGGTCGACTTCACTCCAAACAGCAACCCTTCGAGCACCCGCCCCATCGCGAGCGCTCCCACGATTCCGCAGCCGAGGCCAATGAGAACCGGCATTAGTCCCTGCCTGACCACCATCGTCCGCAAATTCCCCGCCGTGGCGCCCAGAGCCAATCGGATCCCCATTTCGCCCCGCCTCTGCGCGACGGTGTACGACACGACCCCGAAAATTCCCAGACATGCCAGCATCAGCGCGATGCCCGCGAACGCCAGCACCAGCGACAACTGAAATTTCCTCTCCGCCACCGATGCTGTAACGATATCCTGCATCGTGCGGAACTCCGGCACCGGGAGCTCCGGGTCCAGTTGGTGCAGGGAAGCGCGCACGGCCTTCGCAATCGCCGACGGATCCATGCCGGTGCGAATCACCAGCGACGTCGCGGCGCGGGTCCGAGTCCAATACGGGATATAAACCACCTGCTCCGCGTCCTTTTGCAAACCGCTTCCGCGCACATCGCCGGCGACGCCGATCACCACCATCAGCGGCTCGCCTTTGTCGCCGAAATGAATGCGCTTGCCAATCGGATTCTCTCCCGGCCATACCTTTCGCGCCGTGCTCTCCCCGATAATCGCCGCGCCCAGTTTCCTGTCGCTCTCTTCAAACACACGGCCGGAGCGCAAGGGAATGCCCATCGCGTGGAAATAATCTGCGCTCACACTGCGCATGTCGACCAGAGGCCGCTCCATCATCGGCAACTCGACTCCTTCTACCGACAGCAGATTATTGTTGCCTTCCCCCGTCAAAGGCAGTAGGTTCACAACGGCGAGCGCGGTCACGCCCGGCAGCGGTTGAACGGCATCGAGCGCCTTGCGCAGGAACCCGGAACGCTTCTCGTCTCCCGAATACCGCGGTCCCGATAGATATAGTTCGACGCTCATCACGTGTTCCACGTCGAATCCTTTATCGACGTGAGTCAGGCGCACAAAGCTGTTCAACAACAGGCCGGCTGCCGCCAGGCACAAGGTGCTCAACCCGACTTCGAGCGCGACCAACACGGTTCGCAACCGTCCGCTCTGCCGCGCTTCCGTCGCACTGCGCCCGCCCGACCGCAAACCTTCCTGAGGGTCGATCCGCGACGATCGCCACGCCGGCAGAAGTCCGAACAGCGCTGCTGAAAACAACGACAATGCACACGCCACCAATAGCACGCGGCCATCGATATGGACTTCATTCATCCGTGCCACATCGAGCGGAGCGTTGGTCAGAATCGCATCGAGCAGCCCATAGGCGAGGGCGATCCCCAAGGCGCCACCCAACATCGCGATCACCAGACTCTCCGTCAGCATCTGGAGCAGCAAACGCCGCGAGCTGGCGCCCACCGCCGCGCGAATAGAGAACTCCCGACGCCTTCCCGTGGCACGCGCCAGCATCAGGTTCGCGATGTTCACGCATACGATCAACAGCACCGCTCCCACCGCCGCCAACAGCAGAAGAAGCCCTTTACGGGACCTTCCCGTCAACTGCTGCTGCAAGGGCGAAAGCTTCGCGCGCAAATCCACCTTTTCCGGAAAACCACGAATAATTTCCGCTTGCAGCGCATTCAATTCATCCAGCGCGCGAGCCGGCGCCACGCCTTTCTTCATGCGGACAATACAGCCGAAATTGAAATTGCCCATCACATCGCCCAGGTCCTCTTTGGTGGGCGCGAAAGGCTTCCAGATGTCCGGATCTTTATCTTCAATGTGTACGGATTGAAGCTGGCTGGTGCGCGGCAACTGCAACCCGGCGGGCATCACGCCAATCACTTCATACGGCTTGTCGTTCAACACCACCTTGCGGCCCAGCACCGCAGGATCCGCATGGAAACGCCTGCGCCACAGCGCGTCGCTCAACAGAATCACCTGGTCGCGCCCTTCCTGATCCTCCTCCGCCAGAAAGCCGCGCCCCAACTGCGGCTGCACGCCGAGCAGCGGGAACAGATTGGCGGTGATGCGCTCCGCATTCACTTTTTCCGGCTCCCCGCCCGAAGTGAGGTTGAAGGTGAGCGCATCGAACATGGCGATTTGTTCGGCCGCCGCCCAGTGCTTTCGCCACTCATACACGTGATTCGCGTTTACCGGAAAATCGGGCGCCAAGCTGACGAACTGCGGGACAAATTCCTGCACCGCGTAAAGCTGCTCCGGCTCATGAAACGGCAGCGCGCGCAGCAGCACTCCATCGACGATGCTGAACATCGCGGTATTCGCGCCAATGCCCACGGCCAGAATCAGAATCACGATCGCGGCGTAACCCGGATTGCGCCGCAGCGCCCGCAGAGCGTAGCGGAGGTCGGAGAGAAAAGTCGGCATGAGGTATTATACGGGCGAGCGAGCCAAGAGTTCGCAAAATATCGCGCCGCCTCCCGTATACTTGCAACGTGCCGCGCCTCGAAACCGATCTGTGGACTGTCGCTTCCATCGGAATCGTAGCCTATATCCTGGGAAACATCGTTCACGAAGGCTTAGGCCACGGCGGCGCTTGCCTCATTACCGGCGGCCGGCCTCTGCTCATCACTGCGGTCAACATGGAGTGCAGCGCGGACAATCGACTGGTGATCGCCGGCGGATCCCTGATGAATGCCGTCGCGGCCAGCCTCTATTTTCTCTTGGGCCGCTCCACTGGCCGGTCGCATCCTCACCTCAAATATTTCTTCTGGCTCTCCATGACCATTAACATGTTATCGGCCGCCGGCTATCTGGCATTTTCGGGAATCGGAAACTTCGGTGACTGGGCGATGTTCATCCAAGGATTTAGCCCGCCATGGGCTTGGAGACTCGGCCTGACCCTTGCCGGTGTGGCTGCATACGCGCTCGCGGTCCGATGGAGCCTGCTCGCATTGCGCCCGTTCATCGGCAGCGACCGCGCGCGGCGTGTGATCCTCGCCAAGCGCTTATCGACGCTGCCGTATTTTGCCGGAGGAGTCGTCGAGTGCCTCGCGGGCGCGCTGAATCCACAAGGCTGGATGCTGGTCGTATTGTCCGCCGCGGCCTCCACTTTCGGAGGCACGTCCGCGCTGCTCTGGGCTCCGGAGTGGCTGAAAGGAAGCCTTATTCCGCCGGGTCCGGACGCGCCACCCATGCCGATTCCAAGAAGCTGGGCGTGGATCGTCGCAGCAGCGGTCATCGGCGTTTGTTTTATTTGGGTGCTGGGCCGGGGCATCCGTTTCGCGGGATCTGTGCCAAAATAAAGTGGGCATGCCGGTTGCAACATTTTTAGCGGGAATTGTTTTGGCGCTCGCACTGGGGATATTTTTCGCCGCGCTCTGGTTCCGCTCGCGTCCGGCGCCCGAACAGCCTCCGGTAATGGAAACCCTGCAACGCCTCGAAGCCCAAATTAAGGATCTGGAATCGCAGCGCCAGCACGCGCTCGGCGGACTCGATCAGCACCTGACTTCCTTGAGCCGGGAAACAGTCGCGCTCTCGCAGGCCTTGCGGGCACCGAATTCGCGAGGCCGGTGGGGCGAACTGACCCTTCGCCGCGTAGCGGAGCTTTCCGGCATGGCTGCGCAATGCGATTTCTTCGAACAGCATTCCGCCGATGGCCAGCGTCCCGATATGATCGTGAAACTGCCCGGCGGACGCACCCTGGCCGTCGACGCGAAGGTGCCTCTATCGGCCTATCTTGACTCCCAATCCGCGCTCGACGACGCATCCCGCCGAGCCGCGCTCGATCGGCATTCGCAGCAGGTGATGCGCCACGTGATGCAGCTCAGTACGCGCGAATATTGGGCGCGTCTGCAACCGTCGCCCGAAATGGTGGTACTGTTTTTGGCCGGCGATCACTTCCTGGCCGCCGCGCTGGAACGCGACCCGGAGCTGCTTGAAAAAGCGCTGGCACGCAAAGTTCTTCTCGCCACGCCGGTCACGCTGGTCAGCGTTTTGAAAGGGGTCGCCTACACCTGGCGTCAGGAAAAGCTGGCGCAAAATGCCGCCGAATTGCGCCGCCTGGGAGCGGAGCTGTACGACCGCGTCCGCGTCTTCGCCGACTCTTATTCAGATGCCGGCCGCAATCTGGCCAAGGCAGTTGACGCCTACAATCGATCCGCCGCATCATGGGAGACGCGCCTCGCGCCGTCGCTGAAGCGCATGCGCGAATTGGGAGTCGGCGGCGATGGCGAAGCTCCGCAGCCCGCGCGGCTCGATGCCGTTGTCCGGGACATACACATGACAAACGAGGGAGCCGATAGACCAACATGATGCGCCGGCTCTTCCTGTTTCTTTCCACGCAGAAAGAAATGCGGAGGTGGATGGAGACTTCGCCCGCCGCTCAAAAGCTCACCCGCCGTTTCGTGGCCGGCGAGACGCTGGAAGATGAGCTCGCCGTTTGCGCCCGTTTAGCGGGCAATAAAATGTTTTCGACGCTCGACCATCTGGGCGAGAACGTGACCACGCTCGCCGAGGCCGAGGCCTCGCGCGATGCCTACCTCAGCGCCCTTGATGAGATTCAAAAGCGCGGCCTGCCTGCCACTGTATCGCTCAAATTAACGCAGTTCGGCCTCGATCTATCGCCTGCGGCCTGTTTTGAAAACGTGCTCGCTCTCGCGGCCCGCGCGAGCGCCTCCGGCACGCGCATCGAGATCGATATGGAGGCGGCCGAATACACCGATCGCACTCTGGCCATCGTCGAAAAAATCGGGACCGCACGCGCCGTGATTCAGGCGTACTTGTATCGCAGCGCCGCCGATATCGACCGTTTGAACGCGCTCAAAATTCCTGTCCGCCTGTGCAAAGGCGCGTACTCCGAACCCGCGTCCGTGGCGTTTCCGGCGAAGCGCGACGTCGATCAGAATTACTTGAAGCTGATGAAGACGCTGCTCGATAAAGGCGCCTATCCGGCGATCGCGTCGCACGATGAAACGATCCTGGGCGAGGCCTTCCGCTACGCGCGGGAACGCAAAATTGCGCCGGAACAATTCGAGTTTCAAATGCTTTACGGAATCCGCAACGACCTGCAACAGCGCATCATCGATTTAGGCTACCGGCTGCGTGTTTATGTGCCCTACGGCGCGGCCTGGTATCCCTATTTTATGCGCCGCTTAGCCGAACGGCCGGCCAACGCGCTGTTCCTCGCGAAGAACCTTTTTAAGGGCAATTAAGCGGAATTTGCTCGACAATTTCGATGCCGAAGGCGTCCAGCCCCAGCACTTTGCGCGGATGATTGGTCAGCAGACGGATGGTCGAGAGGCCGAGGTCGGCCAGAATCTGCGCGCCGATTCCAGACTCGTATTGCGGCGTGCTCTGCTGATGATGCCGGTTCCCGAGCCCGGTTTGATGCAGATAAACCAGCACGCCCGCGCCCTCCTCGGCAATGCGTTCGAGCGACGCCTGAATCATTGCGCGGCAATCGCAGCGCGTCGATCCGAAAACGTCGCCGTGCAGGCAGCGCGCGTGCATGCGGACCAGAACGTTTTTCTTGCCCGCGATATCGCCCCGCACCAGCGCCAGATGAGCCTCATTGTCCACCGTGCTGATGTATTGAATCGTTTTGAAAACGCCGGCCTCCGTTTCGAGACATCCCTCGCCGCGGCGCTCGACAAAATGCTCCGTCTCCAGGCGGTAACGGATCAGCGCGGCCACCGAAATCATCTTCAGCTCATGCTTGGCGCAGAACTCTTTCAGGTCCGGGACCCGCGCCATGGAGCCGTCGGCGTTCATGATTTCGCAGATCACTCCGCCAGGCTCCAGGCCGCACATGCGGGCCAGATCGACGGCGGCCTCAGTCTGGCCCGCGCGCACCAGAACTCCTCCGTCTTTGGCGCGCAGCGGGAAAATGTGGCCGGGCCGGGCCAGATCGCGGGCGGTGCTCTTAGGATCGATCGCGACGCGGATGGAATGGGAGCGGTCGGCCGCGGAAATTCCCGTCGTGACGCCTTCTAGCGCGTCGATGGATTCGCAAAACGCGGTGCCGAATCGCGACGTATTTTGCGCCGACATCAGGGGCAGGTGCAACGCATCGCAGCGTTCGGCGGAAAGAGCGAGGCAGATCAGGCCGCGGCCGTGGGTGGCCATGAAATTGATGGCTTCGGGTGTGATCAGCTCGGCGGCCATGGTCAGGTCGCCTTCATTTTCGCGATCCTCATCGTCGACGACAACCACCATTTTCCCGGCACGGAAGTCTTCAAGGGCTTCCGGAATCGTGGCAAAGGGCATTAATATCAGGATAGCGAGTTTAGAGGCCTAGCCGCTTGTCCAGATCCGCCGTAATCTCCGCCAGTTTCTGCGGATTGTTGACCAGGTTGCGGATTCCGTATTCGGCGTAACTTTGAAAGTACATCTCAATCGCGGCCAAGGACAACGCGTAGGCTGCAATCGCGTGCTCGGTATCCAGGCGCGACCAATCCTGCCGCAGATTTTCGAGCCGCGGCAGTTTGCCGTCCTTGGCCATCTTTTCAAGCTTCGCACGCAGAGCCGGATTTAAAACGTCGCCCGACAATTTCTGCGCCAGGCCTTCCTGGAACCACGCCGGCCACTGTCCCATCATCGATAGGCAGGCGTGCGTTTCCTCATGCCCGAAAATCCGCAGCAGGGGCGCGTCCACGCCCTGGCCGTTCGCCACGGGAACGCGAATGCGTCCGTCGAACTGGCCTCCGTTCCATTCCGCGGCATCGGTGCTTTTGTGATACGCCTCGCGGCTCTGCACAATCGCCACCAGACGCTCCGCCGCCGTGCATCCCAGCGCATCTGAAACCCGCGAAAATTCCTGATCGAGAGCGTTCACCATTTGCCGCGCCGTCTCCACCGGAACCAGGGTCGCGTCATAACGGAGCAGCACGCGCAGCCCGTACAATTTTGCCGTGCTCTGATCCCCGGATGTCTCTTTTTCCACCCGCTTGTACAGCCTTTCCAAATCCGGATTCGGCTGAATGTCCAGCGCATTTTTCCAATAGACCAGCGCCCTCTGCGGATCGTCCGACCTCCACGCGGCCACGCCGGCCAGCGCCATCATGCTGGGATCGGCTTTCGTGCGCAACTCGTTTTCGAGCAGTTCCAGAGCCTTCCCCGGCTGGCTCGATTCGATCAATCCGGCGGCCTGAATGCTGATGGAATTCGCCCCCGGAGCGGCGCCCAAGGACGGCATCGGCTGCGCCGCGGCGCGAATGGCGCCCAACACCTGCGAAGCGTCCGACCAGGAAGCGTCGCGCAGACCCTTTTCAAATTCTTCCAACCCGGCAATCGCGCTGGCGGGCAGGAAACCGTCGATGGTTTTACCCCCCGTTTGAACGGCAACTTTATAACAAGGAACGCTTTCTCCGGCCAGCGCATAGCGGATTTTGACCGGCGCTCCCGCGTCCAAAGTCGCCAGCAGATAGGAATCCTCGGAACATCCATCGCGCAGCGGCGTAGCGGGTTGCTTAACGGCAACGATCATTAAAAACAGAGACAACAGTGCCGTCATGCCATCAAGCGTAAGGCCGATCGCCCGAAATGTCCCTCAGTGAAAAACCTCAGAAATTATGCTCGATTAAGCCTTCTTCCACATCTCAGGGGACTACTTTATGGTCTTTTAAGCTATCATAACGATGCGCTTTGCGGCTCCATCTGGCATCTCTCGTCGACGATTTCAAACGCCACGGCGACCAAATCGCCATCGTCAGTCGCCAAGGTTTGCGGAAGGAGATCACCTCCTATCGGACCCTCGCCAACCTGGCCGGACGCTTTGCCGCACTCTTAGAATCTCGCGGAATCGTCAATGGCGACCGCGTTTTGATCTGGGGCGAAAACGGTGCTCCCTGGATTGCCGCATTTTTCGGGTGCATCCTGCGCGGCGTAATCCCCGTTCCCATCGATCTCGCCGGCTCCGAAAGCTTTGCCCAAAAAGTAGCGCAAGAGGTTGATCCTAAGCTTGTTACAGGTAACCATCAGCAGCTAAAATCGTTCAAAAACACCCTCGCGTTTGAGGATTTCGATACGTTGCCGCTCACCGAAATGGGTCCAATAGAGGGGCTCACCGAGAGCGACCCGCTCCAAATCGTGTTCACCTCGGGAACGACCGCGGAGCCCAAAGGCGTCGTTCACACGCACGCGAATATCCTTGCCAGTCTACGACCTATCGAGCAGGAGATGCAGAAATACTTGAGATATGAGCGCATCTTTCACCCCCTCCGATTTCTCCATACTCTGCCCTTAAGTCACGTGTTTGGACAGTTTATGGGGATCTGGATTCCGGCCCTGCTCGCCGCTGAAGTTCACTTCGAGTCGCGCCTGGTACCCAGCGATCTGATTGAAACCATTCATGATGAACGCATATCGGTATTAATTGCCGTACCCCGCGTCCTTGAACTTCTTCAGACATACCTACTTCAACATTTCCAGCTCAACATCGAGAAAGCAAAGGGATTTCCAGCATGGCGCCGCTGGTGGGAATTTCGCGCCGTCCATAAAGCTTTCGGTTTCAAGTTCTGGGCGCTCATCTGCGGTGGCGCGACCCTGCCGGAGAATATTGAACGCTTTTGGAATACGCTGGGACTTGTTGTGATTCAAGGATATGGGATGACCGAGACTGCGGCGCTGGTCAGTTTAAATCATCCTTTTCACGCATCGCAAGGCAGCATCGGAAAAGTCCTGCCCGGGCGCGAGATTCGGTTGGGCGACGACGGCGAAATCCTGGTTCGCGGCGCAACCGTTTCCAAAGCGACTTGGCAGAATGGAAAGCTGCAAACCCAATCGTCTGAGTGGCTTGCCACAGGTGACTTAGCGAGTCAGGATGAGTCGGGAAACCTCAAATTTCGCGGCCGCAAAAAGGAAGTCATCGTAACCGCGGCCGGTCTCAACATTTATCCTGACGACCTGGAAGCCGCGCTGCTTAAGCAGCCCCAAATCAAAGCAGCGGCCGTAGTCGAAGTCGACGGCGAACCGATGGCCGCGTTGGTTCTCCGTCAGCCGGGCGATCCGGCGGCGTCGGTGCAGGCCGCGAACGCAGATCTGGCTGGTTATCAACAGATTAGACACTGGATCGTGTGGCCCGATCCTGACTTGCCGCGCACCTCCACCGGAAAAATCCTGCGCCGCGAAGTTGCGGCTGGTTTGCAGGGCAAGGCACCAAATCTCCTCACCGGCATCATTGAACAAATCACCGGAAAAGCCGCAGATTCAGAAGACTTACGTCTCGACAGCCTGGGTCGAGTCGAGCTGCAATCGGCGATCGAGAGCCGTCTGGGTGTTGAAATGGACGACGCAGCATACCAACAAGTCCGTACGCTGGGCGATCTTAGAGGTCTGTTGAGCGGTTCCGGCAAGCCCGACTCACGCGATGAAAACAGCTATCCTACCTGGCCTTGGAGCTGGATTCAGAACGGGATCCGTATCCTGTTTATCGAACTGGTTATGCGGCCTCTGGTGGCGATTCTGGGCAACCCGCGAGCGGATCGGGTCGAGGCTGCCTTAAAGCCCGTTCTCATCGTCGCGAATCATGTGAGCGTTTACGACGTTCCCCTTATTCTTTATGCACTTCCCGGCAGGATGCGGCGTCGAGTCGCGGTCGCCATGGCGGGCGAAATGATTCTCAATTTCCGGAAAGCGCGAAATCTGGGCAACTGGTTTCTGAACCTGTGCGGGCCGCCCGCCTATTTTCTGATGACGGCGCTGTTTAACGTGTTCCCTTTGCCACAGTTGACGAATTTTCGCAAGAGCTTTGCGCATGCCGGTCGAGCCATGGATCGCGGCTACCACGTGCTGGTATTTCCGGAAGGAAGGCGCACCGAAGATGCCATCATGCATTCCTTTCAAAAAGGATCGGGAATGCTTTGGAAAGAATTGCAGTGCGACGCCGTGCCTGTCTACCTGGGCGGCATGAGCACAGGCAAATGGTTCCGCTCGGGCGAGCTTTCGATTCGAGTGGGTAAACCGATTCCTTTCCGCGATTTGGATGCAGCGGAGGCGACCCAGGTTCTGGAAGAAGCGGTGAGATTACTGCAAGCGAACACAGACTAACGTCTTCTCGTCGCGGGCATAAAGCCTGCCATTTGCCAATGCTGGATAAGCGCGTACGACCTTGTTCAAAATAGGCGCTTTTGCGGTCGGATGAAAACCTTCGGGAGTGGCCGGAGCCAGCACCAGCTCACCGTTCTCGCGCAGAATCAAAAGCTTGTCTCCGGCCAGAGTCACGGTTCCGGCACCGTAACCATCGACGTTCCACATCACTTTTCCGGTGCGCAGTTGCACGCAGCGCAAAGCCTGCCCTTCTTCCTGCCGGCCGTGAAAGCCGTATAAATAACCATCGCGAACCACGCAAGTGGAGTAATGATTCGACATCGAATCGTCGTTGGACCAGACTTTTTTGTACTCCGATCCGTTCACTTCGAGCAGCACGGCGCCGGTGCCATAGGCGGCCGACACGAACACCTGATTCCCGATCACCAGGGGTGTAGCGGCGTTGACCGACGCGGACGAGCGCGAGCGCCAGGGAAACGAAAAACGCACCTGACCGTTTGCCGGATCGAGATCGACCAAGCCGGCTCTAGTGAAAAAGAAGGCGTGGCGCGCGCCGTTGATGGTGGCAACTGTTGGTGAAGAATAACTTGCTTCATCGTTGGTGGATTTCCACACCACCGCGCCGGTTTTCGCATCGAACGCGACGATGCCGGCGCCTGGGCCTCCGACGTGGACCAATACTTTTTCGCCTTCGACCAGAGGCGATCCGGCGGCTCCGAACCAGCCTTTTTTGACGCCGAATTGTTTGTTAGTTTCGACGCTCCAGAGCTTTTTACCGGTGGCGAAATCTACCGCGGTCAAGACTCCTTGCGCGCCGAAGGTGAATACGGCTCCGCCGGCAATCGCTGGCGCGGAACGGGGGCCTTCATCGAAACCAAAATCGTCCCGATAGGTGGTGGGAGAGTCGTAGGACCAGACTTTCGCGCCAGTCGCGGCATCGAGGCAATCGATGATTTCTTTGCCGTTTGCGCGATAGAAGAAAATCACTTTACCGGCTGCGACCACCGGTGCGGCAAATCCCTCGCCTGCGTCTTTATGCCACAGGACCACTGGAGGCCAATTCACGGTTTCGAGAGAAACGCCATTGCGTGTGGGTCCGAGAAATTGCGGCCAGTCGCCCGCGAGTGCAAGGAAGAGGGCAAAAACAAAGAGCATCTGCGATCCAGTATACGGATGGAAGCGTTCTTGCAGGGAAACTACGGCATGCGCATTTATAGAAATTGTCTGATTTCGCTGTTCGCTATTGCCAGCGCTTGCGCGCAGGCGCCGGATTATTTCAAGCAGAGCCTGAGCGGCGCATTCGTAGAGGAGGTAAAAAGCGGCCCCAATAGCGGCGTTACTTCTCCGCTGTTGAATGACGCTCCGGGGTTCAGTATCGACTATGGGTTCCGGCCTCGACGCTGGCTGATGCTGGAAGCGGAGTTCGATCAAATCGTGCGGCCGATTGGCTCCAGTGTGTGTTGTGAGTATTCGACGAATGCCAACGACCAACTGTTTCTGGTCCCGTTCGGCGCGCGTTACATGTGGGACGCGCGGAGCAGCCGATTGCGTTTCACGGCAGGCGGAGGAGGAGCATATATCAACCATTTCATTGGAAATCAGGACGGTGGCGTATTTGGATTTTCCGGTTGGGGAGGGCAGTTCGTGGCCTCGGGCGACTACGCTTTCACTCGATCGAGGAGGCTTCGTGTTGGCCTCATAGCGCGTTACTACTTCGCATCGCCTAAGCCCGAGATGGATTTCGGGCCGCCCGGATTTAGCCCGCACGACACGCTGCACATTTTCGTGATCGGACCGACGGTTACTTTCTCGTTCCGTTAAGGCGTGATGTCGGTGCGAAGGCGATTCAAACCACCGCTCCCTTTGGTCACGGCTCGGTGGCGGAATCGAAATCGCTGGCAGCGCATGGCTGTCCAATGCCATGACGTACTTGACACTCTGCGCTGCAAAGTCACTGACAGCAGGTGGCTTCGCGAAATCCTCGATTCTAGCTCGCATGCCGCTCCGCGCCCGTGACATCTGTCCAGTCCTCAGCAAACTCCTGGCCCATATGATCGCGAAGCCTCTCTCCGCGTTTACCACCGAATACCGTGAGTACCAAAAAGTGTCAAGTATGTCATGGCACTTAACAGCATGGCGCCGCCCCACAATTGGATCTTGGGCGCATCCAAAACACGAGTGTCGATGCGGCACACCAGGGGCGGTGCGCCGGAATTTGAAGTGATATGTTATTGGGTGCCATGTTGCTTCCTTGGATGTTTGCTTTCCTTGTTGCTGCGCCTGATGGGGCGGTTCTTTATAAGGAACGGTGCGCGATTTGTCATGACAAATCGGCGGAGACGCGGGCGCCGGCTCCGGCGGCGCTGCGGCAGATGTCGCGGGAGAATATCGTGAAGGCTCTGGAAACAGGGCTCATGAAGGAGCAGGGCGCTGGTTTATCGGCGGCGGAGAAACTTACGCTGGCGGAATTTCTGAGCGGCAAGACCGAGAAGCAGCAGGGGAAAATGTGCGCGGCGGCTCCGTTTACGATGGGCGAGGCGCAGTGGAATGGATGGGGCGCGGACCTTTCCAATACGCGCTATCAACCAGGCGGGCTGACGGCGGCGCAGGTACCTTATTTGAAATTGAAGTGGGCGTTTGCGTTTCCGGGCACGTTTGTTTCGAATGGACCTCCTGTTGTCGTGGGCGGCCGGGTGTTTGTTCCTAGCGCGAATCGAACTATTTATTCGCTGGACGCTGCGACGGGGTGTCAATACTGGTCGTTCGAGGCGGAAGCGCCGGTGCGCACGGCGATCACTATCGAGGGGCGGCGGGCATTTTTCGGAGACCAGCGGGGCAACGCGTACGCGCTGGACGTAACGACGGGCGAGTTGCTGTGGAAGACGCACGTTGACGATCAGCCGCGGGCAAAAATCGTCGGTGCGCCGGTCTATTACGAGGGGCGGCTGTACGTGCCGCTGACGGATGGCGAGGAGGGGCCGTCGGCGAATCCGACTTATGAGTGCTGTTCGGGTCGAGGCGGGCTGGTTGCTCTCGACGCGTCGACCGGACGGCTGGTCTGGAAGACTTATACGATTGCCGAACAGGCGCGGCCGACCGGTAAGAACGCGAAGGGCGTGGCAACGTGGGGACCTTCGGGCGCCAGCATCTGGTCCGCGCCGACCATTGATACGGAGCACAAATTGATTTACGCGGGGACCGGGGACAACTTCTCCGATCCTTCGACCAAGACCAGCGACGCGGTGATGGCGTTCGATATGAACGACGGGCGGATTGTGTGGCAGAAGCAACTGACGGAAGACGATGTGTTCAATATGGGGTGCACGGCGACGCTGAAGCATGGGTGCCGCGCGGGAGAAACGATCGGTCCTGATTTCGATATCGGCGCGTCGCCGATTCTGGTGAAGCTGGCCAACGGAAAGCGGGTTCTGCTGGTGAGCCAGAAATCGGGATTCGTTCACGGGCTGGATCCGGACAGGAAAGGCGAGATTCTGTGGCGGACTCAAATCGGCCACGGGACGGCGCTGGGCGGAATTCAATGGGGATCGGCGACGGATGGAAAAAACATGTATGCGGCGCTTTCCGACATCGGCTTCCAATATATAGGCACGCCGCCGAAGCGAATTCTGGATCCGAAGGCGGGCGGGGGATTGTTCGCGATCGATGTTGCGACAGGGGCGAAGGTGTGGCAGGCCGCTCCACCGGTTTGCGGAGAGAGGCTGAATTGTAGTCCGGCACAGTCGGCGGCGATTTCGGCAATTCCGGGCGCGGTGTTCTCGGGAAGCGCGGACGGGATCATCCGCGCGTACCGGGCGACGGATGGAAAAGTGATTTGGGAGTTCGATACGACGCGCGAATTCACAACGACAAACGGAGTTGCCGCCAAGGGCGGATCGATGGACGGACCGGGGCCGGTGATCGCGGGGAAGATGTTGTTTGTCCCATCAGGATACGCGGCGTGGGGCGGGTTGCCGGGGAACGTGCTGCTGGCGTTCACAGTTGAGTAGCGGGCGGTTCTGCGCAATCCTTTGGTCCGGGCTCGGTGAGCTTCGGCGACGATCGGGTTCGAGCTTCCATGGGAGGGCGGGGTGGTCTGGGGAGTTTTTGGCACCCGATGCGGAAGAGCGGAACCTAGCGTCCTTTATATTGCGCTATGGTGAGGCCCGGAGTCGTGCCGGATGTTAGACGATTACATACTTTATCGTCTATGAAAGGTTGGAAGCAGGGGACGAGCAGCTTCGACCGCTGGCGCGGAGGTTGGCTCGTTTCGCGGATTCGAATCGGGGAACTGCCGTCAGTTGAGCGGGACGCGCCGTACCGTTGGGGTTGAAGAATTGCCTGTGATGGTGAGCTGCGCGATCTCGCCATCTTCTATGCGTGCGCGGATGCCTCCAGAAAGAGCCCGAAGAAACGCTGGGTTTCGGAAGTGAACGTCCTCAAACTTGGGAAATGTATAGATCGTATAGTCGCCGGGCGTGAGGTTCGAGAACTGAAACATGTCCTGGTCCTGTGTTGGTCCTCCCAGAAGCCTCGCCAACTGCCGGACTTCATGACTACTCGTTGAAGAAAACCTCTGCACTCGCTGCAATTCAGGACCGTTCGCTGCTGGGAAGTCCGGAACGAGAAGAACCGCTTCGAACGGCACGGCAGGATCTTTGAATGTCGCCTGAAGGGCTCCGCCACCGGGCGTGTAATCAATTTCGAAAGAGGGGAGCGGCGCGTTCTCAGGTATGACGACGACTGGGCTTCTCACCAAGTCTACGCTCCCGAAAGACGCGGATTGAATGTACGCGCCGAAGCAGAGAAAGTGTACCTGATATTCGCCCGGGAGAACGTTGTCCACGGTAAACTGGCCATTCGGCTGCCAGTTCGGAACATGGACGGCATCTGGCTTTGGAGGCCACTCCGTGCTCAGGTTGACGTTACAAGGGTTGGGGTACCGTATCGCGTCCGCGCGTCCACCCACGGAGCGCATAACGCCCCGCACCGTAGAGAGGAACATTAGGGCGATAGAGACGCCACTGACATCGGCGCTCGCGATGTTCACCTTCGCCTCACCTCGCTTCTTTCCCTGTGCGACCCGAAGGTTATACTCGCCGGGAGCCAAACCCGCGACCTCGAAGTCCCCTGTTTGAGGATAAAACTCGCCGCCGCCGTCCGGACGGATCTGATCGGCTCCGCGCAGCAATTCAAAAGTCACGGCTTCGGAGGCTATATGGCCTTGCACTTTACCTGAGATTTTGAATATCGAGTGCGGCTGTTCACCAGGCTTGTTACTCCCATTGTTTTCTGCCACCCCAAGCGGGGCCAGGTTCACTTGAATGGGAGCATCCGGGGAGGCAACAGGAACAGTAATAAATCCGCGATAAAGTTCAAATCCTGACTTTAGTGCCTGATAAACATAAAGCCCCGAAGTTAGCCCCTCGAAGCGGAACTCCCCCCTCGGCCCGGATCGCACCTCTTGGGCGTGCGGGTCCCAAGCCACGCCAGCGGCGGGGTTGTTTATCTCACTCTCGGTTGGCATCTTGGCGATCGACACCAGAGCGTCTTGCGTTGGCTCTCCACTTCTCGCATTCTTAACGGTGCCGCTGATAGAATACGCTTGTTTCGCCTGCCCGAACGCCAATAGTCCGAGCAACACCCCAATAGTAAGCGGGCGGGCATACGACACAGTTTGCACCTCTTCTCCACCGTTCAAATCGTCCGCGAGGATGGGTTACTTTATGGAGCGTCGCTCTCAATTTTGAACGCTGCCGTCCAGAAACAGCTTCCGATAATCCGGGCATATGTCTACTTGCGGGTGCTGGATGATAATGGGAGATCATGAAGGCTGCATTTGCGGTGCTTGTTCTCCTGCTGGCTGGATGTAGGAAGGCTCCGGATTTCGAAAACCAGTTTGAGCAGATGATGACGGGAGCGGTGATGGTGGGGCGGTCTACGCTTGATGGGAAAGATGGGCTTTCGGGTGAGGAACGCTACTCGATCGATCGGGTCACTAAGATTGGCGGCGATGTGTGGATGTTTCAGGCTCGCATGAAGCTCGAAGGGCATGAAATTCCTGTGCCGATTCCGGTGAACATCAAGTGGGCGGGGGACACGGCTGTGATCGAGGTGACGGACGCGGGGATCCCAGGGATGGGAACGTACACGGCGCGGGTGGTGCTTTATCGCGACCGCTATGCGGGAACTTGGAGCGGGAAAAATCACGGGGGTGAGCTATTCGGTGCGATCGTTCATAATAAGTGAACATGTTTCGCTTGACACTCCTGATCGCGGCAGCTTCCGCGTGCATCGCGGCTGACACGCATTTCGACATTTCCTATCCGCAGAGCGCCCATGCGGGACCGATTACGGGGCGCGTGTACATCATGATCACGCGTTCGACGGAGCTCGAACCGAGGCTGCAAGTGGGCCGTGTCGGCATTCCTTTTTTTGGCCGGGACATTGAGAAGCTGGCGGCGGGTGAAGCCGCGGTGATCGACGCGACGGATCTGGGGAGTCCGGTGGTGAGCCTCTCGGAGATTCCTGCGGGCGATTATACGGTGCAGGCGTTCGTCAACGTTTATTCGGAGTTTAAGCGCGCGGACGGGCATACGGTTTGGATGCACGACGACAAGTGGGAAGGGCAGAGGTGGAACCGGTCTCCGGGAAATCTTTATAGCGTGCCGAAGAAGATGACGCTGGATGCGAAGAAGGGGTATCGCATTGCGCTGATCTGCGATCAGGTGATTCCGCCGATTGCGCTTCCGGCCGACACGGAGTTTGTGAAGCGATTCCGGATACAGAGCGCGCTGCTGACGAAATTCTGGGGGCGTCCGATTTACCTGGGGGCTACTGTTTTGCTGCCGCGCGACTACGCGAAGACGAGCGAGGTTTATCCGGTGCTCTATTCGCAGGGACATTTTTCGACGGCTCCGCCGATGAATTTTCAGCCTGGTAAAGAGTTCGCGAATGATTGGGTGAAGGATAATTTTCCGCGCATGCTGGTGGTGACGTTCCAGCATCCGGCTCCATACTTTGACGATTCGTATGCGGTGAATTCGGTGAACCTGGGTCCGTATGGGGACGCGCTGATGCAGGAACTGATTCCGGAGATCGAGAAGCGATTTCGGGTGATCCGGCAGCCATGGGCGCGCCTGCTGGCGGGAGGATCGACCGGCGGGTGGGAGGCGATGGCGCTGGAATTATTTCATCCGGACTTTTTCGGAGGCACGTGGGTTTATTGTCCCGACTCGATGGACTTTTCAGATGTGGAAGGGGTGGACATTTATAAAGATAAGAACGCGTTTTACAAGGAATTCGAGTGGCGCAAGGTGCCGACGATCAATAGCCGGGAGATCAACGGGCAGATCCGGCAGACTTCGGAGGAGCGCAACCGGTTCGAGTTGGTGAACGGGACGCATGGGCGGTCGGGCGAGCAGCTTGACATCTGGTCGGCGGTATTCGGGCCGCTGGGCGACGATGGGTTTTTCAAACCGATGTGGGATAAACGGACCGGAGAGATGCATTCGGAAGTGGCGCAGTATTGGAAGGAAAATTACGATCTGCGCTATTACATGGAGAAAAACTGGTACACGCTGGGTCCGAAAATCGTGGACAAGCTGCACGTGTTCGTGGGCGACGCGGATAATTTTTTCCTGAATAATGCGACGCGCAAACTTCAGGAGTGGATGAAGACGACGAAGGATCCTCATTACGAAGGGTCGTTCGTTTACGGGGCTGCGAAAGGGCACTGCTATACGGGTCCGGTAGGCAATAGCGAGCGGCTGAAGGAAATGGCGCAATATATTTTGAGCAAGATGCCGGCGGATACGGTGGCGGAGTGGTGGAAACCGTAGCGGCTTGCGATTTGGGGTTCGGATTAGGTTGGCGGAGGCGTCGACACGAGTGTCGACGCGGCACGCCTGGGGGCGCGCGCTACGTGCTCGCCAGAGCTGCCCAATTTTTCGCAGGTTGTGCTGTTTTCGGAAGAACTCACTAATTGAGTTGTAGCTCCGAGCCGATGAAGCCCCAGGTGACCCAGACGTGGCCTTTCATGACGCGTCGAAAATATTCCTGGGCTTTGGCGGGGTTGCCGTTATAGAGATACCAGTTGCCGATTCCATAGGCGACGGTATCGAAGGGCAGCTCTACTTCCTGATCGGTGTTGTTGGCGGGCGGCTCGGCCGGTAAGGCTTCGGACTCCGTCATGCGGCCTTGGAAAAAGCGCACCAGATTGAGGTAGAACTTGGTGTGCGGCGATTCATTGGTCATATCCGGCGGCACGGCTTCGAGGGCTTTCGCCGCTTCGGCGGGCTTGTTGGCGCGGCGCAGAGCGGCATATAGCCAGTTGGTCGAATTAATACGCTCGTCGGTATTGGGAGCGGTGGCGACGGCGTGGGCAAAGGCGTCGGCGGCTTCGCTGAACTGGTTCAGAAAGTAATAAGAGAGGCCCAGGTGATAGTATGCCGTCATGTTTTTGGGATTGATCTCGACGGCGCGTTTGAGATCGGCTTGGGCTTTCGCGAAGTCGCGCAAAGGGAGATAGCGGTGGCCGCGCTCCGTTAGGAGATCGCCATTTTGGGGAGATGCGGCGATGGCGCGGGTTAAGGTCTCGACCGCTTCCCTATCCTGCCAGACGGAAATTTGCGCTTGCGCGAGTTTAAGGGGCGACTCCTTTTGCGCCGCGGCGACCACGCCTTTTGGATCCGGCATGGAATAAAACTTTCGGCCGAGCTTGGAGGTGACCTCAAGCGTTTGGGCGCTGGCGAGACTGGCGAGCGCGAGGAGACAGAGAGTCTTCATGATCCGGGAATTATATCGCTAATGACAGGCTGAGCAAATCGGTTAGACTGATTTCCAATGCGCTCGCGGTTCGTTTTTTTCATTTTTGTTTGCTCGCTTTTGGAAGCACAGCCGATTCTGACTCCGAGGCCGGGTCCGGCACCGCTGCAATTTTTGTGCGGCGTGCAGGCACCGTTCGGCGAGTGGGGTCCGCTGGCTCAATTCGTCGCCGGGATGAACAGCAGTGTTTACTCGCTGCCGGAGGATCAGAAGGCGGCTTGGTCAAGGCACGCGGAACTGGCAAGTGCTGGTTGGGCGAATGCGCAGAGACGTTATTTAGATCCGATTGAAAGCTGGCGCGAGCAGACGTTCGACAAGAGCGCTGCCGCTAGCCTAGCGTTCTATCCATTCAGTGGGCCGGATGCGGCGAATGTGTTGTCCTTTTTTCCCGATGCGCGTGAGTACCTACTCATCGGCCTGGAGCCGGTGGGGTGCATTCCGGCCGGCTTGCCGGATTACAATGCGCAGTATTTTTCAGCGCTGCGGCGTAGCCTGGAGGCGATCCTGACGGTGAACTTTTTTCGGACCAACGACATGCAGGTGGATTTCAATAAAGCGAATTTGCGCGGAGTGCTGCCGGCGCTGCTGTTCATGATTGCGCGGTCAGGATACTCGGTGCTCGATGTGACGCGCGTCACGATTACGGGGGATGGTTCGATTGAGCGCGCGAGCGATGGACCCGGCGAGACTTCCGGGGTCGCGATTCGATTTTCGGATGGACGCACGGGCGTTCGGGAGCTGCGTTATTTTTCGCTGAACCTGCAAGATTCGCGCATCCGGCGCAAGCCTGGGACGATGAAATACCTGGCGGGTCTGCCGGAGGCGAATACGCTGATTAAGTCCGCTTCCTATCTTTTGCATACGCCGTACTTCTCGGTGGTGCGGGACACGATTTTATCGAAGAGCAGAATGATTGTGGAAGATGATTCCGGGATTCCGTTCCATTTTTTCGATTTATCGGACTGGGATGTGCGCCTGTATGGCACCTATAAGGAGCCGATTACTTTGTTCAAGAAATGGCATCAGGGCGATCTGGAATCGGCGTTTGCTTCGACTCGGGACGTGCGGCCGCTGGGCTTTGCGATCGGGTATCGGCACGTCAGAGAGGCGAATTTGCTGGTGGCTACGCATCGGCGGGCAGCGCGACAGCGGTCCGATTAATTATTCATGGCGGAGGGCGTGCATGGGGTCGACACGGGCAGCGCGGCGAGCGGGGGTGAATCCGGCGGCGAGTGCGATTACGATCAGCAACAGTGCGGCGGCGGTAAACGTGACGGGATCGGTCGGCTTGAGGTTGTAGAGCATCGAAGCGGCGAGGCGCGTGAAGGCGACGGCGGCGGCCAGGCCTACTGCGACTCCGATTAGGGCGAGCAGTAGCGTTTCGCGGAGGATCATGGAGAGGACTGACGCTGAGCGGGCTCCTAAGGCCATACGGATGCCGATTTCATTGGTCCGGCGGGAGACGTTGTAGGCCATGATGCCGAAGATTCCGATGCTGGCGAGGATGAGAGCGAGGACGCCGAAGCCGGTGGTGAGGGTCGCGAAGAGGCGTTCCTGGGCGAGGGTCGCGTCGATTTGTTGGGTCTGGGTTCTGATTTCCTCCAACGGCAGATCCTGATCGATGGAGCGAACGGCTTCGCGAATTTCCGCAAGGATGCTGGGGGTGCTGGCGGCGGTTTTAATTTCGAAGGTCATCCGCGTCACGCCGCCGTTCTGGAGATACGGCAGGTAAATCGTGGGCGGCACATCTTCGCGGATGCTGGCATATTTTGCGTCGACGCTGACGCCGACGATCTCGATTGTGGGTGAGCCCGGGTCACAGGAAACTACGGACTTCCCGATGGGATTGGTATTTGGAAAGAACTCTTTCGCAAAATGCTGATTGACGATGGCGACGTACGGAGAATGCTGGTTGTCATGAACGGTGAAGGTGCGGCCATAGGCAATGGGAATGCCCATTATTTCGAAGAAATTCGCTCCGACACTATTCCTCCACGGGTTGTGTTTTTCGTTCGCTGGGCTTGTTGCGGGGCGGAAGCAATCGTCGTCCATGGAATCGGCGAGCAGAGGCTCGGACGACAGCGTGGCGGACTGGACACCGGGGAGCACGGCCATTTTTTCAGCGACTTGTTCGAAAAGAAGAAGGCGCTGCGGGGCCGGATAGCCTGCGCGGGGCGGGTTGAGATCGAACAGAAG